>OFGA01001460.1_pt1 | contig 16127 bp, 22 predicted proteins | sample 1521471 | NCBI WGS metagenome assembly OFGA01 (sample SAMEA3504086, study PRJEB24116) | mouse gut metagenome | biome: mouse gut; feature: mouse-associated habitat; material: faeces | place: Denmark | collected 2011
ACAAAATCCATTAAATGTAAACCTAATTAGGTTTACATTTAGGCAAGTCAGACTTGCCTTTTGCGATTTTCAAGCATTTTTAACCTACACTAACCCTTACTATAGAGCTCATAAATATTTTTTAAGCCCAACCCTTAAAATCTCATTTACCGCCTCCGTCAGCTTTTTGTCCTCTTCCAAGCTCATTCTCCGCAGCGCTTTATCCAGGTCACGGTCTATAAAATAAGACCTCTGTACACGATTTTTGCTCTTTACCCCCGATGCTGAAGGCTGTTCGACAAACCCCTGCTCTGGCGGTGGCTGACGATCTACTCCAACAATGGCCTTGAATGCCGCCTCTTGGTCAAACTTTGGTTTCCCTGCCATTACTTATCTACTCCTTCCAGAAATTCTTCAATAAACATTTGATAATCTTTGGATACGGTGGACTTGCCTGCATAGTCGAATATATCGGCTTTGTTGGCCTGGGCCTCCTCTACCACTATGCCAGATCGGATGTAGGTCTGGTAAATCGGAGCCGATATGTACTCGCTCAGTTGTTCTGCCAGCTCCCTAATCTGCCGACTGATATTCGCTCTAGGGTTGAACCGGGTAAACAGAATACCCCTTATCTTCACCCCAGGATTGCAATACTTCTGTACGCTGGTGACTGTTTCATTGAGCTGGGAAATTCCTGCCGTAGCGAAAATTCCTGCCGTGGTAGGTATCAGGATATCTGTTGCGCAAGTAAAGGCGTTCACCGTCAGCACCCCCAGCGAAGGCGGCGTGTCTAGCACAATGAAGTCATACTCATCTACCACCGCAGAGACCGCCTCCTTTAGCCGGTGCTCCTTCCCGGTTTGGGAAAGCTCCTGTTCTGCCCCAGCCAGCATGATGTTTGCCGGAACTACATCATAGCCGCCATTCATGTGCTGAATGGCTTCCTTGATACCGACCGTCTGTTTCATCAGCTCATAGACAGTGGGTACGTCATAATTGACCGCACCGCAGGCTGCTGAAAAATTCCCCTGGGGGTCAAGGTCAATGCCCAGCACCCTATATTTCCGGGCGGCCAGTCCTGCGGCCATGGCCTGGGCTGTGGTAGTCTTCCCTACGCCGCCCTTTTGATTAGCTACTGCTATAATCATTTTCGCGCCCCTTTCTATAAATATATTTTTCTTTATCCCTATTTTACTTGAAATCTATATAAATTTCAATATAGATACACAGAAATCTACAAAAATATTTTTGTAGATAAATATAGACTTAGCAAGTGGTCATTTTGGCCACTTGCTAAGTCCGCTCACCCTCAAAGTACAGCCGCAGTACTTTAGCTAGTCCAACAGATGGTAATCCCACCACTTGCGAATAGTTTTTGGGTCAAGACCCGTGTCCCGATGGCAGTCCACTTTCCGTCCCTCTGGATACTGCTGCCTCCAATTAGATACCTTCTTTTGTGCCGTTCCACTGCCTTTGGGCCGACCCTCCTTATTCCACCATTCTTTATTGCCATTGATTTCGTCTCTAATAAAGTTCATCACTCTAATATGGTCAGCTTGTTTCCTCCAATTTCGCTTATTAACCGGCATAGACAATCCTGAGAGCCTGGCTATATCATCCCTTGGAAACGTCACATAGTCCTCGTTAAACATCGAGAGCGCAGCCTCTACATCATCCCTGGTAAACCTGTTGACCTCCTCAATACTCATCTCATCATAAGGCCCCAGCAGCGAATAAGCATCCCGCCGCAGCTCAGCCTCGTCTATGCCGCACTTCTTGGCATAGACGGCTAGTGTCATTATCCCATGATACCGGTGGCCCACCTTAATCTCATCCCGGATACGGCGTAACCACCAGTCATAGAGGTCTCTTTTCACCGTCCAGCGCCCCCTGCGCTCCCCATTCACAATCCGCCGCTCATACCAATCAGGGTACTTCTCCTTGGCTTCTGCCAAGGGCATACTGGCTTTTCGCATGATGCCTTGCAGCTTCTGCCGCTCTCCGTTCGAGGCAGGAATGAAAGCTAATAGAGAATCCAGCTCCACCTTACCGCCAAACCGGTAAGCTACCACAGGATAGTCCTTCCCAAGTTTGCTCCATGACCCGACCACCCGGAACCCCTGCATAAGCCCCTGCATCTGCGGCTGCTTAATCGTAGAGGTGAACCTGTTCCAGATCTGCCGGGTAAGCGAATACTTCAGTTCCTTGAGATAGTGCTGATTCTGCGGGTACATAGGAACCGGCTCTGACAGGACATAATACAAGTGCAGGCCAGTCCCGCTGTTTACCACAAAAGTTGCCTTGGGTAAGATCCCCTTGCTCATCTGGTGGATCACATCCCGAAGCTGTGGCATACCAACCCCATCCAGGTCAAAGGCCAGGGCAAACAGAAACCGAGCCATTTTCCCCGACCTTCGCTTTCCAAAGTAGGAAATAGGGGACATAATAATAAAATCCATGTCCAACAGTTCATCCAGTTTCTTCAAATCGTCCGTTATAATATACCTTCTGGCCACCCCACTCCCCTCAATCTCCAGGGCAATACCGTTAACAGCTCCACCCTTACCGGGCAGAGAAACAGCAATCCCATTGGGTCTGTTGTCCTCATAGCAGCCCTCCCGCTCAAACGACCCCTCGGGGAAGATCTCCCGATAAAAATCATGCGGAGCAACCTTGACTAAAGACTGTTCCAGATGGAAATTCTTCTCCATATACAGATTCCGATACTCTTCAAGCGTACCGCCAAACGTAGCTGACATAAAATAAAACCTCCCAAACAGCAAAGAAAAAGAACCAAAAAGAAAAATAAGGATGCCCTTCGGGCAATAAAAGGGGGAAAAGGGGGAGCAAAAGAGCGCCGCCTACGGCGGCTTGAAGAGAAAGTCACCTCCCCCTTTTCCCCCTCACTCCGGCCATGGAAATGATGGAAAACCCTACGGGTTTACCACATTCCCACAGCCTCCGTTCACCCCCTTTTTCCCCTCCGACTTTCTCCAATAATTTACTGGAATGAAGAAAGAATATTTTAAGGGCTTAAGACCATAGGGGGGCGTTTATTATCAAAGAAGTTAATTCCCTATTTTTGACAATTTTATTATAACGCACCCGGCGCGCTTTTTCAAGTCTTAAAGCAGTTTTATTTTCTCTCCAAAAGAAGGTAACAAACAAAGCTCCAGCAGCCCCAAAATGCCCCCGTAGAGCGTCTTTGACCGCAAGCAAGGGTAAAAGGACACCAAAGCCCATAAAGGGCGTTGTGCGGCCTTTATGGGCCATTTGAGGGCACAACAAAGAGATAGAGAGGATCACCAGTATAAACTGGCGCTCCTCTCTATCTCTGCATTTCCTTTGGAACCTGCTCCAATGCTCTAGTATGAGAAAATATGACTTCCCAGTACCCGACCTTATAATTTGCTCGCAGCCTTTCATCCATCATGATATTTTGTCTTGCTAACTGCTTGGCATCCTCCGGAGCCCGGAGCAGATCTTCATACTTGCCTTGATACATCTCATCAATACCTAGCTTTTCTATCAGGCATAAATCATCTTCATACGCCTGCAGCATCCCCTCCATGATAAGCCGCCTGGCCTGTTCTTCGGTAAAGTCTACCGAGTATGGACTCTGCAGCACTGTTTCCCATAATCTCACCGTTTTAAGGTTTTTTCCGGCCTTATAACGGTATTCCCTCTCTGCGGAGGACACCACAACGAACCCCGAGTGTTCCTTTTTAGGCTTTAACTTCCGGGCTGAATTAGCCCGCTCCCGACAGATTCGCAACAGGTTTTCATTAAGTCCCTGCTGATAGGCAGCTTCCTCCTGGGCAGCAACAAGCTGTCTCCCGACCTCCTCCAGTGCGGTCTTTGCGGTATCCTCTGCTCGTTTCAGATTGTCCTTACCCTGAGCAATAGCCTTTCTAACTTCACCGTCTGCCCAAAGCCGAGCCGCCTGCTGTTCTTCTTTAGCCCGATTACGCTCTTGGCATAAGCTCTCATACTCTTCAAGTGTCAGAATAACGTGGGAACAATCCGGATCGCGCTGGCCCCCAGGTACCTGCTTATATCCCATTACGCCCTTTTTGACAAACTCGCTCAACATCGCACCTCCCTACAGCCCCCTAATGTAGTTGTTCGCCACCACATCTATCCTGTTATGCCCCAGGGCCTTGCTGCACACCAGCATAGCGGCCTTGTCCAGCTTCTTCCCAGCCTCGTCCTTCCGGCAAACGTACACCTCGCTCTGATACCGCCGCCCCGTCCCCCGGTTCACCCGGTCAAAGGGGATCTCTTTTATCGCCCTGGCGTGGGCCTTGTAGATGGCCGTGGCGTACTCGGCCCGGTATCCATGGATGTCGGCGCTCTTATGGACGTGCTGCCACACCTTTTCCTCTGGCGGCGTGTTCCTGATCCGCTCCACGATCTGCTCCGTGTTCTTACCGATGATAGGGCTCAGGCGCGCCCTGCCGCCCTTCCCGTTCCGCACAAAGGTAAAAAACTCCCCCTGAAACAGCCGGGTGTCCTGGAGCATGGTAAGTCGTTTTTCAGCCGCCGGTGTTCGGCGATCCTCCGGGACGGCCTCCAGGCGGGCGATCTCCTTCTCGATCTGCTCCCGAGTAACCAGGTCTTTTCCTCGCAGCTCCCCCAGCTCACTCCGGCGAAGCCCTGTCCCCCGGCAGAATTTAATCAGCTCGTCATTGTTGGTCTTGGAGAAATGCCGGTCACGCACCCGGTCCCCGCGGCTCCGTTTGATGTCTCCCCGATTTCTCTTAGGGGGCTTGAAATAATTTTCGTCATCCGGCTGGATGCCATAGAGCTTGCCGAGGGCCTTCGCCTCCAGCTGCACCGTCCAGGCAGAGAGGCCCTGGTCGGCCCTAGCCTGGAGCCATTCGTTGACGTACTTCCTTGCGCTTTTCAGCGTGGTACACTCGGGATGCTTTTCTTTGATGTACTTGATAAAATATTTTGTGTGCTTCCAATAGCTCTTGTAGGTGTTATAAGAGAAAATCTTGTCTTTCTCCGTTCCATCGGCCACCGCCGCCTTTTTACTCTCCCCAAAGGCGTGCATCCCTTTCAAGCGTTCATAGGCTTGCTGGTGGAGGTCCTTCGAGTATGATTTGTTACGCCGTCCCAACTTCGGCCCCCCTCACACTATCTCTCTCACGCAACTTTTCTATCCTTAGAGATACCTAACTATCCGTTTTACGCAACTTCACAATCTGCGCAATATTTAATGTAAATAAGGTACATATTGGCAATTTATTATATATCTTATTGTATATACTCCTGTTATATAATTTATTGATGTTAAAGCCAGGCCGCCTCATGCCAGCTCCAGTCGGAGACTCGGCAATCAGCAAAGTACACTTTTTAACGTCTTATGTGTGACGGGTTTGGGATTTCTCCCTACACTTTTTTCTTGCTTATGTGTGCAGCCCTATTTATTGAGATCTACGGCAGTTAGGATTCTGTCGGCTCCTTTGTAGAGGGAGCAGCTCTCCGGCAGATTTACAGCATGACCGGCTGCGTTCGGAAGGTGGGAAGGGACACGATACGTTTTACTTACCGTCGCTTTCAAAAAGATTACTCGCTCAGGGTCCATGATGCGCTTTCCAATTCACAAAGGTTACTAAGGCAAGCCCGCGCACCATACAGGTGTATCACCCCTGAATGGCTTCTGATTAGCAAACTGCTAAACCCCCGACCGGCGAACCAGGAGCCGGGACGCTCTGGGCCTAATTACTGTTTACCCTCGCCCAGACGAGCTATGAGATTGTGCCACAGCGCCTCCTTTCCCGCCGGCCAGCACCGGCGAATTTCTATGACAGCAGGAAATAATTTCCTGCTGTTTTTAGTATAGCATAGACTTCCGGGGCAGTCAAGATATTCCTAAAATTATAGTCATAGCGGTTTACCCGTTCACACATGGCGCAAACGGGTAAACCGCTATAAAGGGCCTTCGCACATTTTAGTGCGAAGGCCCTTTTCCCTTTACTATTCAGTTACTTCTTTCGAAAGAAATGAAATCTTTGTCATTCTTATGCGGAGTACTTTTTCTTATACACCCAGAGCATTGTCCTTCTGAAAAATATAATAAAAAGATAAACAGCCGCACCAAGTCCACTTTCTATTTTTATCAGAAATGTTACCGGATAAACCATCGCTCCAATAGCAAAAAGCACTGCCTGACTTATCAAAAATTGGTCTCTATATGGCCCAACGATATCCGTATACATCTCTGCATTTTTTCTGTTTCTGCATATTTTAATAAAACTTATACTTTCAGAAACAGAAATACAGCTTCCGATTAAATGGAAGAATTCTGGCCTCATAATCAGGGATTCCATGATGTCGGGCTGTACTCATTTCCATAGACCTCCCAAAACATCAGTCTCCCCATTGTCGGATTTCTCCAATCATCCTTTGTCCAAATCGCAGTATATGTTGTTTTATTGAAAAGCCCATCACTAGCGGCTACCGTTGCTTTATAGCCGTCTCTACTCTCAAACTCTCCGGAAGGATGTCCAGTAATTCCTACGCCTTTAATCCGATAGGAGATGTATGTTGCATCAACAGAAAAATTCTTTTCCAACACATACTTTAGCACTTCTCCCGCAGAACTTACCACTTTTACAAAGAAGGCCCTCTCTACAGCCTCATCAAAAATCTTTTCTGCAGCTCGCTCAATTGGGTCTTTTGTGGGGAAAAAGAAAAATGAAACAACGCTCACGAGGAAAGATGCTTTTTCTGCATAGTAGGCCGCAGGAGAAAACCGTCCGTCCGTATCTACATCCTCCAATATCGTGCAGCGAATAGTATATGTCTCATTCATGAACGGATTGTAATAGCTCACTGATCCCCAATATTTATAACCACTTTCACTTATTGCAGCTACTTTCTCATTCGTTGCCGTCCCAACGTAAACTGTCTTTTCGATAGCCCTCTTCGCAACCAAGCCATTTTCGCCAGTATTTTCTTTGACTGTATAGTACCCAGATCCAGGGGCTACCGTGTAGGTCCTTATTAAATTTTCATTTTCATAGTAGGAATACTCAATAGTTCCATCTGCTTTATCATAGCTTGTAATCACACTCTCGTTCCCATTCGGAAGCGTGTCTACACAAACTACATTCTCATTTTCTCTGAGTTTAATATTCGTTGCAACAGCCTTTTCCTCTTCTACGGAGCCCTCAATTTCTGTCGCAGCAGCCGGAATTACCAAAGAGGTCATCATACAGAGTGCCAGCAATACGCACAAGGCTTTTTTCATGATTAAGTTTCTCCTTTTTTCTACAATTAAAGATAATCAAATGCGGAACCAATGGAGCAATTTTAAGGGTATCAGGCAGAACTTTTCGTTAATTATCCTGAAGGTATGCTGATGAACTCTTTTTGACGAAAAAATCAATAAAGTTAAGAATCAATGATGAAACGATTTTTTATAAGTCGCTACCGTTCCATTTTCCGTTGTCGCAGCAATTATTATGTTATTAGTCCCGTCTTTACGGGCGATGGGATATGGGATTTGAATATTAACTTTATATGTTTCTCCTGGTTCCAACACAACGGCCTTTATATCCGTTTCGTATGATTCTCCATTGAGTGTAATAGATGCGATAGATCCTTCTTCGAATTTAATAATATATTCATTTTCGTTTTCAACTTCCCAGGAAAAATTCATGCCATCAGCATTATATATACCATCATCTGAAAAACGAATTCCTACTTTTATACTGTCTTTTGTATCGCTTTCCGAGAAACTAATCGAAACACCTATTGCAATGACAAGTATCGTACCAATAGCAGTCAATACTCCCCTGAGATGATAAAGCTTTATTCCAAAGGATCTCCAACCGTCCATGTTTCATCAATACTAATAGTCTTTCGATATATGGTTGATGTCGAAACACTCCCCACAACACTAAATCCTGCCGCCTCAAAGCCTGCACTTGAAGATGTTGCAACCGTTACCTCGAGGTTCCCTCTTGACCTAAAATTAATAGATGTAGCAAACGGCGGTCCCACCTCTACATAGACATAAAATTCATCCCATGTGTAATCACCGGTACCAGACGCTTTCGACCATTTTTCAATAACGTCTCCAAAATTACAATGTCCAGAACCGCATTCGATTTCAATCAAACAACCAACCTCAATTGTATATCCCATCCCTGCATCATATTTAATCCATCGCTCACCAAGTGATACCCCTTCCGTCAATACTCCCTCAACTACCTGCTGAGCGTCAGCATATGAATAGCCTTTCTTCTCCATGAGAATTGAGATTGCTTCGTCGTTCTGTACCATGCGATATCTTTGCGAAATGCTCACCAACTCCTCGCCCTCACCTTGCACCTGCTGCAGATCATTTGCTGCAAAAGCGGGAGTTACCATAGTTAAACATACCGCAAATGCCAGGAATAATGTAATAAGTCTCTTTTTCATATATTACTCCTTTTTTGTCCCTTTAACCTTCAAAGTCTACAATAGAGTTAATAATTTACAAATCCAGAAACCGATACAGTTTCATCAGAATTGTTCCTGATTGCCAATGTATAGTAGCCTCGCTGGTCAACCTCTATTGTCTCATTGAAACTGCCTTTTTGCGCTCTTATAGAATAAAACAACCCATCCGGCGCAATCAGACCAAAGTCTACACTCGCAGAGCTTGGAGAATAAACTGCGTTGATAGTCACAGTTTCCCCGACTTCCAGCGGAAAGCTCGTATCAGCAGAAACAACTTCATGCTTGTAAACTTCCATACTGAAGCGACCCGATGCACGTTCAATAGCCACACTTTGCGCTTGGCCATCCAGATTAACTGCGCCCGCATCCAATCCAAAGCATCCAGCCGAAACCGCACATACCAAAAACAAACAACATACTTTTTTTAACCACATAGCCCTCACCTCCCCTCGGCTCTACCAACCTATCGTGAAATTTCTATCAGTTACAACCTCCTCTCTGCTCATTTCTCCCAAGAGATGGGATTCCCTACCCTTATTGTTTGTAAATACCCAAACAGTTATCATCAATACAAAAATAGCACACGCAATAGCTATCCATTTTATAGCGTTCCTCTTTTGACTTTCATGAACTGGCTTAGGAGTATCCTTCATTTCTCCCTTAGATACACTACCATCATCAGGCTCTCGCTCCTCCTCATTGAGCAAGTAGTCAATCGATACCCCATATAGCTCACTCAGGCCCATGAGATTTTCCGTAGAGGGTGTACCTCCACCCGACTCCCACTTTGAAACAGCTTGCCGGGACACCTTCACGGCCTCCGCCAATTCTAATTGGGTAAGCCCTTTCTCTTTTCGCAAATGAACCAGCTTTTCATCCAGCTTCATCCATTTCACACCCCAATCTTAGACAATATCCCATTAAATGTAAACCGTGTGCGGTTTACATTCAGGCAACGTAGCGTTGCCTCAGCCTTTTTTCTCATTATTTTTTATCTTTCTGTACTCTGCAAGCTCTTTCTCATGTCCTGCCCTAAACTGCTCCATTAGGTCACCGACCACGTCGCTGATACTCCTCCGCTGCACATAGGCGATCTTTTGGATGTCCTCATACAAGCTCGGCATCACCGACAGGCTCACCCGCTTCTTGATCTCTCGGTCCTCCTTGGGGCGTCCCCTCCCACTCCCGGAGGCCACCGGCGCACCGTCAACGATGCTGCCAACAACTGACGTTCTCCTGCGGTTCTCTCTATCCTCAAACTTAGCCATTTTCTTTTTCCGTCCTTTCGTATTTTTCCGCAATCATCATATCCGCAATTTTGTTGTACTCAATGGAGATCTCGCTGCCGGGCGTCTGCTCCACCACGGCCAGCCCGTCATAAATACCCTTCTTGGCAACAGCCAGCCGCTTAATCACGCCCAGGAGGTTATACTCCTTCCTCAGAGCGGCCAGTATCTCATTATCGTCGGCCACCCGCTTCTCGTACAGCGTCGCAATGACCCCCAGCACCTTCAGCTCCGGGTTAATCAGCTCCTGGATCTCCCGGATACTGTCCTGAAGCTGCGTCAGGCCCCGGTAGGCCAGATAGTCCGTCTTGACGGGGATAATCACACCATCGGCACAGGAGAGTGCGTTGATCGTCAGGATGGAGAGCTGCGGCGGGCAGTCTACCAGGATGAAGTCATACGCCCCCCGGACCGGTCGCAAGGCCCGGTCTAGAATCTTCTCCCGGCTGGCCCTGGACAACAGCTCCATCTCCATGGGAGCCAGGTCGATGATGGACGTGACGATGTGCAGCCGGTCGCCGATCCGCTCGATGCACTCGCTGACCGGCACCCCGTCCTTCCGCAGAACGTCAACAATCGTCCGCTTCACCTCCAGCGGCTCCAGGCCCACGCTGATCGTCAGGCTGGCCTGGCTGTCCAGGTCAATCAGGAGAACCCGCTTTCCCTTCGCCGCCAGAGCCACGCCGAGATTGTGCGTTGTCGTGGTCTTAGCCACGCCGCCCTTCTGGTTCGCTATCGCTATAACCTTCAAATCCTTCACTCCTTACTTCAGTTATATAGCTTACGTCTGCTATTTAAGTTATATAAAATATATCTCTTATTCCTGATATTGTCAAGCAAAAAGCGGTGCCTCCAGGCCTGGAGGCACCGCTTTTTATTTCATATACATCTGTTATATATGATATATACCTTAATTTTGTTATATATCTTATACCTTCACAAACAGTCCAATGGGGCAAATATCGCTAAATCCAGGCGTTGAGATATACCAGCAGCCAGGGCCGGTCGGCTCCCAGCTCACCTCCAGGGTTATGTCATGCCACCCATCCGGGAACAGGGCCGAGAACCACTCCCCGGCATGGATGCCCCGGCCCTCCAGGAGCAGCCGAGGGTGCGGATCGGTGTCTGCCGGGTCTGGTAACTGAAGCTGGGCAATTCTCATTTCCTCTGCCATACGCTCTAACTCCTCCATTGTTTTTACGATGCCCTGGCCAGCTCGAACCTGAGCAATCCCTCTTTCAAGTTTTTCCTTATACTCCTGTTGTGTCATCACAGTCAGCCTCTTAACTCAATCGTAATGGCCCCGACAGGAAACCACATAGATAATCCCATCCTTCTCATAGTAAACAATCCGATTGGTTTCATCAATGCGTCGGCTCCACAGTCCACCCAGATTTTCCCGTAGCGGCTCCGGCTTTCCAATCCCATCAAAGGTACTCCTGCAAATGTCCTTAATGAGCGCATTGATCCGTTTCAACATTTTCTTATCCTGCGTTTGCCAATACAGATAATCATTCCAGGCCCTATCTTCCCATAATAACCGCATCAGTCCACCTCAATCAAATCATGCTCAGCAAAGTGGGCCTTACCATCCTTTACATCCTGCATGATTCCCTCAAGGTATCGAATATTGCTTTCAGAATAAAAGGGGTCAACAGACAATTCAAACGGTATGCGCCCCTCCCTGGCAACCTTACGCAAAAACACATTGATAGCCGTGGACATACTCAACCCAATATCGGCCAACGTCTGTTCAGCCCCACGTTTCACATCATCGTCTACTCTCAAACTAATTTGTGCCATAAAAAACGCTCCTTTCTTGACCTCTCATAGTATAACACAACAAGGAGCAAAATACAAGCGAAATAATATACATTTGCTTTCCACGAATTATCCCCGGCCAGCTCCTGGAGGCCTCCACGCTGGCGGCGGCCTCCAGGCTCCGGGACGAAAGAGGTAGCAGTACTCCGGCAGAGAGTGCCGGGCCGGAGGCTCCAGGGCGGAACATGGCCGTTCCTGGCGGCATATGGGGATAGGGGAAACCCCCTGCAAGTGCGTAAAATGTACATTCGCTCTATGCTTGCAAAAACAACGCCGCCCCTATAATGTGGGCGGCGTTGTTTGGAATGGTCCCGCCTTAGTTCACTTGGAGTTTTTCTTTTAAAGCGTCCTGCAAGATACGGGAGAAATTAAGACCGGCCTTTTCTGCCAAATCGTTTAGATAGCATGGAAGCGTGACATTTTTCCGAATGGTTCGCATGTCATTCGCCCGGCGGTATGCGTCGAAGTCAACAAGGGCGAATGTGGCAAGCTCCCCGTCATTGCACGCGGGAAGCGCCGAAGACGGGGCCGGGACCACTTTGCCCATGTCCTGGGCTGTAATCCCCCAAAGGCCGATGGCATCCGCCGCCATGTCGATGGCGTCCGCGATGTCGGCCCCTTCCGTATTGATCTGGAGGTCCGGGACCGTCACAACATAGCCGGTTTCTGCTGGCGTCAAAATGATAGGATATGCTGTTTTCATGATGTCTCCCCCTTATTTCAGGCCGCGGCGTTTGATAATCGCATTGGCCAGCTGCTCGTTGATCTCCCTGTGCCTGGGAACCGGCTCTATGTCGGTCCCGTTGGTGAGAATGGTGTGGTTTGTCCCTTCGCGGAGTACCCACCAGCCTTTGTTTTTGAACAGTTTCATTAAATCGGTCCTTTTCATGTTTCCCACCTCACAAGAATACTATACGCATTAAATACACATTTGTCAAGAGTAAAAGAGAATCGCCTATTATCAGGTCGGCGGGGACAGCGTTAAAGGTGGACGATTTGACACGGTGTCAAATCGTCCTGATGATTCACAACATGTTCATATTTGCCATCATGGCAAATCGTTTCCCTTCCGGCTCCTGGGCTTGCGCTTGTTGCCGAAATATGATATGGTTTCTTTGGCGTTGGCATTGACGGTGGACGGTTGGCCCCTGGACAGGGGGCAGCTTCTTGCCCCCCTGATCTTAACGAAAGGGGGCTTATTTTTCATGATGACAAATAAGCCTCAGCGTGTCGAAAATACTTCTTCGACACGCTGAAAAACCGGACATAATGTCCGGTTTTCTTCTGTAATGGCCCTCAAGGGCCGACGGCTCCGCCAGTGGACAGCGGGACCCGTCAAGCGCTAGAGATCTCTTTTTACCGTCCAGTAGTTCCTCTGCCATTCGCTGACGGACAAATTTGAATTGATAACCGTTCCTTTTTTCATGTATTTTTTAGAATGCGGCAGAACCGCATCTTTCTAAAATCTTTCTTATCTTTCTTATCTTTCTTTTTTATAATGTATACCTCCTTTTAATGTGACAAACGGTTCATGTATTAGTGACATTTGGTTCATACTATCGTGACATTTGGTTCAGCCAATTGTGACTTTTAGTACGGACAAACTACTGGAGGGGGAAGAAGAGATCGGGGATACCAGGAGAGGGAATTTTCAATTTTCAACATATTGTGACGTTTAGTTCATAAGAATCCTACGTCAAAAGCATATTGTGACTTCATTGACTTATTTGACACAATAGTGTATATTGAGGGATGAGGTGATGGGGATGAAGGAAAACAAATATTTGGAATTGAGGAATAAAACCGTTACTAAGGCAAATGACCTGATACAGAAAAGCCGGTTTAACCTTTCTCTACAACAACAGAAAATCGTATTATACCTGATATCCCAAGTCACACCCTTTGATGAAGATTTCAAGCTGTATGAATTTTCGATAGCAGAATTTTGCCGCGTGTGTGGAATTGATGACAATAATGGAAAGATATATCAGGATTTGAAAGCAGCGATTAAAGAAATTGCGGACAAAAGCCTTTGGGTAGAAATTGCCGAAAAAAGAGAAACCCTGTTGCGGTGGATTGAGAAGCCGTATATTGACGCTGGCTCGGGAACGATACAGATTCGGCTTGACAGTGATATGAAGCCATTTTTATTACAGCTGAAGCAAAACTTTACAAGTTATGAACTCCTTTGGACGCTTCACTTTAAAAGCAAGTACACGATTAGGCTTTATGAACTCGTGAAAAGCATTCACTTTCATGATTTGGCAGACTACCAGAGACGATACAGCGTCAATGAATTGAAGCGACTACTTGGCGGGGAGCGGTATAAAGAATACAGAGACTTTAAGAGACGCGTATTAGTCCCCTCCGTCAAGGAAATTAATCAATACAGTGATAAGGATGTTGCTTTTGAGGAAATTCGGCGGGGCCGGAAGGTGATAGAGGTCGAGTTTCGTGTTTCCTCTAAGAATAGCCTTGAGACTGCGAGGATCAGAAGCGATATTGAAAAAGAGTTAGGTTTCGACCAACTGACATTGTGGGACAAGCTGGAGGATAAAGGTTTAGTTTGATGTACAAACCCTCATATCCTTTGGAACCACGTCCAGGGGCTTAGTATGGAGGCATATAACCTCCCAATAACCGGCTCTGAAATTTGCCTTAAATTTTGGCTTGAGCATAATGTTGTATTTCCCCGGCTCTGCACACCATTCCCGATCTTCGATCATGCTGCCATACCCTTTGTTGTAAATCCCATTGATTCCTAGCCTGTCAATCAACCGGTGTCCATCTTCATCTTCCTGAAGCAACTCCTCCAGGACTTGCTTCCGTATCTGCGCCTCTGGAAAATCCACCACATACGGGCTCTGTATTACCGTTTTCCAGAGTAATACCCTCTTTACACGCCGATTGCCGTCTTTGTACTGATGATCTGTTTCTTCTGAAAAAACAACCAAATAGCCGGTATGCTCTTTTTTTGGCCTCAGTTTTCTATCTGCGTTTGCCCTCTCCCTAGATATCCGCAGCAAATTGGCGTTCAGCGCCCGCTGATGGGCGCTCTCAGCCCTTTCAGCAGCCAGGTCGGCCTCCATAGCCTCCACCTTCTTCTGGGCCTCAGCAGCGGCTTGTTGGGCCGTATACTGGGCTCCTCGTCTTGCGTCGTTTATCGCCCTCTCAGCCTCATATTTTGTACTACTGACTTCTCGCTCTGCCTTTGCCTTCTCACTATAAATCTGGTCATACTCTTTCTTGGTCAAGATTACATGAGTACACTCCGGATCAGACTGGCCACCAGGAACATCCTTATAACCCCCAAGAGTTCCCAGCTTGACATATCTGGCCATGACATCTCCCCTCCTCTCACAAACCCCGGATGTAGTTGTCGGCCACAACGCTGATCCGGTTATGGCCCAGGGCCTTGCTGCACACCAGCATGGCAGCCTTGTCCAGCTTCTTCCCGGCCTCATCCTTCCGACAGGTATAGACCTCACTCTGATACCGCCGCCCGGTGCCTTTATTTACTCTGTCATAGGGGATATCCTGGATTGCCCTGGCATGGGCTTTATAGATGGCCGTGGCATACTCGGCCCGGTAGGAATGGATATCCGCACTCTTATGAACGTGCTGCCATACCTTTTCCTCTGCCGGTGTCTCCTTCATCCTGGCCACGATCTGCTCCATGTTCTTCCCGATAATGGGGCTCACCCGTTCCCGGCCACCTTTGCCCTGGCGGACAAACGTGAAATACTCCCCCGGAAACATCCTGGTATCCTTCAGCATATCCAGCCGCTTCGATTCCTGGGACGTCCGTTTGTCAACGGGGATTGCTTCGATCCTGGCGATACCGGCCTCGATCTGCGCCCTGGTCACCAGGTCTTTCCCCTTCAGGGCCTCCAGTTCACTCCGCCGCAGCCCTGTTCCCCGGCAAAACTTAATCAGCTCGTCATTGTTCGTTTTGGAGAAGTGACGATCCCGCACCCGGTCGCCGCGGCTCCGTTTGATGTCCTGTCGGTTTCTCTTGGGCGGCTTAAAGTAACTATCATCGTCTGGAGCAATCCCGTACAACTTACCCAGGGCCTTCGCCTCAAGCTGGACAGTCCAGGCAGACAAGCCCTGGTCAACCCGTGTTTGAAGCCATTCGTTGGCATACTTCTTTGCGCTTTTCAGCGTGGTACACTCTGGATGGTTTTCCTTGATGTACTTAATGAAATATTTTGTGTGTTTCCAATACCCCTTGTAGGTGCTGATGGAGAAAATCTTATCTCTGTCCGTCCCAGCGGCCACCGCCGCCTTCTTGCTTTCGCCAAAGGCCAGCATACCTGTGAGCCGGTCATAGGCTTGCTGGTGAAGGTCTTTCGAGTATGATTTGTTTCTCCGCCCCATCTCGGCCCCTTTCCTCGGTATGTAGAATAATATTTATCTATAAATATAAATTTCTATTTTTACAGATAAATATAAAACTACATTTCTATAACTCTTGTTTTCTATAACTCGTTAAAGCCAAGCCGCCTCCTGCCAGCTCCCATCGGAGACTCGACAATCGGCAAAGTACACTTTTTAACGTCTTATGTGTGACGGGTTTGGGAA
>OFGA01001464.1_pt1 | contig 16125 bp, 16 predicted proteins | sample 1521471 | NCBI WGS metagenome assembly OFGA01 (sample SAMEA3504086, study PRJEB24116) | mouse gut metagenome | biome: mouse gut; feature: mouse-associated habitat; material: faeces | place: Denmark | collected 2011
GCATGTTCTCCATAGAATCGCCTTCCCTCAAAGAATGTAAGCATGCTAACATTCTACCTCAAAAAATAACACCTCACAAGGTGTTATTTTTCACAAAAATATCTCCGTTTTATTCCCGTTTTCTCCCTATTATTGCCTGTGGGCCTGTCTCCACTCCTTGATCTGTTTTAAGACGTTTCCCATCTGTTCTGTGAGGTCATCGAACACTGTACAGTCAAACAGGCGCATTTGTTCGTCCCGAAGTAAGCAGAGCATGTCCTTCTCCGACGGCAGAAGAAACAAAAGCACGATCAACCCCGCATCCAGAAAACTCTGGATCTGCTGCAGCTTTCTTTCATCCAGTGCGCCGTCCGGCGCCTGGATCGTATGAAATCCCATGCGCAGAAGATAGCGTTCCGTATAATTCATTTGTTCTTTTGTCTGCTCCTTTGCGGCAAACAAGATCATTCCCGATTTCTGGCCAAGCGCCGATTCGCGCTCCTCCCCCGTCACCTCTCTGCCGTCTTTTTTCCATGCTTCTTCTGAAATCGTATGTACAATATTTCCGCAGGCCGCCAATACTCCCGTCTCTCTCTCAAACAGCCGGATCGTACCTAAGATGCGGCTCTCTTTGGCACAGGTAATCGCCGTCTGCCTGGAAAAGAACAGTTCACAGCGCGCCAGCCCGTTTTTGGTCAGGTGTTTTGCATATCTGTGTTCCCCGGTATTGACGTCCGTCTGGTAGCAGATTTTCGTAACCGACGCCGTAAATTCCGCCGCCGCAATGGCTGCACGCTCTTCTTCAATGGAAATTGCTTTCCCAAGTTTTAATTCAACATCTACATATTCTGAACTGATATATCCGGTGCCTTCTTCCAGTTTTACTGCTACCCAGCCCTCGGAGGCTTCTGTCTCAGTATCCACCTTAATCCTGCCGCCCTCTTCCAGTACGTCCAGAATTTCTGTTTCCTCAGAAACGGAGGCTTCTTCTCTGACTCTCACTCCTCCGGTAGTCGCGGTGGCATATACGGTTCCCACTTCGTTTGCAAGACGCTCTGCTTCCAGTCCTACCACGCAGAATTCATTTTTTACATATCCTTCCACGCTTCCGGAACTGATTTTTGTCCATTCGTCACCTTTTTCAAGAATATCTGCTGACGCTCCTTTGTGCAGTTTGCCTGCAAGCTCTGCTTCGTCGGAAGGCTCTGTACGGATATTCAGATAATCCTCAACATTCGGTAATAATTTAGACGCCCAGGGAGAAACCTCTTCGCTTCCCATTGCCACAAGACTGTCCACTGCTGCTGCCTCACCGGCTGTTTCTTCTGCAGATTCCTGAATCTCCTGTGATTCTTCCGGAGATTCCTGTAACTCCGGTGACGGTTCCTCAGATTCCTGCGGTTCTTCTGCCTTTTTCGGTTCTTCTGTCTGTTCCGCCGGGGCTGCTGTTTCTGTATTCTCTTCCGCAGAGGCCTGTTCCGGCTGTTCTGCAGATGTTACAGGTTCTGCTGCCTGTTCCGGTTCTTCCGCTGTTTCTACCGAATCGGCCGCTTTCTCCTGACCTGAAATCTTTTCTGTATTTTCTGCTGTCTGTTCAGGCTCATTTTCTGCCATGGCTGCCGCTACTACCTGTCTTACCACTTTTTCTCTGGTAGCTTTCTCTGACCCATTGCTTACTCCTGCCGGTTCTGCTGATAATTCTACTTCCTGGCTGTCTGGTGCCTGAACTGCTACGTTTGTGCCGCACACGGAAGAAACTGTCATCACCAGTGCAAAAGCTGTAACGATTCCGCTTTCCATAACCCTCTTGAATTTCATAGTTGACCTCCTGAATTTCCGCTAAAATAACATTTAAAAAATTTTAAAAATTTGTATGTTATTTTATTCGATTTTGTTACAAATGTTACGAACTTGTTACACTATAGCAAAGAAGTTGTAAATTGTCAAGCTGTCAATTTTTTACAGCCTTTCTGGAACCTGATTTTTCGCCTCCGCTTCTGTAATATTTTATGGATATTTTGTACATTTTTGTGCATATTTACTATTTGATGCTATTTTTATTGCATTGTTTCATGCATACTGCTATAATTATGTCACATATACAAAAAGGGGGATATTTCAGTGAAAGAAAAAGACTTTCCTGCAAAGGAGAAAAGAACTGCAGCATCCGGCACCAGCAGACTTTCCTCTATTAAAACAAGGGTTGTAAGCGTTCTCCTGTTTTCGCTTATTGCAACGGTACTGCTCAGTATCTGGATTATTATTCCAAATGTTAAGAAAAATATTACATCCACCACCCAAAGTTACATGCTGGATCTTACTGCTTCCTATGGAAAAGTTCTGGACCAGAATACCAACATTTCCATTATGTATCTCCATGCAGACCGCCTGGAAACCCTTCTGGATAACGTAGGGCTGCAAAATGTGGATTCCAGTTATTTTTATGTGCTGGGCCCGGAGGGCAACATCCTTTTTCATCCGGATAAAAACAGCATTGGCCAGACTGCCGATATTCCGGCTGTTTCCAGTCTGCTGGAACAGGTCAGAGAAGGTGATTTCCCAGAACCCGATATTCTCAGCTATGATTACAAAGGCCAGGGCATATATGCTTCCTATTATATAGTAAACAGTGGAAAGGCCATTCTGTTCCTCACTGCAAATGAAAATGACGTTCTGAAGCCTGTCACAGATGTCAGCAGACTTGCCTTTCTTTACAGCAGTATCCTGGCACTTCTGCTGAGTATTTCCGGCTATCTTCTGATTGCCTGGATGACCAGGCCTATTGTAACTATTTCTGAAATTATTAAAAAGTTTGCCAATATGGATTTAACAGAAGATACGCGGCTGGAACAAATCTGCAGACGCAAAGATGAAACAGGGGCTATGGGGACTGCTCTGCTGTCTCTTCGCTCCGCCCTGACAGATGTGATTTCTGATATTAAAGAACAGAGCGCCCTGCTGTATCGCACATCGGAATCTCTAAACAGCAGCGCTGCTGAAACCGCAGGAACCGTTCAGAATGTGGAACGGGCTGTTTCGGAAATTGCCGTCGGCGCTGCCAGTCAGGCCGAAGAAACTCAGAAAGCCTCTGACGATATCCTGATTATAGGCAACATGGTGCAAAATACTTCCTCAGAGGTTTCCTCTCTGCGCAGCATTGCACAGTCTATCCGGGTTTCCAGTGATATGGCAGATTCTACTCTTCATGAACTGCACTCCGTGAACCAGCGTGCCATTGATTCCATTAACATAATATATAAACAGACCCATACCACCAACGAATCTGCCCTTAAAATCAGAGAAGCCACCAGTCTGATTTCTGCCATTGCTGACGAAACCAGCCTGCTGTCTCTGAATGCTTCCATTGAGGCGGCCAGAGCCGGAGAAGCGGGCCGTGGATTTGCTGTGGTTGCCTCCCAAATTCAGAAACTTGCCGAACAATCCAACGAATCTGCCAGCCAGATTGATTCCATTATACATGATCTGCTGGAAGATTCTCAGAAAGCGGTAGAAACTATGGAATCTGTCAGAGAAATCATGATGCAGCAAAATGAAAATGTGACTCAGACCGGTTCTGCCTTTACTCAGGTTCAGGGCGGTATCGCCTCCTCAGCTGCAAATGTGGATACCATTGCCAACCGCACTGACCAGTTAAATTCTGCCCGTGTCAATATTGTGGATGTGGTACAGAACCTGACCTCCATCGCAGAGCAAAATGCTGCAAATACACAGGAAACTTCAGCTGCAGTTCTGGAAGTTGCAAACATTATGCAGGAAATTTCCAGATATGCCTCCAAACTGCAGGAGATTGCTTCTTCACTGGAAACAAATGTGGATACCTTTCAGTTAGATCAAAGTCAGTAATGCTCCGGTGTAATATTATTTTGCTTTTTTCATAAAATCACATATTTTAACACTGTATCTTCTATAAGATAAAAAAGAATGCGCTATGCGCATTCTCCGCGCGCGAGCGGATTGCGCAGCAATAAACATCACCCCCGCGAGCTGCGCATCATTGTTTTTTTCTTCTATAGGAAATCCAGAGGAATTTCCTCTATAGAAGAAAAAGAGGTGCCTGTTCCCCTTCATTTTATGGGAAACAGGCACCTCTGCTGCGTCAGACGCATATCATATTGTTCCTGTGCTTTTACAGTCTCTTTAATAATTCTTCCCGTTCTGCTTCATATCCCGGCTTGCCCAGCAATGCAAACATATTGCGTTTATAGCTTTCCACACCAGGCTGGTTAAAGGGATTCACACCCAGCAGATATCCGCTCAGACCACAGGCAAACTCATAGAAATAGAACAGTTCGCCCAGATAAAATTCGTTCTGCTCCGGAATATTGATTACCAGATTAGGTACATTTCCGTCTGTATGAGCCAGAATAGTTCCATTCATGGCGCTCTTATTGACAAAATCCATATCTTTGCCTGCAAGATAGTTCAGGCCGTCCAGGTCCACCGGTTCCTCATTGATCTTCACGGTGCTGCGGGCTTTTTCCACATTCATTACAGTTTCAAACATAATTCTGGCACCGTCCTGAATAAACTGTCCCATAGAATGGAGGTCTGTGGTCAAATCCACGGATGCCGGGAAGATACCCTTCTGATCCTTTCCTTCGCTTTCTCCGTAAAGCTGTTTCCACCATTCTGAAACATAATGAAGTGCCGGTTCATAATTGGCAAGTACCTCCACTGCTTTGCCTTTTCTCAGCAGGATATTGCGCACTGCCGCATACTGCATGGCGTCATTTTCAGCAAAAGGCTGATTCAAAGCCATGTCGCGCCCTTTCGCTGCACCTTCCATCAGTTTGTCAATGTCAGCGCCGCTGACTGCAATGGGAAGGAGGCCAACTGCTGTCAGTACGGAAAAACGTCCGCCTACATCATCCGGTACCACAAAGCTCTCGTATCCTTCTTCTGTGGCAAGGCCCTTTAACGCCCCTCTTTCTTTATCTGTTGTGGCATAGATACGCTTTGCCGCGCCTTCTTTGCCATATTTCTTTTCCAGCATTTCCTTAAATACCCGGAATGCAATGGCCGGCTCCGTAGTGGTTCCCGACTTGGAAATAATATTAACTGAGAAATCACGGTCACCGATTACTTCAATCAGTCCGGCAAGATATGTGCTGCTGATGCTGTTTCCTGCATAATAAATTTCCGGTGTTTTACGGATTTCCTTTGACACATTGTTGTAGAATCCATGTCTCAGAAATTCAATGGCAGCTCTTGCACCCAGATAGGAACCGCCGATTCCAATCACAACAAGCACTTCTGAATCACCCTGAATTTTCGCCGCTGCTTTTTTAATCCTGTCAAACTCTTCCTTATCATATTCTACCGGCAAATCCAGCCATCCCAGAAAGTCATTTCCTGCTCCGGTTTTGGAAACCAGCAGTTCTCTGGCATCCTCTGTCAGTTTTGTCATATAAGTAACTTCTTCCTGGCTGATAAATCCTGCAGCTTTTCCATAATCAAATGATACTTTTTCCATGATTTCCACTCCTTTGTTTTTCATCCATTTCGAAAAGAATCCATTCGTTGTGTTGTCATCTCATACTGCCCGAAGGTCATAATATCTGCCAACATCTACCACAATATTGTAACAAATATGCTCTGCTTCGTCAAACAGAAAAGACCTTTCAGGAAAAGTATTCCTGCAGCACTGCATTAAATATTTTTTCATCCTCCCTCCTCTTCTTTTCCTGCTCCTCGGACATTTTTGTTCTTTCCTGCTCTTTGGTATGTACCTGTACCGGTTCCGGACCCGGTTTTATCTCTTCCTCATATTCCTCTTCTTCTCTCAGTATCACATCAAAATAAGCCTGTATTTTTCCTGTAATATTTCCAAGGCTTTTATTCAGCTTTTTTATCTGTCGTAAAATCCCTGCAAGAAGCAGTAAAAGCAGCATTCCTGCAAAGACAATGGCCGCCTGTGTCAGAATTCCATTATAATTCTGCCAGAATTTCATCAATTCTTCCATAAGCATGTCCCTCCTTTTCATATTTTATTATAAATATTCCTGTCCTGTCTGTGAAGTGCCCAAAGGGCTTTTTTCGCCGCATGTTTCAACCATTTCCGACAATTTGCTTCTCTTGACTTTTTGCCAGAACAGTATAAGATAAGAGTAGGCAAATCAGAAAACGGTCAGGAGGTTATTATGAAAAGAATTGTTTTAACAGGAGGAGGCACCGCCGGGCATGTGACGCCCAACATCGCCCTGCTTCCCCGATTAAAAGAACTGGGTTATGATATCCGTTACATTGGTTCCTGTGACGGAATTGAAAAAAAACTGATAGAGCAGTGCGGTATTCCTTACTATGGCATTTCCTCCGGCAAACTGCGCCGGTATTTCGACTGGAAAAATTTTTCCGATCCCTTCAGGGTCATCAAAGGATACGGACAGGCCCGTTCCCTGCTCAAAAAGCTGAAACCGGACGTGATATTTTCCAAAGGAGGGTTTGTCTCCGTTCCTGTAATCATGGCCGCAAAACACCGCAGAATCCCGGCTGTCATACACGAATCTGATATTACGCCGGGACTTGCCAATAAGCTGGCCATTCCAAATGCTTCCAGGGTATGCTGCAATTTTCCGGAAACTTTAAACTATCTTCCTGCGGACAAAGCTGTACTGACAGGTTCTCCCATCCGCCAGGAACTCCTTTCCGGAAATCCCCTGAGCGCTCTTACATACTGTCATTTTAAGGCAGGAAAACCGGTAATTATGATTATCGGCGGAAGCAGCGGTTCTCAGTTTATTAACGAAACCGTCCGGGGCCTTCTTCCGGAACTGCTGAAAGATTATCAGGTGCTGCATTTATGCGGAAAAGGAAATCTGGACGAAACACTTGACAAAACAGAAGGATATGCACAGTTCGAATATGCAAATAAAGAATTAAGTGATATGTTTGCACTGGCAGATATTGTAATCTCCAGAGCCGGGGCTAACGCTATCTGCGAATTGCTGGCTCTGCGAAAGCCCAATATTCTGATTCCCCTTTCAGCCAGCGCCAGCCGGGGGGATCAGATTTTAAATGCCCGCTCTTTTCAACGTCAGGGCTTCAGCATGGTTATTGAAGAAGAACAGCTCAGCCAGGAAATACTTCTGGAATCTGTTCGGAATCTGTTCAAAAACCGCAGCCAGTATGCGGATGCCATGGCAAAAAGTGAACAGCTCAATTCTGTGGAAACGGTGGTGCAGCTTTTAGAACAGATTGCCGGACAGTCCTGAACTCAAAACAGAGAACAGGGGCGCTTTTTCCTTTCACAGGAAAGGACCTGGCACGTTAATCGTGAAAGTGTCTTTCCTGTGAAACAAAAATACTGTCCCGGCTTCCTGGCAGACAGCCGGCAGAAAATGTATCCTGTACATTTTATCCCATTGATGAACTATTCTTCCTTCAATTTAAGTTTACTGCAGATTTCTTCCATTTCTTCCGGCGATACTTCCAGTTGATTCCAGCACAGCCTGTCCTGATTTCCATCATTCTCGAATCTTGGAATCAGATGCATATGGAAGTGGAATACGGTCTGGCCTGCTGCCTTTCCATTGTTCTGCACCAGGTTAAATCCGTCGCACTGCAGCACTTCTTTCATGTGAGCAGCCAGTTTTCTGGCAAGAATCATTACTTTTACTGCCAGCGCTTCCGGCAGTTCAAAGAGATTTGCATAGTGATCCTTTGGAATAATCAGTGCATGTCCTTTCACTGCCGGACTGATATCCAGAATTACCCGGAATTCTTCATCCTCATATATGGTTTTCGACGGAATCTCACCTGCAGCAATTTTACAGAAAATACAGTCTTCTTTCATTCCTATCCTCCTGTCTAGCTGAAAATAAATATCTGATCCAGCATTTTCAATGTTTTAAAATTTCCTTTGGCAGTCATTTCCCCTGTCATGAAGGCCCGCTGAAAACTCATTCTGCCCTGAATAATATTATCCATAACTGCAGGGGTCAGCTTGGTATAAACGTCAATCTTTTCTCCCTGTCCGTAATGTACCCGCAGTTCGTCATTGTGCACTTCCACGGTCAGGGGTTTTTTCTTCCCGTCTATCATAAACAGATAAGTGGCAGAAAAATCCTCCTGCGGAACAAAATGGGCTTCCAGCTCCATCACATAAGCCATCTCCGCATTTTCTTCACTCTGTCCCAGCAAATCCCGGAACATGCTGCTAAGCTCTTCAATATCCTCTTTCTGTTTCTTCACATAGACATCATCTGAGACAAACTTCGAGAGCTGTTCGCTTTCCTGAGGCGTCAGTTCCAGCTGCTGAGGCCGCAGAACAGACTGTTTTACCGCCTGATTGCTGTTGGGAAGACTTTTCAGTTTCTGAGAAATCGTACGGTACAGATTTTCTGCTTTCTTCTCAATCAGCACTGTATAATCCCGGTTCATCTCAAAAGAAATCAAATCCTCCACATACCCGCACAGACCTGCACAGGGCAGTCCGCCCAGAATTTCCCATGCACTTGCCAGGGTAATCTCTCCTTCTCTTTCTCCATATGTGGTAGACATTACGATGGGCTGCATGTAGGTTGTGGCAAATTTCTCCTTATCTCCATAGAGCCAGCAGGCATCCAGAAACTGCTGCATATAGCCGCCGATTCCAAGCCATTCCACCGTAGTGGCCAGAACGATTCCATCCGCATTCTTAATGGTCTGGGGCAGGGTAGAAATACTGTTTTTATGTTCATATATATTGTAACGCTCCACTGTCACCCGAAGCTCCATCAGAACTTCCTGCATTTTATTAATTACATATAAGGTGGGATCATCCAGTAATCCCCGTCCGCCATAATAAATATTTACTTTCATACCAGAGCCTCCAAATTTTTCAATATCCTTAGTATATAAATTTTTGGGGGCAAAGTCAACTACGGGCTTGCCTGCATATCCCGAATTCAGAAAAACAGATATTCTTCCAGCCCAAAACGAACACGGTCATTTCTGCACAGTTCCTTCTTCTGATGATATTCCAGAGGGACTTCATTCAGATATGTACCATTGGTGGAATTCAGATCTTCAAGATAATACCGCATTTCCTGCCGGCTGATTCTGGCATGGAGCCGGCTGACTCCCTGGGCTTCAATAATTCCCTGAGCCTGCTGTCTGTTCTTTCCAATCAGAAACTCATCCCCGGTGATGAAAATATCCTGGCACCCGTGTATGCCCTGATACATCAGTTTTCCTACAGGTTCCCCTCCGCGGACCGCCAGGATTTCCGTGGGATGAACCGGTGTATATTCCTCCGCCTTTTCCTTTTTCATGCCCCATTCCCCTGTCTTTCCTTCTCCCGTCCCTGCAGGATAAGCAGAAGTCTCAGATAAGCAAAACGCTTTTCTGTTTGGGGCAGAAGTTTCATCGAAAGACGAATGGGGCGTTTCTTCCTTCCTGCTTCGGATACCTGCATTCCGAAACCATTTTTTCCCACCCCCTTTACTACAGAATTTCTTCCTTTTATCTGCCTTTTTCTCCTGTCCGGAAATTTTATGTTTAAGATGAATCGGTTCCTTTTTCAGCAGTTTTTCCAGTTGTTCCGACAACTGACTGAACAGGGCTATGCTGCTCAGACTACCGTTAATTCTGTCAGCTGCCTGCTCCCACAGCTTTCTTTTTTCCTTCACAGCTTCTTCTGCTTCTTCCTCCGAAAAATACTCTGCCGCAGGCTTATCCCGTTTTTCCAGGCCTGGTTCTTCTTTCTTTTTGTCTGTCGTTACAGCTTCCAGTATTTTATGTATACTGGTATTTTCCACCAGGCACATCTGGTATACCTGATACGCAAGCTCCCTGGCCTCCTGGTCCTGATGATCTGTTTTTCTGAGCACACCTTCCATATAGCGTTCAAATGATTCCGTCAGGCTTTCCTGCCAGAAAGGCAGGTAGGTAAAATACAGGCTGCCGTCCTCAAGATTCATATAAATGTATTCTTCCCGCAGGCAGACTCCTTCTTCCCGCAGCAGATAATCCGGCAGCACTCTGCACAGTTCCCTGATGGAAAACAGCAGCTGCCAGAGTATTTCATATCCCATCTTTTTCCCGGACAGATAATCTTCTATCTGCTGTTTTCCACTGATATCATACAGATAATACGTTTCTCCTTCCACAACACTGGTTTCCACCTTCAGCAAATGCGGCACCTGTCTGCCCTCCAGCATTTTTACCTCATGCTTTTCAACCGTCCCCTGTTCCCTGATATACATATGACTTCTGCGGAGATTTCTTCTGTAAGTTACTGTCAGACCTGCTTCATGTATACCCGGCCTCTTTTCTGTTCCCCTTTCTTCTCTGTTCTCCTCCATACTCTCATTCCTCACTCTTATATTTCCTCCAGTAATTTTAACACGCGAAACCGTTCTGCCGGGTCAGATTCTTCCCACATTTCCTGCTTTTTCCCAGTCTCAGTGACCTCTCTGTACAGTTCCAGCCCCTGATTCAGAATCAGCAGAATACAAAACAGAACAATCGGAAGAATCAGCGCAGCTTCCACCGTCAGACTGCCTCTGACCTTCATATCTGCCACCTGACTATCATGACCACATAAGAAGCCAGAAGAAAGGGAATAAAAGGGATTGTTTCCTTTCCTTTCTTTTTGCCGGTGGCCAGAAGAAACAGCGCCCAACAGGCGGCCAGCAAAAGCCCTGTGAGAAACAGTTCCAGATTGCCAGGACTGCCCAGATAGATTCCTGTTACTGTCAGCAGAATCCCATCTCCCACTCCGACACTGCCATGGCTGAACCGGCTTACCATTATCATCACTGCTCCCGGAACCATTCCCCACAGCATACTGTAAACAGAACATGCAGGTGCAAACAGGTGCATCCAGACACCGATAATCCCAAATATCAGAATGTAAATCAATGTAACTTTCTTCTGTCTGATATCTTCCCAGGTACATAAACTTAACAACCCCAGCAATACATATTTCTGCATTTTATTTTCCTCCACATCTTGTACAGGGCCTTTTTCCCCCTGTCTGTTCTTTTGGTATCATATACACTGTTCTCTTTAATCCGCTGCAGTTTATATTCAGATGGTAAGACTCTCCTTCACGGGTAACATAAACCACAGCCCCCGTTTTTTTTCCTTTTGCACAGTGCCCACAGGCTCCGCAGGTTTTCCACTGGGATTTCAGCCCGTCAGAGGACACCGCTTTTACAGACAGCTTCAGATGGGTACATGCCCGGCTTACATGATAAACCTGTTCTTTGGGGGTCACATACACCCATTCCTGCTCCTGATTTCCGGAATTGACCGCCCGCTCCCCAATCCATCTGCGCATTCTGCACACATCCTGGAGCTTTATCCTCTTTCTGCCAAAAAATCTCAGAGGAAAAGACACCGAATACCCCACCTGCGCATCAATCATCGTTTCATCCACATAGGTATTTTTCCAGGAAAATCCGCTGATTCCCCGTTCAATATGGGACAGGGGGCAGTTCTGCACTGCCAGTTCCCTGTAAAATTCAGCCTTTGTCAGATTTTCTGCCTGCTGCCTGGAAATCCCATCTATAAGGGACACTTCTGCCACTGCTTTGTCCAGAGAGTTTTCCACAATATACTGAATCTGCATGATTCGAAAAAGAAACAGTATCATAACCGCAGCAAACAGGAAAACAGGAAGTGCCAGCGCTGCCTCTACCGTCAGACTGCCTGAAACAGAGGAATGAAAAAGTGCCCCTGGCCTAAAGCGGGAATAACATTCCGAATGTGCTCCGTAAATTATTCCATAACATTTTTCGTTTTTTATTTGCTGCCTGAGAGAGAATTTTTCGTTTTCCTTTCCTGTTATCCAGGGCACTTTTTCATCCCTCCTTTCAGGACGTCTCTTTCTGCCCATATCGCTGCTCCCCCGGAACACCTCTTACCGCCAATATCATCCTTCTTTCCGTAACGCCTCTTACTGTTAATAGGAACTTTTGCAGCTGACATCAAAATGATACATCCCGTCCTTTCCTTTTCCGCCGGTGATAAATCCCAGGAACAGGGGATTTGCCCCGTAGGTTCCCTCTGCTTCCGCCTTCTGCAGCAGATGATCCATGCGAAACCCTTCTCTTCCCGGCATAAGTCTGATATTATATTCCATAATGTCCATGGCCCGGCCGGTCAGAAGCGATTCCCTGACGGAAAGCAGAAGAATCTGCAGATAATCCCGGTAGGTCAGCCCCCGCTCCTCTGATTCGGCCCCCGTCTGATTTTCCAGTACCTTATATCCGGCTGACACATCACTTTTCCACTCAGATACCTCTTTTATCAGCGGCACCTTTCCTCCTGCCAGGAGACACCGCACATCCAGTATACTTTCCATATAGCTCCAGGCCAGAAGGATTCCTGTCTGCACTGCCTGTATCAGAGGCAAAAGACCGGTAAATCCCACTGCTGCTGTGGCTATTTCAAGAGCCAGCGCCTGTTTCCCGCTGTCTTTTAGAATAGTGGCAAAATTCCCCGCCTCACGCAGCAATAACAGTTCTCTGACCACCTGCTCCAGATTTTCCCGATCACTCCCTTTTCCGCCGATACAGTATTCCAGCTCATATTCCAGTGCGTGGGTATTGCCACCCTTCTCTCCGGCTCCGTTCTGACAGGAAAAATAGTGATAAAGATACCGTATCAGCCACAGCTTTGCCCCTGTGTCTGTCCGGGGCTTTTCCAGATTTCCCTGTTTCTTTTTTCTGTTCTGCAGACATTCTTCCACAGAAACTCCTGCGGCAGATAACCCGGAAGGGTTTTCCACAACAAGTCCCAGTATGGGAGAACTTTTCCACAGCCTCACCAGTTCCATGGGGTTATCCGGCAGCGGCTGTTTTACAGAAGAAACATTTTCCCCACTGTCTTTCCTTCCCTCATCTTCCATGCTTTCCTCCTGGGATCTCCTGGCGTCCTCTTCTGCAGCCTGCGCTGCCTCCCACCTTTTCTCCAGTTCTTTCCGGCTGTCCGCCAGTTTACCGCCCTCTTCCAGCCTTTTCTTCCAGAGCCCGCTCATATCTGCTGCAAATCTATCTCTGACTGCCCTGGCTGCCTGTTCCTTAAAATATGCCCCCTGATAATCTGTAGCCAGTGCGCAGGCAGTAATGTGAAAATCCTTTAATTCTATCTGATAAAATCCGGCTCCCTTCTGTTCCTGAGCCCCTTCTTTCATCACGATTCCCTCCATTCCTGTCAGCTTAAGCTGACCTTCTTCGGAAGCCCCCTCCAGAAACAGCATGTGATAATTCTGCCACATGGGAAGATTATAAGCGCTGAACAGAGATTCCAGACGAAGCTGCAAATTCCGCCGGGCAATCATCTGAAGATTCTGTACCCTGGCCGCTTCCAGCAGAGAAAACAGTACCGAAAAAATCAGGGTTAGAATCAGGGCCAGAAACAAGGTGATACTTCCCTGACACCTTTTTCCTTTTCCCTCAGATTTTCTTTGCATTTTCTGTTACCTTTTTCAGAATATCTGTCACCAGCTTCTGAATCTGAGTTTTAAATAAAGCAACCAGGCTGATAAGCACCACTACAATAAGAATCACTTCTACTACGCCCATACCCTCTTCCTCCTGTAAAAAACGTTTCCATTCTCTTTTGAATCCCTTCGATAATTTTGCTGTAAATTCTTTCATACCTTATCTCCTTTTTAAATGTTCATTATTTTTATAACCTTCCGTCAGATTTGCAGAGTCAGACCTGCAGGAACCACCAGAAGAACCAGCACAAGAATCAGCATAATCCCCATGGGCAGAAGCAGCCTGGTACCTGCTTCCTCTCCTGCTTTCCTGGCTCTGGCTTTTCTCTGTTCATAAGCCTCCCTCTCTTCCTCCTCCAGCAGACGCTGCATACCTTTTGCACCCTTTCGGATGTTCTGTACAATCAGAGAAGACAATTTGCGGTAAACATCCGGTCCGCACCGTTCCCCGAAATTTTCAAAAGCCTGCAGTTCTCCTGTCCCGGCCTGTATTTCATGAAGAACTGTCAGCATCTCTTCATAGGCCTCCCGCCGTTTTCCGCCTTTCTTTTCCCTGCCGGCCTGATAACTCAGGGCAATCCTCTCCCAGGCTGATATCATGCTCATACCTGCACCGGATAATAGAGAAAGTTTACTGACAATTTCCGGATAATCCTGAAGCATCTGCTGATGACGGGCCAGGATTTGGCGTTTCTGTTTCTCTTTTTCTGCCAGAATAACTCCCACCGCTCCCGCTGCGCCCAGAATCAGGCCTCCTGTGCTCCTGTTTTCTGTCTGTTCTTTCCAGATAATCTTTTTCCCCTCCAGTTTCTGCGGAAGTTCCAGATATTCAGCATCTGTCTTCTGGTTTTCTGCAGACAGAGCCTCTTTAAGATACTTCACAAACCGTTCTTCAACAGACTGCTCCGGCGGTTCTGCCTGCACAGAAAACTGATACAGACATTTCTCTCCCTGACAGGCCAGTTCCACGGTAAGTTCTGCCAGAACCGGAGCGTCTACTTCTCCGGTGAGATTTCCTTCCGGGTCAAATACCTCATAATCGGAAAAGGTATACTCTGCTTCCACAGCCCCATCCTGAAGGGTTTTTGGCAGGTACAGAGATTTGCTCACATGGTCCACAGAAGGATTTTCTCCTGAAATAACCTGATCCAGTTCCTGTTTTGCACGCTCCAGATATTCCTGTTTCTCCTTCCTGGTCAGTTTCTTTTCCTCTGCCTGAACATGGAGAGGATATTCCTCCAGTACCCCTTCCACATCCACCAGATATTCCCTTTCTTCCATTCCCTGCCCCGGCAGATTTCTTGCTATTTTCTGCTGATTCCCAGTGCTTTTATCCATTTGCCAGAACACCGCTGCCAGAAAAAATCCTGCTGTCAGAATCAGACATGCCTCGTACCATTTCCTGTTCTTTGAATTCTTTTTTATGTACCAGGCAGCTCCGCCGCTGCAGACAGCGCCCACAATATATCCATACATGTCCCTCTCTCCTATACCTGAATCTTTACCATTTTCTCTGCCATTTTGCAGGTGCAGCCATAAACTCCAAGGGCAACGGTCATAATCCCCGCTCCCACTGGATTTCCGTAAAGAGGCTCCAGAAATTCCGGAGAACTGATCCCCACATACAGCAGAATCCCAAAAGGCACCAGATTCATAATATTCATCTCCAGCCGCTTCGCGGCCATTACCGTTTCAATTTCCCGCGTCACCTCTGCCTTTTCCCTGATTTTATCTGCTGTATTCCGGAAGATCCTCATAAAATCCCCGCCGCTTCGCCGGGCAAAAACGAACACCTGAGCAAAACTGTTTATTTCTTCCAGACCGCTTCTTTCTGCCAGATTCTCCACCAGTTCTTCCAGCGGCACATTCAGATTAACCTGATGGGTTATCCAGATCAGTTCCTGTGTCATCACAGCCTGAGTCCCATACAGCTTTTCAAATTCCTCCCTGGCATGTACAAATCCATGTTCCATGGAAGCGCCTGCCTTCAATGCTGCCGATATCATCTGAAGCATATCCTTAAACTGAAACAGCATCTCACTTTTCCGCTTTTCCAGCCGTCGGGTACGGACGCTGGTTTTTACCGGACGATACAAAAGCACGCCCCCTGCCATTACATAAACATTTCGATAAAACAGCCAGGATATGGCTCCCGCCATTGTGACGGTGATACCTATACACAGCAGCTTTTCTTTCCAGTTCAGCACATAATATCTATAATCCTGCACCTGTCCCCTCCATTCCTGCACGATAGAGCTTACCCTGGTGGATCAGCTCTCCCTTTTTCTGCCAGCTTCCGGTAATTTTCCCGTTCTTCTCTCCCATCTCCACAAATTCATACAGGGGATTCAATATGATATTTCCCTGTTCCACCCCGGCAACTTCCACGATGGACAGAACACGTCTGCTTCTGTCTCTCAGCCGGCCCAGGTGTACCAGTATATCCACTCCGGCTGCAATCTGGGCGCGGATGGCCGTCAAAGGCAGTTCCATGCCCATGAGCACCATGGTTTCCATCCGGCTGATCATATCCTGACAGCTGTTGGCATGGCCCGTACTCAGAGAACCGTCGTGACCTGTATTCATGGCCTGAAGCATGTCCAGGCATTCCCCGCCCCGGATTTCACCCACGATAATCCGGTTCGGCCGCATACGCAAAGCAGTTCGAATCAGATCCCGTACAGTAATGGCAAGGG
>OFGA01001474.1_pt1 | contig 16065 bp, 13 predicted proteins | sample 1521471 | NCBI WGS metagenome assembly OFGA01 (sample SAMEA3504086, study PRJEB24116) | mouse gut metagenome | biome: mouse gut; feature: mouse-associated habitat; material: faeces | place: Denmark | collected 2011
CGGCAGGGTGGGGCTAATACTCCGTGCAGACGGGGCTCTCGGTCCGGTATATGCATCCAGGACACCGATAAAGTTATAGTGGATCACGATGCGCTGCGTTCTGTTCTTTCCTCTGCCCTGGGTCTGATACACGTCGATGCGCTCTACAAGCTCATGGAGGATGGTGGGCGTCAGCGTTTTCATCTCCATGAACTTCCGCACCGCTTTCAAAAACTGCCCCTTACAAAAGGCCCGGTCATTCTCCCTGTCACACTGGCGCTGCAATTCCTCAATGTCCATTTTGAGCTGCTGCTGTTCCTCGTCATACCGCTGGGACATCTTCATAAAGCGTTCATCCGTCAGTTTGCCTGATACATTGTCCTCAGAGAACTTTTGTCAAGGGTAAATTTCAAAAAAGATGCCGCTTGCCGAAATGGGCAAGCGGCGTCTAAATGTTTGTAGATAATGGACGTTCACGTTGAGGCAGTAGAAGGTGTCTGAATACTGCTGATAAGTTTTGCCATCGTGTCATCAAAAGTCTGCTTTTTGAGTTCACACTCCCATACCACGACTACATTCCATCCATCGGCTTCAAGCAACGAGCGATTCTTTTCATCCCGTAATACATTTCCATTGATTTTATTACGCCAGTATTCTTGGTTCGATGACGGCCAGACAAAACGCTTGCAGCTATGCTTATGCCAGAAGCACCCGTTTACGAAAATAACAGTCTTGTATTTAGGCAATACTATATCAGGACATCCAGGCAGTTTGCGCACATTTTTTCTGTATCGAAATCCCTTAGAAAATAGATACTTCCTAACTCTTTCTTCGGGAGCAGTATTTGTACCTCGAATTCTTGACATATTATAACTGCGCTGGGATTTACTGTGGTTGTCCGCCACTGCCATTCTCGTCCTTTCTTAGGTTTTTATTCAAAATGCTCGCCAATTTTTTGGCGATTGACTTTGCCATAATCGGAGGCACGGCATTTCCCACCTGCTGGTATTGTTTATCCTTAGAACCGCAAAACACAAAGCTGTCTGGAAAGGTTTGAAGCCGTGCAGCCTCTCTGATGCTTATTGCTCTGTTCAGTGTTGGGTGTATCCACATTGATTTCCGCACGTTTACCACGGTTCCAGAAGGTTCATCATACTTAAGCCTCAGATAAATAGTGTTCTGTGTCCTTGATATATCAGAGTAAGTATTCGTTTTCAATGCTGTATCTAATGAGTGAAAATTTTTCCCTTGCTTTATTTTTTTGAACCTCTGCATGGCGGTATCTGTTGTTGCTGTGATGATATGATTTCGCAGTACAGCAGTATTTCTCAAGGATTGACCCAGCACCCCAAGATCAGCTTTTTCTTCTAAGGGAATACCAACATCTTCTGCCAGATCAACAACCGGTTCTACATCTTCCAAATCGCTGATTGCCTCTCTGACTGTGCGATAGTGTTTTTCATCAAAACTTCCAATGGGCAATGCGATTTTTTCAGAAATGGACTTTTTAATTCCTATAACAACAAATCTCATTCTTTTCTGTGGAGCGCCATAATCCGCCGCACATAACACTTTGCTGTCAATGACATATCCGTTTTCTTCTGAGCCAAGAACGGCCTTTAGATAATCAAAAACTGCAAACGAGCGGATAATTGCTGTTACGCCATTAACTTGCTCAAAACGATCAATAACAATGTTGTTGTCAATAATCTCACAGGCCCTGATAAGCATTTTCTGAAACATGATTGCTGGTTCGATCAGTGCTTCTAAATCAGCTAGGGCAATCGTACCGTCATAATAATCTCTAACTGCTTGAAACGCTCCATGATCTGCTGCAATAATGGGATTTTCAATTTCCAATCCTATATGTATTTCTGCGATGTTCAAAAGTTTTCTTTGGTGCTTTGTCAAAGCCTTTTCCAGCTTTTCAATGTTCTTTGCTGCTTTATAGATAATGTTTAATTCTGAAAAATGAGTGTCTGGCCATAGATGCCGTTCGGCTTCCTGGCGGTTCTGAATAATGTTCAATATGCCATCAAACATATATTGTGCATCAATAAAATGAAGCGGTGTTTCTCTAACTCGGATATTATATTTTTTAATCAGTTCTTCATCGCCTCTTTCTAAATAGAAACGATGAACTTGTGATTTAAGCATACTGACATTTTCCATGACAAATGCTTTTGGCTGTAATTCAACGATAGCCCGAACATACTGCTTAACAAGCATATTATTTTTGTTCACTGTATGATTTTTCTGTCGGTTTGCATTGGAAAAGCCTTGGCAGGGCGGTCCCCCAATAACCACATCTATTGCGCCATACTGCTCTTGAATTGCTGTATAATCGGCAGTACAAACATCTCCTCGGACATCCGTATCAGGGTGATTCAGCCTATATGTGGCCTGCATCTCAGGGTTGTTTTCAAATGCAACTTTGATATCATATTTCTTTGTCTGCTCGAAGCCAAGACTGAGCCCCCCAGCTCCTGCAAACAGATCAACTACCTTATACACTTTTATCCTCCGCCCTTATTGCTCCAGATTAAATCCTTCTTCTCTTACTTTGCTTAATAAATCCAGAAGGCGTTTGCTCTGGTAGGAATTAGGTAATTTATCTGGTATTTTACAGGCGACTGCCAGCGCAGATACATCAGTTGGGGAAACTAGATGGTTCATAACTGCAAACTCACTTACACGTTTCCAAATTTCTGCTGAGTATTTGATAACTTCTACCTGTGCATTGATGTCGTTGGTGACTTTTTGAGCCTTCTTTGCCGACCTCTCTGCGGATTTGACTTCACCCACAGAAATTAAACAGCTTTGTATTTCCAGCGGCAGTTCATATGTCAGTGTTCTTACTCCGTCCCAACATTCCGTCCGTTTACACCATTGCGTAACATTTATAACTTTCCGTTGAGGATCAGTAATCTTGAAAAATACTTTTTCAGCAATATCAAGCAACACCTGCTGAACAATTTCCGGCAGTTCCTGTTTGTTCCATATCAGCATTAAATCCAAATCAGCGGAAGAAAATTGCTGTTTAATCAATCTGTGAAAAAGAGCCGTTGTATAATAGATAATGTTGGCTCGATATCCTCCCTCGTACCAAGTCTGCTTTGGAATTTTCTGTTCCAAAAACTGAAATATCAAAAGCAATGCTGCTGTTGATTGAAAGTACCGTTCATTGAACTGTGCCTCGTTGGTGTTCCATGCTTCATCAATCCACTCAGCAAAGGCAGAAAAGTTTGTTTGTGCGCCGCGGCTGACGATATGCGGATTTCCCATCCAGGAATTCTGCACTTTCGCTAAATCAGTCTTTTTGATTACTTTATTTTTGGGATTTTGCAGTTCAAACTGTTTCTTTTTAGCCGGGGTCAAACGCATCTGTTCCTGCAAATATTGTCCCCGCGCTCTTTCATAAAACCATTTTGTTTCATATTGTGCGCCTGTGGCTGCTGGTGCAAATGTCAGCCGGGAAATCTGTTCCATACGCCTGTGGAACGGGTGGGATGCAAAGAAGTCTGCATCGCTGACTTTGTTTTGACTGTTGGACGACCTTGATATGTTTCGGATCAGTTCGTCTGCCTCTTCCTGCGTTGACTCATCAATAGCAGTCAGCTTCATTTGAACGTAGATGTTATCCAATGCAGCTTTGTCTTTATATCGTGCGCTGGAAATTGAAGCGGTTGTCTGACCGCCGTTAATGATCTGAAAGTCCTGCGCAAATGTAATGAAACGTCCTTTGCTTGTATTCTCAATCTGTACATTCAGCGCAGTTGCTGATATTCCATTATTAAAGGCAAAAAACATATGCGGAGAATTCAGTATAGTCGCTCTGATTTTCTTATTTACAGCCACCTTTGTAGACAGGAACGAACGGACATTTCCCTCCAGAAGTTTGCTTCCATACCGATCATAAATATCTGCCAATACAGTTCCAGGGATAACGCCAAGATAGCTCCTGTATTGATTTGTCGCAGCTGTGCTGGCCTCCAAACAGGGAATGCCATCAGGACAATACTCACGAAAATCAATTTCAATAATCTGTCTCCCCTGTTCCGAGCAGCAGACTCGAAACAGCCGATCTATGTCCCATATTTGTCCCTCGACCGGCACATCTTCAAAATCAGGAATATCGATTGTCTTAATTGCTGAACTCATATCTGCATCAGTGAAAATCAGTAATCTATATTTTCTGATTTTTGTTTCATTCATGCGCAGTAAATCAATCAGGTCTGCACAAGGTGTACTGATTTCTATTTCTCGATACAGGTTAGTTTTCAACGCCACATTTATGAACAGCACTAATTGCCCAAAAAGCTGTTTTGCGTGTGCGTTGGTAATCGTTCGTCCCATATCATTGCCATCGAAATCAGCAATAACTAAATTCATGGTATTATCAAATTCATCCAGAACATAGCCATCAACACGATATTTCCGATTGCTTTTTCGCCCGGTATAGAACGATGGAACAAAGTCAGAAAGCACCTCTGCATCAATTAGGTATTGTGACATATTATCTACAAATGCCGCGCATGAGCCCTCGCCAATAACCGCTGCGGCGGACTTGATGCTCTCTAAAAAATCTTTCTTAAATTCCTGAGCATCCATAGTTATGTCCTCCTGTATGGTTCGATTGCTGAAAGAGAGATTTCGTAGGAACACGCAGTGATTTCTTTTGCAACATTTTCTCGGCACAGTTTTGGAAAGCTGTCATTTACCGTGTACTCTCTTTTTTCAATAAAGCGGAAATGATTTTTGTTGTATTCGCCAATATCCTGGCTCCTGTACCCGTACTTAAAGAGTTTCATCTCAAATCTGTCGAGGACAACAGGATTATCATGTAAAGATATTTTGATATCTTCAACTATTGCAGAGAGTGTAATCCGCCCCTCTCCTTCGGTTGACTTTTCAAGTGTATAAACAACAAGACACCCCGGAATTTCCTGCTCAAGCTGCTGCATGGAGGAAATCTTTACTGTGTCAGCAGACAATGCCACAGACTTGACTTCTGTCCATATGAACTCAAAGACGAAATCCTGGTCGCTGCCGTCAGAGCCTGTCCAAGCGTCAACAGCCTTGTCAGCCGGCATCTGATGCAGGCAGTCGGATAAGTACATCAATTCGCCCAGCAGTCCTTTTTGCCGTTGGAAAGACATTACTTCTTTTGATGAGTATTGCAGAAGTTTTTGCCAGCTCAAATATCTTGCAATTAAATCTCTCTGTGGAGAGGGCGACTCCGCTGTTGCCTCTATCATATCCCAGCAAAGGCGCAGAAACTCCTCTTCAAAAGCAACATGAACGAGCTGGAATGACAATATCCATGTTCCGTTTCTCAACTGTACATTTTCTGCTTTTATTGCAAAGGAAGATGGGATACTGGGGATTTCCCCTGTTTCCATTACAATGAAGCTTCTATATCCGCTCAAACTATGTCCTATCTGTAAATTCAGCGGATGTTTCAGACCTAAACTCAGATAGCCATTTGCGTGCAGCGGCATACAATCCCATTTCTCCTTGAAATCATAAAACGTCATCATCTTCATCAGCCAAATCGTCAATATCAACATAGTTGCGAAGCTCAACCGTATTGATTATGTAGTTGGCCTTTCGCTCCTCTTTTCCTCCGGGGAAACCTAATCCTATTGCATAGATATAGGGCGGAATACTCCGAAGATCAGGATTTGTGTTATACATAAGATGGATCAGTGCAATCGGCTTTCGGCCAGATATCAAATAAGTCTTGTCGGTTGCCTTCCCGCTTTTGCGCAGATCGGCAATCTGCTCTTTCGAGAGTCCAATCTTAGCACACCCACCTGCGCCAACACGAACGTGACGATCATTGACGCGGAGCATATTGCTGAATGTGTTTTCTTTTGAAATCTTACGCGGTTCAGCGTGAATTTCGAGCGTCTGCCCATCACTTAATTCGAGCGAATATCCTTCCTGCACAGTCCCATAAGGAATTGCCAAATCCCAAAGTGCAAGCCCATCATCCTCTTCAATAAAATCAGAGAGGGCTGATGCCTGGAAATTCAAATTCCACGGATGCGACTTATACTGCCGCACCAAATCTACAATTATTCTTTTTGGGACGTTTCTCCAAATCATTGCCTTAACATTTGGGTCAAATTCGCGCTCTACACATTCCAACTCATCTGCCGCACGAATGATTTGTTCACACAGCAGATTGTTTTCCTGAATGGTTTCAGATTTGTTCCAGAGCCGCGGCGTTTCAATCATCCGGCCAGACAGAGTGATTGGAACAGAAACAGGCGTTCCGCTACGCATCTTATTCCTGGCCGTAACGATCAAAGCCCCTGGGTCCTGCCGCACTTTCAGCCCGAAGTCTTCAGGAGTCAGGTTTTGGCGGGCCATGTTCCGCAGTTCAGCTTTCAGTTCGTTGAAGGCATCTGTAATATAAGCATACCAGCCAACAGCATCTTCTCCCATCCAAATTTTGAATAGGTCATCATAATTATTCCGATAGCCAAACCAGCGGCCCATTTGAAGCAGGGTATCGTACATCATGGTGTTTCGGTAGAAGTAGCTTACGCAGAGTCCTTCGAGCGTTAGTCCTCTGGAAAGGCTGTTTCCGCCGACAGCAATTACACGCATTCCGCTGTTCTTGTAGTTGTAGTAATCCAGACTCTTTGCTCCAGTTTTCTGGTTCACGGCCCTTACTTCAATGCGGCGCACAGCCTTAAAAAGGCAGTCTGAAAATACTTTGTGCCATGTCAGTCCAGATATTTGCTCAAGCTGATACTGTTCCCATACACAGCACATTCTCTGGAGATTTGGAATTTTCATTGCCTGTTCAATGGGAAGGCTTGAATAGTTTTCAATGTCAGATTTCAACTGATCGACGTATTCTTTAATTAAATCCGCAGTGACATTCTGCACATCCGTAAACCGGCTGACATTCACCATCATAGACCGATGCTCCTTGACATCGAACCGCGAGTCCGTAATGGCAGTCACCAAAATAAAATAGCATATCGCTTCATATAGCGAGGGAGGAAGGTCATACAAATTATCAGCCAGTTCTTTCTTGTGCTTAAATATAAAAAAGTCGCTCTGTTCATCATTTTTGATTTCAATAAGCGAAAAACTATACTGCCCCTCAGTACGCTCGCGCCAATTATCGGCATTTCCGTTTCCAAATATTTTGTCTGCGCCAATATAATCATCCGGCGTTGGGAGCAGGGTAAGGAAGTGCCTGGGGAACAAATCTTTCGCTGCGCCATCGCTATCCATATCAGGGGTAATAAATATATTTGCGAACGGAGTCGCTGTAATACCCAGATATGTGGCCTGCTTAAAGCTGCGGAGAATTTTATTGATTGCGGCATTGATTGCGGTTGGATCACGTTCTTCGGAATTGGTGTTTACAGAGGCGTTGTCTGCCTCATCATCAATCAGCAGCATAGGCAGATTTAATACTTCTTCGTCTTTTGTCAGCCACTTCTGCAAGTTATTTAAGACGCTCTTGTTTTTCTTAACCACAAAAAGGGCTGTGCCTTTCAAGTCATTCAGGTTCAGTCCATTGGAGCGAATGACACTTGCATTAAAATCTGTGCTGACAGAAGTAAACCTGGTAATCCTCTTGTCAGAAACAAATGGAGGGACAAGGCCAACACCAACCTGTTTATTTCTCATAGAGCTGTCAGCTTTTTTATCCAATGAATATTTGCTGTCCAGCCCTACGAACTCAGCATCCAAACGTTCCTGCGTCTGAATGCGAAGATTTTCCATCATACCGGAAAGAACAATAATTACCCTGTATCCAGCATCAGCGGCCTTATTGCATATTGCGGTAAAAGTCGCTGTCTTTCCAGACTGAACATCACCCAGCAGCAAGCCTCTGCGCTGAAAAGGGTCTTCACTCCTGGGGTCGCCCAAATCATCCATAATACCTTCTGTGGTTTGATGCAGACGGTCTACAACAGGCCGACTCCATTTCTTTTGGAGGTAAGCTTTGTAGCGGTTCCAAAAAAATCCATCATTCTCATTGAGGTGATACCAACCGACCTGATGATCGCTGTCCCTGCTTCTCAATGTGTCAGCATAGCCAATGCTGTGAAGAATATGCTCCGGCAAACGCTTTTTGATGCTTTCAAATTCTGCATCCGAAACAGGGTAGACGCCAGAAAAGATTTGCCTCAGCTGCTCGGCTTCTGCAAGTATCTGATCTTCTGTCGGCAGTTTGGATGTATACTTAGTTTCTATAATCTGTCTGATTTGTTGAAAAAGAACTTCCATGTTCTGTGTCATCTAAACCGCCCCTCCCTAAACATTTTCTTTATATCAGCGGCAAACTCATTAAATGGCTCGCTCCCTATCAATGTTTCAATCACTGCCTCATGCTGCGAAGTATCAGTTGTTTTTAGAATTTGTTTGACCATTTTGAAAATTTCGCTGAGCTGAATATCATTGTCATTTTCGATTTTTTCGTCGTTAGTCAAATCGAGATACAGAGCATTTAGCGGTATACCCGTTTCAATCTGCCTGAAAAGCATAGACAGCTCTGCTTTTATTTCTGGATGGGCTTCGATCATTTCTGCTATCAGGGGATAATCACGGTTTATCTCATATATGTAGCCGCCGTGTCGGGTCTTTAATCGATTCCATACATGAGAAATATCATCGCTGGTTTCACGTTTGCCTCTGTATGTCCAAGTTCGTTTGCTTTTCTCTGCCATTTTATCGATTATGCTCCGCAGGTTTGCTCTTACTTCGGCAGGCGGTACAGCAGAGGATTTCTTTATATCCAGCGTCCAAAGGTCGTCCAGTGCATTAGGAATATCAACTCTTATCCGCACCAGCTTTGACATCTCTCCCTGACGCATCATGCGAAACCAGGTTCCCCATACAAGCAGGCGCTTATTTCGATAGATATAGAAGCCCTGCTGCCTACGCAGGCCCTCCTTGCCGCCCAAATCATTTACTTCTTCAGCACTCAGTTTTGACAAGTGAGGAAGAATGTACGGGCGAACAACAATTTTTTCACCATGGATTATGATTGCCTCATCATCCATAGCCTGCACGCTTTTCTTTGACAGGAACGGGTCTCTTGCATACACCTTTGCTCCATTGATCCTTATTGTGAGTTTCAGTAGCCCGGTCTCTCCTGTTAAATAGCGATGATAGACCAACGCCAAATGCTCCCTTACTGCATCAATCTTTCTTCCCAAACTCTCCTCAAATTTTATTTCGCCGATTTTAAGCCTGTCCAAGTTCTGCCATACGATCAAAGTGCCTGAGCTGCATTTCAGCAAATCTGTCATGTGTGGAATTTGTGAGCAGTCATCGTTTTCAAGAACCAGCAGCGACCATGCTCCGCTGTTTGTTACATGGTCGATATCCCATCTCCTAGCTTCGATGTGTTCGCCCTGTTTGCTTACTACAGTCAATACTCTGCATTGCGACAGCGAAGCAGTTTTTAAGCCAAGCCCAAAGCGTCCCAAGTCCTTAGCATCTCGGACAGCTAAAGGATCTTTACTGCCGTACTGCATAGCAGAGTTGATTTCCTCACAATTCATCCCACAGCCGTCATCCAAAATTGCAATGTACGCGCCGTCGATAGGGAAGAAGAAAATGTCAACATTTTGAGCGTCTGCCGCAATGCTGTTATCTATTATGTCTGCGACAGCCGCTTCCAGAGAATAGCCGATTGCACGCGTTGACTCGATTAAGGTAGGCGCATAAGGCGGCAAATCTATCTCTCTTATGTTAAACACTCCCCTCAATCAAAATGGAACTCCTTCTTGAGAAGGTCAACTATAATTTTAGCTGCTTCTTCATCAAGCTGGATGCTTTGACTTACCTTCTCTGGCATCACACGATCATCTGAGCCATAAGTATCAATCTGAAAATAGTGTTTGCCGCATGAAATGAAGGTCGTATATGTTGCAGTTGTAGGTTTGTGAATTGAATTTCTCTCTTTTTCAATACGGCTTAATTTCTCCGCTAAAAGCAGTGCCATGGCTATCCCCCATTTCTAGGTACAACATTCCATTTGTATTATACATTATACAGAAAACCCTGTCAAACTAATTTCTATAGGCAAATAGATCTTCATGTAAAGCTTTCAGCCAATCTGAACACTTCTGGAGATCGGGTCAATGATAATAATCTTTCGGTTCTTTTTCAGAGCATAGCGAATAGTTGCGCCAGTTCCGCTACGCCATGTGCCATTGTGGACGGCCAACAAAATGGTCGAGTGATCCACCAAGTAACGGTTTCGTTCTAACATACAATCCCGGCTGTATTCCTGCCCTACATAAACGACCTCATTGGCTTGCTCCAAAATTGATCGATAACGCTCCTGCGCCGAAGCTGACCACTTGCTTTCCTGTCCCTCACAGGGCAGAACACAGTGCAACTTCAGCGCAGGATTTTCCTTTCTCAGGTCGAGAACAATCTGGGCGCACCAGAGGTCTACCCCCTGGGCCATGCCCGATAACCAGTCCGTCACACCTCTTTCTGCCAGCAGCTTGATCTGCTTCGCCAGAACTTCTTTCAGCAGAACGCAGTCGGGCGCAGTTTCATTGTACTTCCATGGAAAACTTTTTGGCCGATGGCCGGTAAATGCACAAGTGGAGTCAATTATCATTATAAACCTCCCAACAAATAGATGCTCCGCATTATACCAAAAAATCTCACGCATGTCTATTATCGTAGACTGTTATTTTCTCGTTTTCTCATACACTATCTGTTGAGAAAGCGGGGTGAGGCGGTGCAATTCGACAATAGTGCGGTTGGGAGAACAATTCGTAGTCTTCGCAATAAGAAGGGCGTATCTCAGGATGTTTTAAGTGGATTTGCAGGGATTGCCCGCACACATCTGACGATGATTGAGAACGGGGATAAACAGGCAAATTTTGAAACCATCTGGAAAATTGCAAATGCTCTGGATATGCGCCCCAGCGAGCTTGTTGCCCAAATTGAGGCTGAAATAGAACAAAATAGTTGATAGTATTGGACGGAGTGCGGCAGAAACGGCAAGCAATGCCCCGGTATATACCGTCGCTCGCTTGTTGGTGGCTGCCGCCCCCAAGCCCCTGTAAATCCGGGTGCTGGTGCGCCCGGATTTTTAAGCCGCCTCCGGCGTCTGCTGTTACCCACAGGGAGAGAAAAATCATCACCGCACCCCTTGCTGGCGGTCACGATTCTTCTCTTTCTCCGTCACGCCCAAAATCCGCCCCACATTGTTTTTGGCGGTGAGCAGTTCTACCATTTTTTCTCGCGCCTGCTTGTACTCCGGATACCGCTTTTTGTTCTCCGCCTTCAACATGGCATACTCCTGTTTTAGCGACTGCATGGACGGCAGCTTCTTCAAACCGAGGGAATCAAAGTACCGCTTCGCCGCTTGACAGGTGGTGATTTTACTGCTATGCTGTTCATAAAATTTCTCCCTTTTCCTGCCCGTCAATTTCCGGTACTGCGCGAAAATTTCCCGTGTTTTACCGTAAGCGCCGATGTGCTTTTGCAGTTCGGAAATGTCTTTCATTCTTGCTCTGGCGGCTTTCGACTGGTCAGCTAAATCGTTGAATTTTTGAACCGCAGCACCACAAACTTTCTCCAATTCTCCAAGGTCTGTCAGTCCGTTCTCCTGCAAGTACATGACCGTCTTTGCCATCTCCTTGAGATTGAAAATTTTCGCCCACCGCTCGAATTCGGGAGAGTTGATTTTCTGCATCCGGGCTTGAATGTCAATCAGCAAATTGGGCTTGGACCTCGCCGCCGCCTTTACCCTTGGAGTGACGATCCGCTTGCCGGAAATGCGTTCCATAATTGCCGCTTCGGAGTAGTCCGCGCTGAGGGAATCACAGCGGACGAATCTCCTGCCGTTGGGGATTTTGAACGCCAGATGTTTTCCCTGCTTTACCTCCACTCCTGCCGTTTTCATAGCGGCGATGAAGCTGTCAAAGTCCTTGCAGCCGTGACCGAGGGCGGTGTCGATGATCTGCTCCAACTGTCCCCGGACGGTAGGCGGCTTATCCCCTCCCAGCCATGTGCCATAGCTGCCCCGGCTGGGCTTCGGTTCTGTAATCACCGACAACCCGTTTTCCAAACACAGCATATCGGAGATTTTGCGAATTGCAAACGAGGACCGCCAGAAATTTCGGAATTTTCTGGTGCAGTCCAAGGCAGTCGAGTTAAACACGATATGCGAGTGAATATGATGTTTGTCAACGTGGGTACAGACAATAAAAGCGTGTTTGCCCTTTGTCAGCGACATAGCGAGATCATAGCCAATTTTGTTTGCCAGCTCCGGCGTGATCTCCCCTGGTTTGAACGATTGCCGCAGATGGTAGGCGATCACATCATTGTCTTTGCGCTCCCTGCCGGTAATGACGGCGTACTGCCGCTTGGAAAAAAGAAACTCCTGGTCAGCGATAGACGGGTTACATTGATAGGCCGTGACCAAATCGCCGCCGTTGGTTTTCTCTGGATTCTTCACATAGTCCGTCACCCGGCCCAGGGCCTCCGCTACGGTCCGGCCTTTGCCGCTGTGCAGCGGCATCAATCGTGTTGTTGCCATCTTCAAAACCTCCCATAAAAAGAAAAAGGTGGTGAGCGAAAAATCTTCGCCCACCACCAGAATGTTATTTGATTTTTGATAGCTGCTCCAAAATGTTTCCGAACAGCCCGCTGGCCTCTGTCAGCTTGCCGCAGATTTCGTCCACCTCGTCAGGATAGACTCCGCCGCCGGAATTGACCCGGCGAGCAATCTGATTCACATTGTTGGAGGTATACCGCAGGAGCTTGGCGCATTCGTCCAGTTCCTTGATTTGCAATTGGACAATATAACCGTCAATACACATCTTCCGAATATAGGCGCTCATGTTGTGAACGCCCATCAGCGCCATCCTCTGCTCAATCAGGCCCCGTTCCTCGTCCGTAACCTTGAAATAGATGCCGCCGCTTTTGCCTTTGGCGCATTCAGACATTGGCGCGGGCCTCCTTAACAAAGCTGAGATAATCCTCCAGTGTTTGGCGGCAGGAATCAGTCAAGCCAATCAAAGTGTGAAGCTGTTCTTGTGAAAGGGCGGGAAGCGCTTCTTCGTAATTGGGTAGACGGAAACTTTCCATACCTCGCTGAACTCTTTCAATGAAGGCGCTGTATTCCAAAATAAAGGCTTCCGGCGACTGCCTGCAATCTTTGGTGGGGTCCTTCAAATCCGCAACACTCTCCCAAAATTCCATCTTCTGCTGCCGGGATGATTTCGCGTGTCTTGGGGCGGTGCGTACATCTACGGGCTGGTACTCGTCCAAGGATCGAATCTGACCGGAAGCCAGCAAAATAGCGGCTGTTTTCTGCTTGCCGGGTTCCATACGCGAGAGCTTCATCGCATTGCTCTGGCTGAGTTTATAATTGGGAAAATGGCGAAAAACTTCCCGTGTATCTTCCGTCAGACCGTTCATCATCTGGACAGTCCGCTCTACCGTCCGGGACGATACGCCCAGCTTGTCGGCGGTATCCTGGGCGAACGATCTCAACGTGACCGACATTTTGTCGCTGACGTTGTTCCCAATCGCCCGGTTCATTCCAGCCGCCTGTGCCTGCCCAACCTTAGTCTCTGGGTGAAGGGATTCATAAATCTCCTTCCGGCGCTCCAGCAGTTCCCCGTACTCTATCACGGACAGTTCGGTACGCACAACATTCTCGTCAATTTCAGCCAGTTCCGTTTGCAGGGCATCAAGTGTACAGACGTTACACTCGATTTCCGTCCAGCCCAGCATTTTGGCGGCTTCCAGACGGTGCAGGCCAGCAACGAGGGTATGTTCCTGGTCAATAGTAATGGGGTTGAGCAGGCCAATCTCGGAAATGCTCCGAGCCAACTCGCTGATCCCGTCCAGATTGACCGGACGCCGCCCTGGATTTACTTTGATCTCGCTAATCGTAATCTTCATAATCTTCCCCTCCTTATCTCCGCTTCTGCCATACGAGGTCATAACCGAGGGTGTCAGCTAGTTCTACAGCCTCCTTGTATCGCAGGGACTCCCGGCGCAGCTTATCGGAGAGGTTGGGGACGCTGGGGCTCCATCCGTACTGTTCCGCCAGCTTTTCCACCAGCTCGCTCATGGTGAAGCCCTCCCGGACAATGTAGGCTTTGATTTCGTTCCTGATATTCATAATCATATCTCCTTCGATAATCGTATTCGCCATCCGGCGTAGAATTTGAAAGCGCCCCCAGCGGCCTGGGCAAGCTGTTCGCAATGCCCAGGTCACAGGAACGCATATCGAGTTTCAGCGTTCAGCGTGAAGTCATGGGTCACCGTGAAAACCAGCAGAGGACAACGTACCGTGTTCGCTGTCCAGCGTTGCGTGTTTCCATGAAAAATCGCAATTCTGACGCTGTTTTGTTCGCTGATTTCACATGGATTGAAATTTAGGACACAAAAAGGGCGGTCTGCTTGACGCAAACCGCCCTCCGGCACAGCATAGTCAATTTTGAGCCGCCGCCCGTTTCTTCTTTTCACGGGAGCGCCGGGAGTATTCCCGCTGCTTTTCCCGTTTCTTCCGCAACCGCTCCTGTTCCGCCAGCTCCTCCGGCGTAGGCTCCGGGAGCGGTACATCAAACTTACCGATGAACTTCAGATAAATGTCGACCTCCTGCATCCGCTCACCGCTGGACCTGTCCGGCGCGTGGACGACGATCTTGTCCACAAACTCAAAAATCATCGGCGTGGTCAGCACCGAGAAATCGGTGTACCGCTTGACCAAATCCAAAAACTGCCCGGCCCGGTCCGTGTCGGCGTTGAACGCATCAAGTTCCGCCTGCTCATGCTTGATCGCGGCGTCCAATTCCTCCTGCTCACGCTCATAGCCGTCCGACAGCAGCTTAAACCGCTTCTCCGTCAAACTGCCCGTGGCAAAGGATTCATAGAGTTTCTTTATCAGCCCGTCCAACTCGGCGGACCTCTTGCGATCACGGTTCAGCTTGCGTTTCAATTCCTTCGCGGCGTTGTCCTGCCGAAGCTGGGAGGCGGCGCGAATCTTCTCGACAAAGCCCTTTTCATCGGAGATCGCATAGGCGCTGACGGTTTTGATGGTATCCAGCAGTAGCGCCCGGACTGCCCTGGTGGTGATATAGTGGCTGCAACACTTCTGCTCGGAGTGTTTGGCGGTCAGCATATAGGTGGAGCAGTTGTAGTTATCGCTGGGATAGAGGCCGCTGTCAGGGTCAGGTTCCCACCCCTCTTTCAGCGCCCTGCCTCTGCTTCGATGGTTATACATCCTGGCCCCGCACTCGGCGCAGAACAACAGCCCCGTCAGGGGATTGGCCTCGCCCGTGGTGTCCGTCCGGCGTACTGTCTGCCGTGACCGCTGGGCCAGTTTCCAGGTTTCCGGGTCAACAATAGCCTCATGGGTGTTTTCAAAAATCAGCCATTCCTCCGGGGGACGTTTTATCATCTTCTTGTCCTTATAGGAGGGCTTATAGGCGCGGAAGTTGACGGTATGCCCCATATACTCCGGCTTGGCGAGCATATCCGCAACGGTGTTGCTCGTCCAGTCATAGGGACGGGACATATCCGTTTTGCTCTGGCACGTTCCCCGGCCCCGCTGGGCGAGGTAGTAGGAGGGGCGCTCCACCTTGTCATTCATCAGGATTTTGGCAATGGTTAAAGGGCCTTTGCCCTCCACGCTCAACCGAAAAATGCGGCGCACAACATCCGCCGCTTCTTCGTCCACCAGCCAATGGTGCTTTTCCTCCGGGTCCTTCTTGAACCCGTAGGGGATCGTGTTGGTGACGGGCTTGCCGGACCGTCCACGCACCTGATACTGCGCTTTCTGTTTCCGGCTACAGTCCCGGACGTACCACTCATTCATGATGTTCAAAAAGGGCGCAAATTCCCCCGAATTGTGGTCAAAACTGTCCACACCGTTGGAAATAGCGATAAACCGAACACCCTTCTCCCTAAACAGGATTTCCGTATAAAATCCTGTTTGCAGGTAATCTCTCCCGACCCGGCTCATGTCCTTGGCGATCACGCAGCCGACCTTCCCGGCCTCAATGTCCGCCACAAGCCGTTTCCAACTGGGCCGCTCAAAATTGGCCCCGCTCCATCCGTCAT
>OFGA01001476.1_pt1 | contig 16055 bp, 15 predicted proteins | sample 1521471 | NCBI WGS metagenome assembly OFGA01 (sample SAMEA3504086, study PRJEB24116) | mouse gut metagenome | biome: mouse gut; feature: mouse-associated habitat; material: faeces | place: Denmark | collected 2011
CTCCCGCCGCGCTGACCGTTAAGGTGCTCAGCTGCAGAACCGGCGTCAGGGGATTATGGTAAACCGTCACAAAAGCAATGCGGTCCCGGTACAGGATTTCCGTTTTGGGGAAAATCACACCCTTGCGGTAGACTAACACCTTGCTGTTCGCGCCGAATTCAATGCTGGTATAATACAGCGGCAGATAAAGAAACGTAGTCAATACGCAAAGCGCGCCCAATACCCAAAGCAGCGTATACCAAAGCCAGGTTCCGGGGATCAGCAAAAACAGCGTCAGACTAAAAAGGGCCGCAAATAAAAGTGCGGCAAGCAATTCCCAAATAATGATGGCTTTCGCCGGAAGGCGTTCAAATTTCATGGTAAATCCACCTGTTTAATTCATACTAATAGGAATAGTTTACCACGTTTTTCCTACGAAGTAAATGTTTGAATTAAAAAATGGGATAAAATCCCTATACCGTTTTGGGGAAATAAAAAAATAGCAGAACGCCATTTGAGGGATATGAGTATAAAATTTACCACTCCATATTCTGCGTCTGCAAAGCCCAGCGACTTCATCAACTTCTGCCGCGAACGTTCCTTGATAATATAGGGCGAAAGCATTCGCTGCTTTTGCCCTATAATTACCCCACAGAAAGGGCAGCCGCTCAAACGGTTATTTGGCCAAAATCCCCCGGAAAATGGGAAGTTACCGATTCACCCCCCTCATTACTTTTCAATGATTTTGAATTGCTTTACAATAATTTTTCGCAAATTCTTCCACGCTTCCATAACGTTTTGGGCACATCCCCACTTTTTCATACTCTGCAAGATATTTATTCAACGCTTGATTGAAGACATCCACATTCTCTTCCAGATTTTTGGGGTTAAATTTATCCATAATTTCAAAGCCATCCACTGCGATACATTCTGCAATCTCATAGAACATCCACTGTAAAGACAGTAAATTCATAAAGGAAGAACACACATCGTCTCTGCCTGCTGCCTCGGTCATTTTGTTTTTCCAGTTAGAATACATTTCCTCATATGTTCCTCGCAGATTTTCTGCTGAAGGAAGTTTCTTTTTCTTCGGAACCTGCAGATACCCGTCTGTCAAAATGAAAACTTCCGTCAGTCTTTCCCGTATCTTTTCCACCGTCTCTGCCTGAATGACGGCAAGAATCCTGGTTTCAAGATCAAAAGGATTAGGATAATGCTGCATAGTTTCTGCATCTGACATTATTTCATATAACGCATTGAAATCTTGTAAGGTATATTCTCTTAGAATCATTCTTTCTGTTTCAATAACCATATTTTCCCTTTCCTAAATTCTGATTTTCCAACATGTCAACTGGATTTTAGTGTTCTCTTTTTATTTCCAAATCAGTTTTATAAAATCCTAAAAACAAGAATCCCAGTCCTACAAAACCTCCAACACATAGAGCCACATGAATTGAGACATGGAATAAATACATTACTACGCTTAATAAAATCTCGATTAGTCCCAAAGCTTTTCCAAAGGATATGAAAATATCAGGCGCAATACTCTGTGCATATTCCCAATGTTCCCTTGTTTTTCGTGAAGTTGGTGTGTTATATCCATTATTTGAATCCATGTCGGATGCCGGATGTTTCTTAAAGGTATATCCCACTGAAACCATTACAAATGGCATAATTAAATTTACCGTCAGTAAAGAATACAATTTAAACCTCCACTAATATTCCTTATGTTTACTTCTTTTGTTCCAAATCAATGATTGTCTTATCCGCTTTTAAAGCCTCCTGTGCTTTCTTTTTTTCTATCTCTTTATAGGCTTCCAACATTCCATTTTTGACCGCCCATTTAACCACAAAATATAAAGCAATCAAAACAATAAAGGTTCCTTATTTTATTCATCAATCTCAATCATCCGTTTATATACACCCGAAGATTTTTCGTCAATCATAATTGCGTCTACACATTTTTTATAAAAATCAACAGCGGATTTTGCAGGCCATCCTATAATAGCATAAGCATAGCCAAGCTCCTGCATGGATTCCAGAGACTTCAGCAGCAGGGCTTTCCCTATTCCCTTTCTTCTTTCACTTTTCACCACAGCCATAGGACCGAAAAAAATCCTGGCTGTCGCCTCATAACATGCGAAACCGATGATTTCCTTTTCCCTTGTTGCAATATAACAGGTAATGGGATTATTAGAAAAAGCGTCCTTAACTTCATCTGAATAATCATCTTTTGCACATGTCCTGGAGAAAGCAATGATCCTGCTCCTGTCAGGCGCTAATGCTTTTTTGATTCTGATACCACTCTTGAATAAATTTTCTTCTATGTCGTGCGAATGAGGTATATTATATAATTTAACAAGCATATCTGCCATATGATTACCTCCCAAAAAATATTGGTTTGCTGTCTATTGTGCCATATACGCATAAAGTGTAATCCATTTATTCTCTTCGCCAACTTTTCCTGCTTTAAATGCCGGGACACTTTTTGATGCAGTTAACAGGTATCTCCCATTATCCAGCCTGTGCCGGTTCAACACCTCATATCCGGCCTGCATCGCTTCAGATTCCCCTGGACACCCTAACACTCTTAATGCATATACAATATTCTGAACGCCGACTTTAATTGGATCTGACGGATAAAATGTCTCCAGCATCACATCCACCATCGGCGCCTCAATGTTATCCGTCCGGTAAAAAATATTCCTTTTGGTGAAATAATGTACTAACGCGCTCTCACACTCACATTCAATCCCTAAAAGATGAAGTTCTGCAACAAGCAGAAGATACTCAACCGTCAGCCTGGCACAGCTTTTATGTGGTTTCTTTGGGTCATTGATTTTCTTATTACTGCTGATACAGCCAAACCCGCCGTCTTCTTTGATCCTACCAAGCATACATCCTATCTCCTCTTTCACGATATCCACCTGGTAATATCCCAGTTTCACAAGGTTCCTTAATAAATAAGGCTCGCCGCATAACATTTTAAATCCCGTGCTTTGGATCAGCGAAAACACTTCTTCGTCGATATCACTTCCGATATCAGCTCTGGTTAATCCCCATTCGGCAAATGCCATAATTGCGTCAAATTTCGCCCAGGGTTTCTCCTTTTCTAATTTCTTTAATGCCCGCTCATATACTTTGCTTTGAAGTAATTTATTTTTACATTCGATGACTTTTGTATCATCATCACTTAGTTTCAGATACTCCTTTAATGTCCGGAGCCTGACTTCAGGAGTGTCCTCTTCTAACAGCCATTCTAAAATTTTTTCATCCATTTTTACTCCCTTTGTAAAGTTATTTATTCACAATTTTTAAGCGGTCAGTCAATCTTATGAAAGTGTACCGTCTGTTCTTTCATGGATATTTTCTCAACCTGCCACCCATATTCCGCAAGCTCCTTCTTATATTTCAGAAAAGAGTGGTCAATCGGTATCCCCGCGATATTCTGAATCTCCTCAAAGGTCAGCCGGAAAGATTCCTTTCCGCTTTTCTGCACATATTCCCATAATGCGTTGTATTTACTCATCACTTTTCACCTTTCCTTTCTGCCATTTCTTTTTCCTATAAACAAGAGTGACGGTATTGATGATACATAACAGCACAAAAAGACTCGTAAAATTAATCCAGATATCCCTGTATGCTGTTTTCGCCAAAGGCTCCCGCAGTCCGGTAGACCAGACATATGCAAACGCCAGCAACAGGGATGGAATATACGCGGTTACGTATCTGAGAATCAAGGGTTTAACAGGCAGCTTCGTACACAACTCAAATGCCGCTACCCCTATCAGAAGGATCATAGCCCTGTCTAATTCGTGCCAGTTACCGCTTGGATCTTCATAAATACCGTCACAAAGATACAAAATGCTGCTTAACAATGTGATTCCTGTATATATAATCGAATAAATCGATACGATGCGGATCCATTTTTTCTTATTCATTTCTCTTCTCCAATCGAAGCAATCCGAACGGCTGAAGCCATTCCTCCGTCACCATATGTCGGACTTTCCAAAAACTCCTTTGACAACCGGCTTATTTCCTGATGACTTCTTATTGCGTGAGTTACTTCATTTTCCCAATGATATAACCTTAAATTTGATATGGTCTCTATTCCCAACAATGCATCTGCTAAATGGTCGTGATAGCTGCTAATATGCTTTTCAATCATAAAACGCATAATCTCCAGCCGTTTATCCATGCTTTTTATATTGGATGAAGCAGGAGCTGTACGATACTGGATCAGCGGCTTATCAACAATCCCAATCCATGCTTCCGGAGATGTTTCTATCATGCTTAAAAAGAAATCCCAGTCTTCAAAACCAGAACGCATGGATTCATCATATCCTCCACACTGTTCAAATATTTCCCGGCGAAGAATGTGTGTCGCCGGACAGCAATTGCGTGATAAAAATGAACTTATATTCCCTCCGGCAGGACAGACAATGGAATCCAAAATCCCAAATGTCTGCATCCGGGAGGAGGCAGCGACCATGGATGGATTGTCACGAAGCAATTGGCTTACATACTCCGTAAATTCAGGTTCCAGTTTATCATCCCCGTCTAATACTAATACCATTGGCGCCAGTGTTTTCTTTATACCGGTATTTCTCGCAGAGGATACTCCCCTGTTTTCTTGATAATGTATCATTACCGGAACCGGCAGATCAGCCTTTTTTTCCATATCTTTTAATATACGTATGGAATTCTCTTCTTTGGAGCCGTCATCAACAATGATTATTTTTTTGGGTAATAATGTTTGGGCGCATAAAGATTCAACGGCTTCAAGAATCATAGTTCCTTGATTAAAACTTGTTATGACCGCCTCAATGTCTGCTCCAAAACAATCTCTGTTCTTATCCATTTTTATTTTTCCTTCCAATTCCAATGTCCGGGCTGCCTCATATTCTTCACAAAAAATGCAATCCCCTACAAGCCTGTATACCAAAAGAATCCTAACTTCCCCGGCAGGTTTTGGAACCATATGCAGTTCCTTCCCGCCGGGGATGGATTTCTTCTATGCAGAAATTGAAATATTCGTACCGGATTCGGGTCTTGCTGCTTCTCCTGTTTTCGTATAAATTACAGGCTCTGTCATAATAGCATCTGCTCCTTCTACAGGTGTGCTGCTGTCTGTACCAACCTGAACCGAATCGGATCTCTCACCTGACACGGCCTTCCCGCTTTCGCTGATACTGACTGTATCCGTGTTGCCACTCCTGCTTTCCGCTATCCTCTTTTCCTGTTCCCCGCGTTCTTCCTTTCGTTTCCGGATCGCGTTTTCCTGCTCTGATTTCGCGTTTTCCCGCGCCTCTTTTGCCTCTTCTTTCATTCCTTTCTCAATCTTCTTCTGATAGTCCTCTGCTTTGTCTGCAGTCTCACCGACATACCCCATTGCCCGCGCCATGGTGGATGTATCGCCTCTCCTCTCTGCTTGTTCATAGACACGGAACGGCGTATTCATCATTTTCATATTCATACTTGCTCCTGCAAGGCCTTCCATTGTTTTCGCATGCATAATGATTCCTCCATCCAAATTTTTCCCGGCATAATCTTTTCAAAAATACTGGAAAACAGTATACATTTGCCACCATTTCCCGAAATTCATTCCTTGTGAAACTATTTCATCTGGGAAAATTCAGCATGCTGCTTCCTGTATGTATCATTGTCTTTCTGGCTTAACTCATTCTCTACCTGTGCCAGTTTTTTCTCCAACTCCCGGATTTTCTTCTCATCTCCAGAAGCTAACCGAATCTGCTGCTCAAACTGCTGCTTTTTCTCTTTCAGTTTCTTAATTTCTCTGTCAACCTTATCCGTATTCCCGACACATTTCTCCGCCGGCTTTCCCTGGCCGTTCCCGTCTACTTTCGACTTTTTGCCATCCTCATCTGCTTTCGGCTCTTCCTTGTTATCCGCACGGTTTGCCTTATCCGGATCATCAAAAAAGATTTTCCTGCTGCCGTCCTCATCCTGTCCGATCCGATACAGTCCGACAGGCTCTTTTTCTGATTTTTCACCACGAATGTAAACATCCTGCGGTTCGGACAGTCTGCCTGATCCTTTTTCCCCGGCCGCCTTCTTAGCTTCCTGTGCTTCTTTTGCTTTTTCCGCCCTTTCCGCAGCCTGCTTCTCCTTCACCTTCTCTGCATAATCAGTTCTGGATTGCGCGTAATTTCCACTAACCTGCATTGCCATAAATATGTTCCTCCTTTAATCTGATATGATCGGGCAGCTATTTCTTACATTTATAAAAACAGCTTCCCCTTTCGTTTTTCGGCTACAAAATGCGGGCGGTTAATCCATTTGCTGTGAGATGCATTCTGGATGCTGTGGAATGACAAGCAGCACCTGTAGGGCAAATACATCCTCCCTTGTCTCTATGCTCATGGCGCCGCTATATTTTTCAGCTACCGCCTTTATATTAGACAATCCCGTTCCCTTTTTCACCGCGCTTTTCCCCCGGAAGCTGTTCTCCACTTCCATCATGAGAAAATCTCCCTGCATACGCCCGGACACATGGATATACCCATCCATATTTTTACATGCCTGGATTGCATTATCCAACGCATTCGACAGGACAATGCAGATATCCATGTCTTTAAGGCCGCAGGGGTATGGCAGGAGAAGGGAACAGTTCACGCGGATTCCCATGCTTTCTGCAATCCCCAGTTTGTTTCCCATTAAGATATCCACTACAGGGTTATTGGTGCTGCAGGGAAATGACATTTTTTCGGCCATATGGTCCATATCCTCAATATAGCTTACAGCTTCTTTAAATTTCCCGCTCTCTAAAAGGTCTTTTATCACTGCGATATGGTTTCGGATATCATGGCGGAAGGACTTTGTCCTGTCATAGCGGGTCTTCGCTTCCTCCACATACTGGTTCAGGGTATGTTCCTCCTGCTCCAGCAGTGAAATTTTTGTGTTGAGACGGAAGTTTTGCTGCAGTTTCTTATAAGAGAACAGGATGCAGAACAGGCTTAAAAGCCCCAGAAGATGTATAACAAGCAGATGCCAGTGGCTGAACAGGTCTCCGGAAGGCCCGCCCTCCGCTAAAACTTCAAACTGACATTCAAATTCAACCGTATTGATGTACTCACTCATAATAAATATCATCAGGATTGGAATGATAACCAGAAACATCTGCTGCATCTCCGCCGCAGAATAGCAGGAAAAATAACGGTACACCACATAATAGCAAAAACCGGACAGCGCCAATGAAGCCGCCTCACTGACCAGCATAACCGCAATACCGTCCATATCATGGAAAACCACAGGCATCCATGGGCGTAAAAGAGCCAGTATGGATTTCACAATTCCGTAACAGAGCAGCATGATTTCAACCGCCAGGGCCGCATACAGAATGGAGGACTTAACATCCGCATGGCACACCAAAATCCCGCATGCCGTAAGCAGAAAGACAAGCGCCGCAAAGCCTGTGATCGTGCTAGTCGGGACAAAATCGCAGACAATCACCGCACAGACTGCAAAAAGGAAGTAAAAAGGCAGCGATATTTTCTTTTTCAAAATTTTTCCCAAAAAATATAGCTGGAAAGCCATCTCAATGACACCCATGACATATACATTAAAAAAATCTAAATACTCAGCCATTTTACCTGCCCCCATATGTATAACTTCTGTATCCATTCCATACCTTCATAGCTATACACAACTTACCTATTTTTCATATACTGCAGAATAACACCGGAAAACTCTTTGCTCCGCAGCCGTGATACAGGAACCTCCCTGCCGTTATCCATATATGCGGTTCCGTTTTTATATCCTTTTAAATGCTTCAGATTGATGAGATAGCTCCTGTGGCACCGAAAAAAATGACTGCCCAGCTTCGTTTCCAGATTCTCAATCTGCTCATAATAATCAAGAACCTCGCCTGAGGTCAGGTTCAGATATATTTTCCGGTCCATGATCTCACAGAAAATAATCTCATCTTTTTGGACAATGCGTCCCTCATACCCCTTTTGTATAAGCATACTGTCTTCACCGGCACTGCGCATGGAAGCATAAAGGCGTTCCATGGTTTTCTCAAACTGTTTTTCTTCCACCGGTTTGAGCAGGTAATCGTACGCCTGCACTTCGAAAGACGAAAATACCATCTCTTTCAGTACCGTGATAAAGATCAGGAATCCTTGGAATTTATCTGCCCTCAGTCTCCTTGCGGTTTCCATGCCGTCCATACCCTTCATCTGGATATCTAGAAAACAGATGTCTATCTGCCCGCCGCCGCTTAACAGCTCTTCGCCGCTTGAAAATATCCTAAGACGGATCTCCCTGTTCTTTTTACGGAAAAAATCGGAGGCCAAAGTTTTTATATGATCGGACATATATTTTTCATCATCACAGATTGCAATGTGAATCAATGTGCCACCTCCCCGTACACAACAGCCAATGGCTAAATCAAATATAATTTGCCATTGCTATAGGTAGACATTTTATTATATTCTGCCTGAAGCGCCAAAACAATCGAATTGCTGTGAAATGCTTTCTGAATGCTGTGGAATGTGAATTACTAAAGCGCCCGCATCTGTTCAATCAGGGACTGTTTTTTCTGCCTATGTACCATCCAGACAGACAAGATCAGTTCCACGACAAACAGCGCCAGCAGGAACAGCCCCATTTCCAAAACCGGGAATTGATACGGCACAATCTTTCCCGCAAAGGCTATTTTGCTTATTTCCCTGGAAACTACAACGGCAATCGGAAGCCCCGCAAGCAAGACTGCCAATGCTGTAAAAAGCGCATAACACAGGCCCTCGCAGATGTTCATTTTACATAGCTGTTTTCCAGTCAGGCCAATGGAGCGCAAAATACTGTTTTCCCGTTTTCTGGATATCTGGTTCGAAAGGGTCGTGTTTATGAGGTTGATCACACCAAACAGGAATATCAGCCACGAAAGCGCCTGCATACTGCCGAACATGATCCTGCTTTGCATTTCCTCATATTCCAGACTTTCAGCAAATGTCCATAATGCAAGGTCTCTGTGGTTTGCAGCCACACTTTTTAAACCGGCTTCCACACTCTGCGCCTTTTGGGGATCGCTTACTATATTCCACGAATAATCGAAATTCTCAATTTCAGGGAATAATCCCTGTGCAAGGTCTCTGGAGAGAAAAACCTGCGTAGAATCCATCGCCAGACTGCCATGCCCGTTTGTAACCTTCTTTGTATCAAAAGTACCTGCTAAAGTAACCAAAACGGTCTTCTGTTCCACAGTAAATTCCATCGTCTGGCCGACCTTGACATCTGCGAATCGTCCGAGGTATTGATACACACTTTCAGCTATTAAGATTTCATCCTTATCCGCCGGCATACTGCCTTTGACCAAAGCCAGTTCTGCCTCCTGTTCATTTTCCTCATCCAGAATATCACACATACTGGCAACAGGCGTGACCTCCGAAACAGCAGCCTTTCCTATAAAAGCTTCCCGTTTTTCAATGATATCAGTCACTCCGTCAATAGACAAAATTTCTTCTTTCAACCGGTCATCGAACGGATTTCCCCCGGTCATAAGTTCAATTTCGGATTTTTCGGAATCCAGATAAATTTCATAATCCCCGTCAGGAAAAAACTGCCGCGCATACTGCTTGGGCGATCTTGTTAAAAGAGCAGAAGCAATGATCAGCAGACAAATGCCGCCTAAACTTAAAGAAGCCACAATAGCGATTGTTTTTTTACGGTCACGCATGAAGTTTGCGATTCCCATAAAAACGGGATTAAGCCTACTGTATTTCCTCCGCCTGTAGATGGCGTCTGGCTCCGGCGAAAACCGGACTGCCTCCACGGGAGAAATGCCGGAAGCTATTTTCATCGGCCTGCGGATGGAGACGAACACCATAAACCAACAGATTACTGCCGCTAAAACAGCGGCTATCGCATAATACAGGGCGTGAAATCCTTTCGGAAATAGGAGAAAGCTGCCAGACACTCCCAACACTGTTCCAATCAGAGTCCCGATACTGCCAAGCCTTCTCCCCTCGCACTTCACGATCTGTTTGATCTGCTTCCTCGTTGCGCCAATCATCCGAAGCTGCCCGAAGCTTTGTATTTTGTCGTTGACGGAGATACGGAAAATGCTCTGGATTACCACATACCCGCCAATCAGGACGAGCAATGCGATACCGCCGACGACCGTAAAATCTATGGTTCTTTTATAATAAGTAAAATATCTGTTGTTCATTCCCACAGGCGGCAGCCCGTATTTTTCCGTAATCTCGCGGCAGGAAGCCGTCATGACCGCCTCATCCAGTTTCGTGTCATTCTCAAAATGCACATATGCACGATATCCCGCAGGGTCGAATCCTGCCCATTCTGTCAATGCAGCCTTTGACAGGACAAAAGGACAGGTATTCATCTCCTTTTCGCCTGCGCTGTCCATAATTCCGGTAACGGTATAACCGCCATGAAAACTCTCTGTATCTAAGGTCACCGTGTCCCCAACCTTAGCATTATCTCCATAGGTGGAAAGGAAGTATTTACTTACAGCAACTTCGTTTGCTTTTTCAGGAACCCGGCCCTCTAGCAGCCTCATCTGGCCACGGGCAGTATCCATCATTTCCCTGTCCATATACACATAGGACGCTGTATACCCTTGTCTGGAGGGTTCCTGGTCAAGCAGATAGTAGCCGCCCACGCGGGCAAATTCCGGCTGTTCTTTCAGGATTTCAAGATCCGCTTCGTCAATCCCCTGCCAGACCGCCTCATACGTATCTGCTACCTGATTACGCTGTATTTGTGCCAGAGAAACAGACGCAGTTCCCGCAAAGCAGATCAGGAACGCCGCCAGAGCGACCGCGATGATCACCATCCGGTTCCGGCGTTTCTCGCTTCTCATGCTTTTTTTTGCCAGCTTTTTTGTAATGGCGCTGGTGTCGTTCTCAAAAGGCCATGTCATAACCTGCCATCTCCTATTCCGTTATGCGAAGCTGCTCTACCACGCTGTTTTTTTTGCAATACCGATCCGCCCATTTTGTAAGCGCTAATTGAATCATAAAAACCAATAAAACATATAAGAGAACAGGTACGGCAGGGAACGTATAATTTATAAAGCCCAACCCAGGCATATTCCCCACGGCAGCGCATATTGCTTTCCCAATCCCCAGACCGCAGACAAGGGAGACGGCAAAACTGCCAAGCGTTTGAAATCCGTTTTCAAAGCCTATCATATGATAAAGCTGTCTGCCGCCCAGGCCAACCGCCCGGAATAACCCCATTTCTTTCCTTCTGGAAATGATATTCGTCATACTGGTATTTGCCAGGTTGATAATACTGAATATGACAATAACTGCCAACAGTGCATATGCCGCAATGGAAATTGTGCTGAATACGCTTTTGTATTGCATCGTCATATCTTTTAATGTCTTCAAGCGTAAAGTATCGCTTGCCAAAACCAATGAATGTAATTCATCCTCAATTCCGGCAAAACTGTCTGTCTTTACCCGGATCACAAACGCACTGTTTGCATTATAGGGAACCGTCTGTTCCATTTCACCTGCCGGAAGGATAAAGCTGACAGAGCTGTCCCTGTCAAAAACAATCGCAGATACGGTATAAGTAAGGCTGTTTCCTGCCTGTGAAAAAGTGACGGTATCGCCCACCTCATAGCTCTTATGCAGGTATTCCAATTCCGGGCTGCCCATGTTAATGACAAGGGAGTTTTCCCCTGTATGGTCATAATCCGGCAATTCCCCGATCATTATCTTGTTCTTTAATTCCTTATAATCCTCTGTGTTCATACTCCGGATTGCCGTTTCCATTCCATCTATCCCGACGCATATCTCCTGCTGGCAGATGATTTCATCTACCCCGTCAATTGACAAAATATCATTTTTCAATTCATCTGTCAGTAGATTGTTTTCCTGCAGCTGAGTGAGGGAAAACGTAGGCGTGACCAGCGCCCGGTTCAATTCCACCACATAACTTCCCTCATAAGGGAAGGCCTGTTTCGCCCTTTGCTCAGGATCAAGGGAAGATAGCAGGGAAGAAATCCCTATAAACATCATTCCGCTCAAAGCCAGTGAAATAAAGGTCAATATACTTTTCTTCCTGTTACAGGACAGGTTCATAGCCGCAAGTGAAAACGGCGTAAGATGCTTCCCGCTCTTTTTCCTTTTTTTTGTTCCGCTATAACCGCTATAATGGAATGCTTCCACAGGTGAAACTGACATGGCAATCTTTGCCGGTTTTAAAACAGACAGCCTTACACAAATAAATACAGCGATTCCTGATAAAAACGCAATCACAATATCCGGAAGCAGCTGAAAAGCGCTCCGGTCTATCAGAAAAGATAACACCGCGCCTGCCATACACCCAAATGGAATGAAGTGAAGCGCAAGATAGTTTCCTTCCCGTGAAATAATCTGCCTAATTTGTTTCTTCGTAGTGCCAATTGTACGCAGCTGTCCAAAGGAAACTACATTATTTATAACCGAAATATAAAATATATTATAGACAACCAGGGAACATACACCGATCAAGACCACCCCAACGAGCAAAACCGTCAGCACCGTCTCATTTGACATGTTATTGCTGTCAATGTATAAATTATTTACCTGAATATTGTCTGCAGAGATCCCACAATCCAGGCCAATCGTCCGTATCAGCTCTTTTAATTCCTGATTGGTATATTTTGCAGTATCATGGACAGAAATCATAGCCGCCACCGGTCCAATGGAAAGAGCAGGGTTTTCCCGCACAAAATTCTGTGAAACAATAGCGTTATAAGCAACCCTGCCTCTGTCATTCTCAGCGGTTGTTTGAATAAAACCTGTAATTCGGAAATCTTTTGTTTCTAACTGACGGCTTGCCTGATTGCGATAATGAAGAGATATTGTGTCGCCGATCCCCGCTTTTAGATTCAGGGTATCTATATATCCCCTTTCCACGAGCAATTCATCCGCTGCCTGGGGCATACGTCCTTCCAACAATGTGATGTTGGAGAGCTGCATGGTTGTTTCATCAGAGCATACCATACCCATTGTGATGCCATTCTCCTGTTCCGTCATGCCGACAGACTGATATACACCCACTTTTTGAATATGGGGATCTTCTTTCAGCAAAGAGATATTCTCCTGTGAAAGGTTTTGGAAAATTCCCTGATATGCAGTTGATGCCGCATATTCATTTGTAATGTTATATGCATAAGAAGAAATAAACGCCATAATGGCCGCAGCCATAAAAATAATAACCCCGATCAAGCGATTCCTAAAACGGTCCTGCCCAAGACGGGCATTCGACAGCCTGCGGGTAACGGCGCTGGTATCGTTTTCAAAAGGCCACGTCATAATCTCCACCTCCTTTTTTTCAATCTTCCCTAATCGCAGACAGTATACTTGTTTTCTTTAGTTCTGACCTGGCATATACAGAAAAAGTCAAATATATGACCGCCAACACAGCTGCCAGGGCCAGCAGGAATATCCATGGCAGTTTCAGAGTAATGCAGTGGTTCATCATATCCAGCTGTCTGCATACAATGACGCTTAAAATGCTGCCGCAAATAAGGGATATTGCCAACGAACCGCCAAGATAGATCCCAATTTCTCTGTCCAGCATTTTATTTAGCTGATTCTTCGTTGTTCCTACAACCTCAAACAGGCCAAATTCACATTTTCTGCTCTGGAAATCAACCAGAAACATGTTCATCAGGCTGATACTTCCAAAGATAAATAAAATGGCTGAAATCATATACATCGCCCTGATAGACGAATGATATCTGTACTGAATGTTGGCAATCGTCTGCTCAACCGCATTTACTTCTATTGTCCCGTTCTTGTCCGCTATCTTGCGGACTGCATCCAGAACCTCCTGAAAATATCCGTCGGAAGCTTTCACAGCGAGGATGCCTGTCTGCTCTGTGATTCCTGTCAGTTTTTTTGCCGTATCATATGTCATGATAAAATAAGGGCTTCCCGGTACAACCGGGCTGTCCTCCATCAGATCGGCCCTGTCGTATGTCCCGACTACGACAGCTTCTATATCAAAGCTGCTGCCGTCTGAAGCCCTTCCCTCGATTTTTAAGGTATCTCCAACTTTAGCCGTTTCTTCTTCCGCTAATATTCCGTTTCTTGCAGCCATATCATCATAATCTGCCGTTCCGTCAGATAAAACGGTCTGCTTCTCTTCTACCTGTTCCCGGTTTAAGGTCGGGAAAAAGTCGGTAATGCTTGTAATTGACCCGCTTCCGCCCGGAAATGTTATGGTCATATGGATACAATCGCATTCCGTAATTTTCTCTATTCCATCTATTTCTTCCAATTCCTGAAGCAACGTCTGGCTTTTCAGCGGATTTCCCTCCAGCTGCAGCTTTGAGCTTCCGTATGGCTCCGACTCCTTATCAAACGAACTTCCCACCGTATTTTTTATCTGTATCAGGATGTTCCCATAGGGATAGTACTTGAAGTTCGCCTGTTTTTCCGGATCAACCGAACCGGCAGCCGTGGAGGTAACCAGCAGAAACGCCCCACTCATTCCAAGCATGAAAAGTGTCAAAACTGCTTTTTTTCGATTCCTCTGTATATTCATTTTGGCTAAATTGAACGGTGTAAATCTCCGGTGCAGCCCCCGGCTGTTCTTGACCTTCCCTGTATACGCAAGATACCTCGTACCCTCTACCGGGGACGTATGCATTGCCACCCGTACAGGCTTAAATATCGCAATATTCACGGTCAGAAAAGCTGCCGCCGCAACCAGAACGGCATAAAGAACTGCCGTTTTCACACGAAATCCATCGGGACAGCCGGCAAACCCGATCAGAATGCCAAATACAAGCCCCATCGGGATCCCCATCAGGGCATACAAACGCCCCTCTTTCCCTGCCATCCTTTTCATCTGCTTTTTTGTCATTCCAATCGTCCGCAGCCGTCCAAACATTTGAACATTCTTTACAATCTTTGTATAAAAAACACCATAAACAATCGTCGCGGCCAGAACCGCCGTCAGCACAGCCAGAACCGGAACCGGAATGGGAATCCCGGATTTTATTGCCCCCGACATAACCGCAAAATATTCTGTAAGGTTGATCTGTTCTTTTACAATGCCTGTATCCCGTATGACCTCTTCGGCAAAATCAAGAATCGCTCCTGAGCTTATGGCTTTCGTATTCAGCCTTGTATATGCGGTTACCTGAAACATATCTTCTGATAAACTGCGCGCAAGTTCTTTATTTACATAGATGAAATATCCGTCGCTCTCTTTTGTATCATTCAGGATGCCCGAAAGTATATATTCTGCCTCCTGACCTGTTCCGGTCAGGTCAAGCGAAACCGTATCGCCGGCCTGATAAGATTTTCCCAGATAATCAATATAATTTTGCGGCAGCATGATCTCATTCACCTTTTGCGGAGTATTCCCCTGCAAAGTCTTTTCTTCCTGATGCAGGAAATAATCCTGGTTCCCATATGCAACCGTGATGGTCTTGCTATCCACATAAAACAGTCCGATTGCAGAGTACTCGCCAATCCATAAAACATCTCCCTTTTCAAGCAGCCGATCCGACTGCTCATCTGTAATTCCCAAAATGCCAATCTGTGCTTTGTTTCTCTGGGTATTTTTATATTTTTCCTGTAAACCTGACGAGATTAAAATGATGGAAAAGACCATGCAGACAGAAAGCGCAATCGTAAAGAGCAAAAGCAGCCTGCTTCTTTTATCTGCCCTCATGCTTCTGTTTGCCAGTTTCTTTACAACAGAGCTGGTGTCGTTCTCAAAAGGCCATGTCATGATCTGCCACCTCCCCTGCGAGGCAGCGCCCTCTTTCCGGTTCCTGGCAGCATTTCGTCAGAAGGCTTTCCTAAATCGCGTCGCGCCTGCCTTCCTCCTTTACAAGGCTGCGCCCCCTCACTAGCGTTCGAGGGCAAGTCGTCGGAAGGCATTTTAAAAGCGCTTCGCGCTTGCCTTCCCCCTCCAACAATCCTACCATCCTCAATTCGGACTATGCGGTCGGCAAGCTGGGCTATCTCGTTGTTGTGGGTGATCATCACAATTGTCTGGTTGAACTCCATGCTGGTGCGTTTCAGAAGCCCCAGCACATCGGCGCTGGTCCTGGAATCCAGATTGCCGGTCGGCTC
>OFGA01001480.1_pt1 | contig 16030 bp, 9 predicted proteins | sample 1521471 | NCBI WGS metagenome assembly OFGA01 (sample SAMEA3504086, study PRJEB24116) | mouse gut metagenome | biome: mouse gut; feature: mouse-associated habitat; material: faeces | place: Denmark | collected 2011
TCGATAAGATCGCTAAAAAACGCAATACGCACCAGCGTGATGTCAGCGGAGAATCCGTGCAGCAGGGGATGCTGAAGCTGTTGGAAGGTGCAGAGGTAGAAGTCCCGGTAGGTGCCAGCAGCAAAAATGCAATGGTTCCGATGACGACGGTAAATACAAAAGATATTTTGTTTATATGCGGCGGGGCATTTCCAGAATTAGATGAGATTATTAAGGAACGGCTGAACAAACAGTCTTCGATTGGTTTTCAGTCGGATTTAAAGGATAAATATGACAAAGAAGAGAATCTGCTTACAAAAGTGACCGTAGAGGATATCCGTAAATTTGGCATGATACCGGAATTTATCGGAAGGCTGCCGATTTTATTTTCACTGGAATCCTTAACAGAGGATATGCTGGTAAGGATTCTGGCAGAGCCGAAAAATGCAATTATCAAACAGTACCAGAAACTCTTAGACTATGATGAAGTGCGTCTGGAATTTGATGACGAGGCACTGCATGCGATTGCAAAGAAAGCAAAGGAAAAGAAAGTCGGAGCCAGGGCACTGCGTGCCATTTTGGAAGAATTTATGCTGGATATTATGTATGAGATTCCAAAAGATGAAAATATCGGCATAGTGACGATTACGGGCGATTATGTAGACGGCAGGGGCGGCCCTGTGATTACAATGCGCGGCGTGCAGGGACTGCCGGAGCATGCGCAGATGCATGCGTAGTGAGTTTTTTGGTGCTTTAAAGCGCAATATTTACTGAAATGAAGAGAGTTGAAATAGGAGGAGGCAACATATGTCGGATTCATATGCGGAGGTTATCGTTCATGATGAGAAGGATATAAGGGGAACGCAGCTGAAGATCGGTCTGATTGTTCTTACGATTGTGCTGCTCTTTTTGGGTGCAATGTTTAGTATGCTGATCTTTACGCTGGGGGTTTTGATGATTCCATATACGATCGTATCGATCAAAAACCGCTATCATGAATATGAGTATCTTCTTGTATCGGAAGAACTGGATATCTCATCTGTCCGCAACCGTATGAAGAGAAAAAAGATCAGATCATATTCCATGGCAGAGCTGCAGTGTATGGCTCCGGTCCGTTCACACAGGCTGGACAGTTATCACAGTAATCCGCAGCTGAAAGTACTGGATTATTCTTCTGGAAATCCAGACCATGATATTTACAGCATGATCTTTGCCAGTAAGGGAGTCCTGCAGGAAGTAAGGGTAGAACCTACACAGGCTATGCTCGATGAGGTAAAAATGAGGCATGCAAGCATTGTGTTTACAGAATAGAAAATAAAGTCATTCCTGCGATCTGTACTCACCGGCTCAAGCGTCTTGGACTGCAAATGTCCAGAATGATGCAGAAAATCTATCTCCAGTTTAATCATCATGGCTCGCTGCATCATGTTCTGTGGGTATGCCTCATAAATTTGGGATAAATTCTCCATATCATGCCCTGTGGGTACATAGCGCAGCAAGCATTTTTAAGACACGCCTTATGGCTGCCGCATAAAGGATTTTGATACAAGATTTCGTACGGAATGTTTTCATTAGAAATATATTCTGGATCTTGTATAAGGGTCACTTTATGCGGCAGTTTTTTATCGCACCTATAAGGCTGGAGGACTAGGAGTAAGAGTGCTGCGGCAGATCCGGCGGCCGGTCATATAATGGAAGGAATAAGTAAGCGCTGGGGAATGTTATGCCGGATTGTGAAGAAGCGATCTATTCCAATGATTATTTTGATTTTATTGTGGAAAAGCAGTTTATGGACGAACTAGAAGGAGAAGATGAATACTGTGTTCAGACATTGAATGAAAATTATGAAGCAGTATATTACCAGATGCCTGATAATAATGTCGAGATGCAGATGCGCAGTTATTCCTATGGAGTAATTCCCAAGTGCTTTGGACTGCTGAATAATATTGCATTGGAAGACAGCGGGATTATGCGGGTGCGCGATCAGCCGAATCTGGCATTGACAGGGCAGGGCGTTTTGATCGGATTTGTTGATACGGATTTTGACTATACAAATCCCCTGTTCTGCAACGCAGACGGTTCGACACGCGTAGAAAGGATTTGGAATCAGGAAGACCGCAGCGGCATACCGCCGTCAGGTTTTTTGTATGGGACAGAGTATACGAGAGAGCAGATCAATAGGGAGCTGCTTGCAAATCATGACAAAATGACGGCAAAAATACCATATGCAGACGGCCATGGTACATTTCTTGCAGCTCTTGCAGCAGGTTCTGAGGATATCGGCAGCAGGTTCAGCGGAGCCGCCCCGCAGTGCGACATAGCTTTTGTCCAGCTGAAGCCTGCGAAACAGTACTTAAAGGATTTTTACTTTATCCCGGATGAAACGCCCGCATTTCAGGAAAATGACATTTTTACTGCCATTGATTACCTGGATAAGCTGGCCAATAAGCGGGGGCAGCCTTTGGTCCTTTGTATGTGCCTTGGGACAAACCAGGGGCACCGGGGCAGTAATGGCAGGCTGACGGCTTATTTAGACGACATCGCGGCGCTTTACCGCAGGGCGGTTTGTATTGCGGTAGGGGACGAGGCAAACGCCAGGCATCATTTTTATGGAAGCGTGGCAGAGGATACATCGGAACAGGTGGAAATCAATGTGACAGAGGATATGCCAGGATTTATGGTGGAGCTTTGGGGGCATTCCTCGGAAATATTTGCCGTATCGGTCACATCTCCGACCGGGGAAGTGCTTCCGCGGGTCTCCGTATGGAACGGGCAGCAGCAAAAGCAGCGATTTCTGCTGGAAAATACGACGGTACTGGTAAATTATCAGCTTGGATCCGAGCGCAGCAGGGAACAGCTAATCCATATAGATTTCGAGAATCCGTCTAAAGGGCTCTGGATGGTCGAGGTATTCCCATACCGTATTTCCGACGGAACTTTCAATATGTACCTGCCTGTCTCCTCGTTCCTCTATGCAGACGTCTTTTTTGTGCGTTCCAACCCGGATATGACGCTGATGGTTCCATCCAATGCCAAATTTCCGATGGCCATAGGCGGGTATGATTCTGTGACGGACGGGATATACCTCGAATCAGGCAGGGGTTATACTGTGGACGGTATTATAAAGCCAGATTTTGCCGCACCGGCTGTCAATGTATTCACCCAAAACCAGTATGGCCGCTATGACAGTATGAGCGGCACGAGCGCATCTGCTGCTATTTCCGCAGGGGCGTGTGCGCTTTTGCTGGAATGGAATATTGTTTATCTGGATAACCGGTCGGTTAATTCGATAGAACTTAGGAATCAGATTATCAACGGGGCGCGCAGGATTGATAACCAGCTTTATCCAAATAGGCGGGAAGGATTTGGACGGTTGGATATCTATCAGAGTATTTTAAATATGAGGAATTTGTGAGGGGAAGAAGAGAATGATAAGGGGCTGCTGCGGCAGCTTCTTTTTTGCTGGAATATATAAGTTTTATGCATGGCAAAGCGTATGTATTGGTTACATTATCCAGTCCCATTAACTGGTTTTACATGGCTCCTTGCAGTATGGGGATGACTGGTCCTCATTTAAAACACAATATAAAATTCTTGCTGATCTTTAAAGATATTTTTGTTATAATAAAAGTAATTGGATAATTATAGTAATTATAATAAAATACACACAAGTGAGAGATGGAAAAATATATGGTAAATGTTTATTTGTTTCCTGCTGATGAAGGGGATTTTATCTGGGTCAGATATGGTAATGGCGAAAGGTTTTCTAATATCGTTATTGATGGAGGTACAAAGGACAGCGCAATAGAATATGCAGAGGTAATCGAGTATATTGACAGGCGCCATGAGACGATTGAAGCGCTGATATTGACGCACATTGACTATGACCATTTGCAAGGCGCTGTCGAGGGGATCGGCAGGCTGTCGCCAGAGCTTTTAAAAAGGACGGTAAAAAGAGTACTATTTAATACATGCCGCGGGATTCTACGGGAGCAAAAAGCCAGTCGGGCGGATAAGGGATTTGCGGAGGATTTATTAAAAGGGCGGATTCCTACAGAAGGCTATGGGATAGATGATGCGATTCAATTTATGGACTTGCTTGAAGTAAAGGGGATTCGGCAACGTTTGGCTGATTACATAGCCTATGGGCAGGTACTGCAGTGGGGGCATGGGGAGGTTATTAGAATTATCAGCCCAGGAAAGGAAGAGCTCCGTAAATTTTATAATAAATGGGAGCCATATTGTAAAGACAGGCAAATAACTTCCTATAGCGCCAATATAGAGCTTGTGGAAAGGGGCCTGGATGATTTAAAACCGGAGAAGCTGGGGTTCGATCCATCTGTAAATAATGCGGCTTCTATTGCGTTTATATTTGAATATGAAGATGTAAAAATTGCCTTTTTGGCGGATGCTAAGCCTGCAGTTTGCTTGCGCGGACTGAAAGAATGCGGGGTAAAAGGATGTTATCCTGTAGATCTATTTAAGGTATCCCACCATGGCAGCAAGAGCAATACGTCTGATGCATTACTTCGGAAATTACAGGCAAAAAACTATCTTTTAAGCACAAATGGAAAAGGGCAGAAGGTTCCAAATAAAACTGTAATTGCGCATTTACTAAAATGTGCGGCAGGGCAGGAACTGCAGTTGCTGTGCAACTATGACTGGTGGGATACGGTATATTATGGAAAGTATTTTACGAAAGAAGACATAGAAGAATATTTGGATACGGGAAAATTAAGGCTGGTTTTATTAGATGAGGAAGGTATTGAAGCGAAGGGTGGGCTAAGGATATATGGTGAAAGGTAAATATCCCAATCAAATATATAATTATGCAGTCCGGATTCAAAAAAGCAGTCAAAATAAACTGATTGGTTCCGGGGTGCTGTTTTTGAGACAATTAGGGCAGCAGCCCCTTCTATTGACGGCAGCGCACGTAGTATACCCGCTGTTTTTGGATTCGGATCAGGAATGCCTTTCTTTGGCGTTTTCAGATGGGGCAGGGGATACTCAGACAATGGAATTAAATGTATGCCTGAAAGACAAGAGTTCAAAAGAAGTACCTGTGGAGGGGAATGTTTGCATCCATTCAAAATATCTGGAATCTGAAGCCGTACGAAAAGAGTGTGGCTATGATGCCGCTTTAATTATGCTGCCATGGGAAAAGTGGATGGAAACACATGGAAGCTTTCTTATAGAAGACAGCCAGGTGGAAGATAAGCTAAAAGGATGGGGATTTCCAGAGTCAATGGATGGTGAAGTAGAAATAGAAATTGCAGATATTCTTGCTGGCAAAAAGGAGATACATGGTTCGGTGAACCATATAGAAAAAGTATCAAAAAGGTTTAGCTTTACATATGATATGGGATCCATGGAAAAAGGGGTATCAAGGGAAAGTATCATGCAGGGTTTTTCCGGTTCCGGATTGTTTGATACAAAAGACGGCAGCACAGTGTTAAAAGGGGTGGTTTCCCGTGAGTGCGGGAGCAAGCCGTCGGGGCAGATGCTTTGGGCGGGCTCGTCTATGCTTTTTCTTGAATTAATGGAAGAGAACCAGATTGCGTTTCAATGTCCGGATTCATTTGAACCTTATAAAAACATGATAGCAGAGTGTTTCCCCAAAACGCGTCAAAATGCAAGGAATTATTTTGTTGACTGCTCTGAGGAGTTAATAGAAGGGAAAGGGCTCTTGCCCAAGGAATTTGAATGCGATGCAAAGATGGAATTGCAGTGTTTCGGCAATCGGAAATTTTGCAGTACATTTTGGATGGGTGAATTAAAAAGGGCGGTTATCCTATACAGCATCAACAAGGGTTCAGATTGGAAACAGGTATTTGCCCATTTGGATTTGCCGTCTCCGTATGAAAATGATACGGTACAGCTGCAGTTCCTTTGTACCGAACAGCAGGCGGAAAGTGTAATGGGGGAAATCGTTGAAAAAGATTATTTTTCTGAGCAGGGCAATTTGGGTGACGGTACGGTTTTTATATTAAATGGCGAGCACAGCGGTGATTTACACAGAGTTTATCCAAGGGCAGAGTGCAGAGAAATTATCTGTAATATAGCAGGGGATTATTCCGGCGGGAACTTAAAAAGAAAGGCGGAGCATCTTTTACAGGATACGGGTTTAGAAAATAAATTTGATATTATAAAAGGCAGTATTGCCCAGTGTAATCTGGCAGCGGTTGGGATTGAGCGGCTGATGGCGATAATAGATAAGAAAAACTTTGATGAAACAACTATAAGAGAACAGATGGAGGATTTACTGACAGAAATATGGGAGATATAAAAGCGCTGGAAGCATGGAGCCCACATGTGCTGGCAGGGCAAAACGGCAACCAGGAAGCATTCTACTATTTTACACGAGAGATGAAAACAAGTGCGGTCTGTTTAAAGCTTTATAAATCACATATCTTTATAAAGGCATATCGGACACAAGATGAAATGAAACTGGATTGGAAACGGGTAAATTACTATATTGCAATGCATTTTCAGAGCAAGGTGAAGGAAATCATTGAAAAAAGCAATTTTTATCTTTGCTTTTTTGTGGCTGATAACGTTAGTATAAAAATCAGAAATGTTATAGAGGGCGATTCTTTTTGCGCAAAGAAATATATATTTTTGGATAATTGTAAAACATGGCCGGAGAATTTACAGGAAATTGAAAATAAAATTTTTAGTCTCCATGTACCGGTTTTGGGGAACGGCTCCCCGAAGCTAAGAAAATTAGAATTGCAGAATTTTCGCGGGTATGCGGGAAACATAACGGTTAATTTTGTCGACTGCAGAAAAAGGGCGGCATCGTTTATCGCGGTTTATGCGAAAAACGGAGTGGGCAAAACCAGCCTGTTTGACGGTGTGGAATATGCTTTAAAAGGCGAAGTGGGCAGGATTGCGTCATTGATGGAAAAAGATAAAAATGATAAATTAAAAGGCCCCATCTATCATAACCGCACGCAAGCAGACCAAGACGCGTATGTTTCAATGGAATTAGAGAACGGAAAGCAAATACTGCGCAAGGTCGCTAAAATTGCAAAAGGAGGGAATGATTACAGGACGGTCCCTGCAAAGAAAGGAAAAGAAATTACCGGATCCAGTAAAGAAAAAGACAAATGGGATCTGACAATTCTTCCCCATGATAAAATTGATAGTTTTATATCAGCCCAAACACCTGTACGGCAATATCAGGAATGGGTTAATGCGGCGGCGCCGTTAAAAGGGCAGACCTGTGCATTTGAAGAATCGTATACGGTTTACAGGGACAACGAAAACAAATTGCAGAAAATAAGTGAAGCATATGAAAAGATGAGCTTAAAGCTGGAAGGCCTTTCTAAATAACGCGGTATTGCAGAGCGGTTTTTGCACCTTATTGAATCATATAATAAACTGGTTCAAGCAGATAAAAGGCTTTATTTTGAAGGGACGGCCGCAACTGCAGAACAGTATAATGAAGTAGTGGATTTGGCCTTAATTTACAGTAGAAAAGCCCATCATGAGAAAATTGCTTTAGATAGAAAAATTGCTTTGGCAGAAGAGGTTCTGGCTGCCGGAGTTTCGTCATGCGCAGCAATGATTTCTTCTATTAAAGAAATAGAAAAAACATTAAATAAGCTGGAGCTGCAGATACAACGGAAAAAACAGCTAGACATACTGTTGCAGGAGTACAAGGCCTTTACAAATAAATTTGCTGAATGCCGTCAGGAACTGGAATTACTGCAGGCAATTGGCGCTTATGGATTTGATAAAGTAAAAGAGGGCGATAAAAAATATAGTAGTTTGGAGAAAAGGATTATTAAATTAAAGGACAGGCTGGAATGGAATAAGAAAGAGCAATATTCTGTTTTGGATATATATGAAAAGGCAGAATTAAAAAAGAAAAAATTTAAATTATCATTTTTATCCGATGAAGAATTCGAGGAGGTATATAGGAAAGCAGAAGACATAGAAAAGTTAAATGAAGAAATACGTAAGGTACAAATAAGATATGACGTTGTGCAGGAGAAGGAAAAGTCCTATCAGCAGTCAATGGATCTAGTGGAACGGACTCTGGATGAAATACGCCAGTTTGCATTGCCGATGGAGTTATCTGGTTTAAAGGCCCGGGAAGCTCTGGACAGGGCTTTTTTCTTAAAAGGAGACAGGAAGGCCTGGTTATTTGAATTAGAAGAAAGTTATAAAGAGCTGTCTATACAAAGGAGTCTATATCAGGAAGAGGTAAGCAGGCATCTTAAGAATAATCAGTTATTGAAGGAAATCAATCAAAAAGGGACAGATTATTTGAATGCGCATAGAGAAACAGTAAAATGTCCGTTGTGCCACACGCCTTTTAGTAATTGGGAAGCCTTGTTTGCAAGTATCAGCAATATCCAAGATGAAGATGACAAATTATTAAAGAGACGGATCGCACAAAATCAGGAGTCCATAAAGCAGGTTGAGCAGAGATACACCGCATTTTTGCAGGAATGTGAAGAAATAAGAGGAGATCGGATTGCAGCTTTAAAGTCAGAGGCTGCTGAATGGAAGAAAAAGATGGATGCCTGTATAGATGAAAAACTAAGGTGCAGGCGGGATAAGGAAGCGCATGAAAAACAGGTATTAAAATTAAAAATATGGTTTATCCAAAAGGATATTCATTTGGAAGGATGGTCTTTTTCGGAAATTGAATTATGGAGACTTAAGCAGGCACAGAAACTGGAATTATATGAAAAAGAATTAAAAGAAGCGGTTGAACGAAAAGGATATGTGCAGAGGTGCATTACAGATATCAATGAGTCCATTAGCAAGCTTACAGAACAGAAAGTGCAGATTGAGGATGATGTGGAATTATACCGTTATATTGAATTTTATAGGAAGCAGCCAGACGGTTTTGACTATTATGTAGAATTAGATGCGGCAAGGGCTCAGATGCAGCAGTTAGAAACCAGAAAAAAACGGTTTCAAAACAGCCTGGATCAATATAAAGACGTTGTAAATACAGATTTGGAATCAGCCGTAAAATTGAGGGACGTACAAATAGAAAGTCTGGCCAAATTAAGGGAGCTTAAAGCAAAATACAGTATCTTTGAATCGTTTTCAGAAGAAGGAGTTAAAAAAAGCCGGGACTGTTGGACAGAAAAGAAAAATTACTATGGGCAGCAGGAGGAATATCTAAAGCAGATTTCGGAGGAGAGCGGCGCGAGGAATTATTTTGAAAATTATCAGAAATGCTGCCAGGAGCTGAAAGAAAAAAAGGCGGAGCTTGAAGGGCAGGAGTTGAAAAGAAATACGGCAAAAAAAGATTTTCTGGAAAAAAAGAGGGTTCTAGAAGAAGATATGCGGTCTTATTTTGGCCATTTTTGTATGAATGAGATTTTTCAAAAGATGAACCCGCATGATTTTATGAAAAATGTAGAGTACCATCTTTCATTTAATGCAAAAGATGAACCTCAGTTAAGGATTCATGCGAGCGGGTCAGATGATGAAATGTTTGATTCGTACCGTCCTGAATGGTATTTTAGTACGGCTCAGTTAAACACGGTGGCATTTAGTGCTTTTTTCAACAGGGCATTGACGGTGGGGAATAAAAAATTAGGCACGATTTTTATTGATGATCCAATTGGCCATTTTGACGATATGAATGTGCTGGGGTTTGTTGACCTGCTCAGAAGTATTTTTGAAACGAGCGACTGCCAGATTATTATGTCTACACATGACGAAAAAGTATTCAGGCTTTTAGAAAGAAAATTAAATCCCGGATATTACAGCTCTTGTTTTATACGATTGCCAGAGGATAAAGCCATAAAATGGAAAGTATAAAAAAATTGTAGAATCATGTCGTATGGTATTGAGAATATTTTAACAATGTTATAAAATAGAATCACCATATAGAAAAAGGAGAGAACGGTATGTTTGCTGATGAGAATGTAATCAAAATTAAACACGATGTCTTATACGAAGTGGCAAAAGCGGCGTTAGAAGGCAATCTGGAAGAAAAGAGGGATCATATCCCCAATAAGCTGATCCCTGGCCCAAGCCCGCAGTTCCGCTGCTGTATTTACAAAGAGAGGGAGATCATCCGGCAGAGGATCCGCCTTGCAGAGGGCAAAGCTCCGGGGTCAGTAGATGACGGAAATATTCTGCAGGTTATAAGGTCTGCCTGTGAAGACTGCCCTATTTCCCGTTATGTTGTATCGGACAACTGTCAGAACTGTATTGGTAAGGCTTGTATTAATGCATGTAATTTTAATGCGATTTCCATTGGAAGCCACCGGTCCCATATCGATCCGTCAAAGTGTAAGGAATGCGGTAAATGCGCAAAGGCTTGTCCGTACCATGCGATTGCAGATTTGAAGCGCCCCTGTAAATACAGCTGTCCAGTCAATGCCATTACCAATGACGAGCATGGAATTTCGGTCATTGACGAAAAGAAATGTATCCGTTGCGGGCTTTGTATACATAAGTGCCCGTTTGGGGCAATCGGGTCTAAGACATTTATCGTAGACGTGATTGAAGCGATTAAGTCTGGTAAGCCGGTTTATGCGATTTTGGCGCCGGCAACGGAAGGGCAGTTTGGAACGGATATTACAATGCAGAGCTGGCGTAATGCGGCCAAGCTGACCGGCTTTAAAGATCTTGTGGAAGCTGGGCTTGGCGGCGATATGACGACACAGGCGGAAGGCGACGAGTGGTATGAGGCATATAAAGAGGGCAAGAAGAAGACAACCTCCTGCTGCCCTGGCTTTGTAAATATGATACGTAAGCATTATCCGGCATTGGAAGAACTGATTTCTACAGCGGTTTCCCCGATGTGCGCAGTTTCCCGTATGATCAAAGCAAAAGATCCGGAAGCAGTTACAGTATTTATCGGACCCTGCATTGCCAAGAAGTCTGAAGCGAAAGAGCATAAAATTGAAGGGAACGTAGATTTTGTACTGACTTATAGCGAAGTGCGTTCTATTATGAAAGCGAAGGGCGTAGAACTGCAGCCATCCGATAATGAATATCAGGAATCTTCTACATTCGGGAAACGGTTTGGCAATTCCGGCGGCGTGACAGCGGCTGTTTTAGAATATATGAAGGAAAAGGATTATGAATGTGATCCAAAGGTATGTAAGGCGAACGGCTCGGCAGAGTGTAAAAAGGCGCTGCTGCTGCTTAAGTCAGGCAAGCTGCCAGAGGATTTCATTGAGGGTATGGCATGTGTAGGAGGATGTGTAGGCGGGCCAAGCGCTTTTAGGAACCAGGCTGTGGCCAAAAAAGATCGCGATGCGTTGATTGCAGATGCAGATGACAGGACAATCGTTGGCAATTTGGATCAGTACGCAATGGATACGTTTTCCATGCACCGGGCAGAGCATTAATATATTTCACAAAGGAAAAGGCTGGGGCTGCCGTATTTATGGCAGCCCCGGTTTGTTTTGGTATTTGTGGATGGATCAAGTTTTCTTTTCTACAATTGTTTTGACTTTGGACAATAACAGTGATAAAATAATACCACCACTATTGTTTCTGGAATTATGTATAAAGGTTATTTAGGCAATGTTAAAAAGAGAAAAAAAGTTAACGAACGTTAGAAAGGCGTTTATTATACCTATCTTATTAATCTTTTTTATCTTGGGCAGCTTTGTGTTTTTCATTGCGTCCAGGATATCGGAAGAAATGTCGCAGTCGGCCATCGGTAATTTAAGCGAGAGCCTGAACCTGATTACAGGCATGGTAGAAGCTCTGTATCAGAGGGATGCGGAATATCAAGCACTGATCGCAGAGGAGCTTGCGCTTGCGGATGATCCTGACGAGTATCTCAAAGCCTACAAAAGCAGCAGTACCATTAAAAAATTTTCACTGATATATACTGGTGAGACAGAAGGGGTTTCCAATACTGGAGAAGTGTTTTTGGCCGATGATCTGGATTTTTCCGGCGGGTGTACGATAGAGGGGCTTTTGGTTTCCAGGGCTTATGTTAACAGTATGGGGACCTGGGCCTATACGATGGCCTGTCCGGTGCAAAAGGACGGAAAGGAAATTGCGTCCCTTTATATGGAATATGTTTTTGATTCGTTTGATAAAATGCTTCCGGATAAGCTTTATAATAATAGCGCTACCCTTTATTTTATGGATGCGAAGAGTGAGCGGTTTGTATTAAAGCCTAAGGGAATAGGGGAGAGGGTGGCAGTAGACACAAATTTAGAAAGCTTTTACCGTGCTAACCGTATTTTGGAGCCGGGTATCCAGCAGGAAATCGCTAAGGCAATAAAAAGTGGCAGCGATGTGGTATTTTACCATGACATTCAGGAAAAGGAATGCCTGATTTATATGTGGGGGGTAAATGGCGGGTCAATTTATATGATTGGATATGTCCCAGTGGAAGCTATCCAGCGTGAAGGCAGCGCCGTAAACCAGAATATTTTCAGTGTGGTGGTCGTCATGTTGGCCGCGTTTTTTATTTGCTGCACATTGTATTTTATTTATGAAAAACAGCAGGTAAAGCTGCGCTTAGAACGGGAGGGCGAGCGCGAGATGCATAACAGGCAGCTTGCAGAAGCGTTACAGGCGGCACAGGCCGCCAACAGCTCCAAGACGACGTTTCTTTCCAATATGTCGCATGATATCCGTACGCCCATGAATGCCATATTAGGGTTTGCCACGCTGCTTGCAAAAGACGCAGATAATCCGGTTAAGGTGCGTGAATACACAAAAAAGGTAATGGCCTCCGGGCAGCATTTGTTAAGCCTGATTAATGATGTCTTGGATGTATCCAAAATCGAAAGCGGCAAGGCGGCCCTGACAGTCGGAGAATTCACGTTAAATAACATGGTGCTTTCGGTCGATACGATTATCCGTTCTGCAGCAAAGGATAAGGGGCAGTTGTTTGAAGTGTCGGTTACAGGAATCCGGCATGAGAGGCTGATTGGCGATGAAACCAGGCTGAACCAGGTTTTGATAAACCTGCTTTCTAATGCTGTTAAATATACGCCCCAGGGAGGCAGTATCTGGTTTCGTATTATTGGCCTGCCGCAGCGCTCTGCCCAGTATGAGCATATCCGGATTGAGGTGGAGGACAATGGGTTTGGCATGACGCCTGAATATTTGGAAGTGATTTTTGACGCGTTTACCAGGGCGGAAAACAGCACCACCAATAAGGTGCAGGGAACAGGGCTTGGCATGGCAATTACCAAAAATATTGTGGAGCTGATGGGAGGGACAATTGAAGTTGCCAGTGAAGTGGGGAAAGGGAGTATTTTTACTGTAGAGCTGGAGCTGCGTATTGCAGGGCAGGAAGAAGATGGCCATTTTTGGGAAAAGTATGGGATTTCCCGGATCCTTGTGGCGGATGATGACGAGGATGCCTGCAAAAATATCTGTGATCTGATGGGCGGTGTCAACGTTGCGGTGGATACCGCATATTGTGGGGAAGATGCTATTAAAGCTGTTACGGGTCCTGGCAGCGGCCGTTACCAGGTTATTTTACTGGATTGGAAAATGCCAGGTATAGATGGCGTGGAGACAGCCAGGAGGATCCGGGCAGCATTGGCAGAGCCTGTTTTAATTCTGCTTTTAACAGCATGCGACTGGGAAGGTATAGAAGAAGAGTCGTTTGAAGCGGGGATAGACGCCTTTTTGGCGAAACCATTTTTTGTTTCCACATTGAAAGAAAAAATCCTGGAGCTGTGGGGAGGGCAAAGGGAGATAGGCAAGGCAGGTACGAAAAGCACCCTACAGTGCAGTCTGGACGGATGCCATTTCCTTGTAGTAGAGGACAATGAAATAAATGCAGAAATTTTAACGGAGCTTCTTGGCATAGAAGGGGCCACCTGTGAGGTTGCCGTAAATGGGGAACTGGCAGTGGAGCGTTTCTCGCATGCGGCAGAGGGAGAGTTTGACACCATTTTAATGGATGTGCAGATGCCGGTTTTAAACGGTTATGAAGCGACAAAGCGTATCCGCGCCCTTGCGCGCGAGGATGCAAAAACAATACCGATTATAGCGATGACGGCAAATGCATTTGCCGAGGATGTAAAGGAGGCTATCCATGCGGGCATGAATGCCCATGTTTCAAAACCGGTAGATATGGAAGCGCTCAAAGAAACCATTCGTCAGCATATCAGGAAATAGGAGGAAGATGGTGTGGGAAAATGGGTGAAGAATACAACCATGTTAGCTGTGGTTGGGTTGCTTTTTGCAGGGCTTTGCGCTTGTGGGAAAGATAATTCAGGCGTCAACCTCGTCCCTAATAACAATCAGGAAGAGAAAATGGTGAATTTGTATGCGCCGATGGGAAAATCCAGTGCAGATGCAGATAACGTGTCTATGACGGCGCAGGAGATGACAATATTGCTGGCGGAAGAAAAGCTGGGGTTAAGGATTAATTTTAGGAGCTATCTGGCAGAGGACTACAAGGATAAGACGTATGACCAGGTCGCTGTGGAACGTGTGCACAGCAATATGGATGATTTTTATTTGCTGAACCCAGATGTCATACAGGCGCTTGGGGCAGAAGGGAAACTGGCGGATTTATCAGGCCTTAAAAATGTAGAAAATCTAAGGGATGTTGTAAAAACAGCGAATACGGTGGACGGCAAGCTGGTAGCGATCCCACAGGAAATCGTGGCGAATGGATTATTTGTCAACGAAGATATGTTTAAGCGTTACAAATTAAAATTGCCGGAAACGCCGGAAGATCTGCTGGAATGCTGCAGGGTTTTTAAGGAAAATGGAATTGAGACGCCAATTGGCGCAAACCGTTGGTGGCTGGAGAATTTTGTCTTTGCACAGGCATATGCCGAGCTTTACAACGGGGGAAACACACAGGCAGAAATTGAAGCCCTAAACAATGGGGAAGCAAAGTACAGCGATTATATGCGGCCAGGCTTTGAATTTTTGAAACAGCTGATTGATTTGGAGTATATTGACGCTAAGGCAGCGTATACCTGTGAAGCAATTGACGGGGAAGGTCCGGATTTTCTGGCACAGAAAACACCGATTGTCATGGCATACTGGAGCGCCGCCAACGTGGATACGGCATATGGGGCGACAGATTTTTCATTGAAAGTTATTGGGTTCCCAAGCAGCCTTGGTCCGATGCCAGTTGTATCTATGACCGGGTATGGGGTTGGTGTAGATGCAGAGAATGCAGATGATGCGCTAGATGTGATGAATGTGCTGATTTCGGATGAAGCGCTTAAACTATATGCAGAAGAGAATAATGTCATTTCTCCATCCAAAAATGTGAAAGTGGAATGTAAGGATGCCTTAAAGCCTTTAAATGACAGGGTAAACGAGGGAATTTATGTATTAGGGTCAAATGCCAGCATGAAAGTGGAGCAGTGGGGAAATACCTGTATGATTGTCAGGGAGCTGTTAAATGGGGCTTCGGTTGAGGAGTGCCTGGCAGAGTTTGACCGTTTGCAGGAGGAATCTTTGCAGTAAAGCTTGTAATTTCCCCGGTACTTGATGTATAATGTCCCATGGATGAAAAATAACAGTGACTGAATACCGATCACAGACGCAATACAGATGATGAGGGCACTATTATGGGAATAACTATGGTATTATCGCTTTTAAGCGGTATCGCGTTGTTTTTGTTTGGCATGTCCCTGATGGGGGACGGATTGAAACGGATTGCAGGCAACAAGCTGGAACTAATCCTTTACCGGCTGACAAATACCCCGCTCAAGGGTGTGCTGCTAGGGGCGGGCGTTACGGCAATTATCCAGTCCTCCTCCGCTACCACGGTGATGGTTGTAGGATTTGTAAATTCTGGCATGATGAAAGTTTCCCAGGCGATAGGCATTATTATGGGGGCGAACATTGGAACAAGCATCACAGGATGGATTTTGTGCCTTTCCTATGTGCAGGGCTCGGGTGGGATTGCACAGCTTTTGTCGACGGCTACGATTTCTGCAATCGTTGCAATCATAGGTATTATCTTTAAGATGTTTGTGAAAAAACAGGTTTACAATGAAGTGGGCGATATTATGCTCGGCTTTTCTATCCTGATGGTAGGGATGCAGAATATGAGCGGGGCGGTGGCGCCGCTTCGGGAAAGCGAGCGGTTTGTAAATGCGCTGACTATGTT
>OFGA01001484.1_pt1 | contig 16008 bp, 13 predicted proteins | sample 1521471 | NCBI WGS metagenome assembly OFGA01 (sample SAMEA3504086, study PRJEB24116) | mouse gut metagenome | biome: mouse gut; feature: mouse-associated habitat; material: faeces | place: Denmark | collected 2011
TCATGCTCAGCCTGCCGCCTGGCGGGCCGCATGGCCATCCATGCTGTGAAAGTCATTAACTATAGTTGTTAGTACGCAGCAACAGCGAAGATCAAAAAAACACTTCCCATGACGGCAGGAAGTGTTTTTTGTATAAAAATGTTCTATTGATATAAATTGGGTTATGCCATTTTATTTACGGCAAGAGCAAGACGGGAAATCTTTCTGGCTGAAGTATTCTTGTGATAAACACCCTTCTTGGCAGCCTTATCAAGAGCGGATGTAGCGGCAACCAATGCGGTCTTCGCTGCTTCCCTGTCATTAGCCTCAACGGCAGCATATACCTTCTTGATCGCTGTCTTGACACTGGACTTAACAGATTTGTTTCTCTCAGCTTTGGTCTTGTTCACTAAGATTCTCTTCTTGGCAGATTTAATGTTAGCCATGATCGCACCTCCGATTGAAATAGTAATAGTATTTGAATATATCAGGACGTGTCTCATTAAAGCCGGACACGGACGTTTTAATGGAAACACACGCATATTATTGTAGTTTATGAGAATCCCGATGTCAATACATATTTTGTTTATTTTTGCAAAAAATAGAAAAGGATGTTGTAAAGCAATACAAAAGCAATTTAAGAAGATACGCATATTAATAGTAGTAAGATAAAATGCGGGAAATGAGGAGAAGGGTATGGATAGCTGGTCAACAGTCAGGACTGACTTGGCGTTGGAAGCCAGAGAGAGCATTGAGGAGAAAGCAGAAGGCCTGCATGGGGTCACCGTGGAGGAAGCGTATGACGGGGAAAGCGATGTTCATATTACGAAGGTGGTTATTGAGACGAAGAACGGGGCCAGGATGCTGGGGAAACCGATGGGAATCTATATTACATTGGAAGCGCCGGCCATGACGGAACCGGAAGAGGATTATCATCAGGAAATATCGGAAATCCTGGCCAGAGAACTGAAAAGTGTTCTGCCGGATCCGGACAGGGAACAATCGATCCTCGTGGTGGGACTGGGCAATCGTGAGGTAACCGCGGATTCCCTGGGACCGAATGTGGTGGATAATCTGCTGGTGAACAGGCATATCGTGCGGGAGTATGGCAAGGTGGCATACAATCGTTCCAAAATGCACCAGGTCAGCAGTCTGGTTCCCGGGGTTATGGCAAAGACCGGCATGGAATCCGCTGAGATCATAAGGGGGGTCATCGGAGAGACCAAACCGGATATGGTGATCGTGATCGACGCGCTGGCGGCACGTTCGACAAAGAGATTAAACCGTACGATACAGATCACAAATACCGGGATTCACCCGGGATCGGGAGTGGGGAACCACCGCAATGCCATTACGCAGGAGAGCCTTAATGTGCCGGTGCTGGCGCTGGGGGTGCCGACGGTGGTGGACGCGGCGACCATCGTCAACGATACCATGGAGAATCTGATCCTTGCTCTTGAGAGCTCGGAGACGCTTCGGGGCGTGGGCGTTGTCATGCAGGGATATAACGCGGCGGAGAAGTATGAGCTGGTAAAGGAGCTGATATCCCCGCATCTGAACGGGTTGTTTGTAACGCCGAAGGACATTGACGAGACGGTCAAGCGGATCAGCTATACCATATCGGAGGCGCTGAACATGCTCTTTTCAAAAGGACATGCACATAATCAGGAAATGGGCGTCATATAGTGTTAAAGAGCCAAAGAACCCCGAATAGACCGGCCGGCAAAGCCGGTATCCCGGGGAAAAATGCCGTGAATATGGAGTGATGATGTGGAACAAAAGCATTGGATCAACCGGATCCTGATAGCGGTCATCTCAGGTATTCTGATCGTATATGCCTGTGTGAACCTGTCCCTGCCGAAGGGCCCGGAGCAGAGGATACAGACCAAGATAAACCGGATGCTTCTTGCGAAAGGGGCAGAGACATTCCTGACAGGATTTGCCTATGTGGAGAACGGAAGCGGGGAGACGCTTACGGACTGGGTGACAGAGTCGGCTATGGAGCTGATACCTCTTGGAACTTATATAGAAGGAAAGGCAAGTTCTTATACGGATGTGGAGGATCGGGAAACTTATCAGATGATACTTGCAAGCCAGGCTAATGACGAGAACATGGTGGACGAGAACGGGAAGCTTGTGACAAAAGACGGGCAGGAGGAAGAGGTGGCCGAGACCATGGGGCCTCAGATCGATACGTCTATGGAGAAGCTTGTGAATTATGAATATCTGTTGGGAAATTTTTATACCGTGGATTCCAATACCATGGCTGATCCGGAATTGCTCAATGCCGAGAAGCTGCTTGGTAAGAATATGAAGCTTGACGGGTCAAAGGGGCCTAAGGTGCTGATCTACCACACGCATTCCCAGGAAGGATTTATCGATTCCGTGCCGGGGGATACCGGCACGACGATCCTGGGGATGGGAGCGTATCTTACGGAGCTTTTGAACGATACATACGGGATCGAGACTATCCACCACGAGGGTATCTATGACTTGGTGGACGGTAAGCTTGACAGGAGTATGGCATATGAATTGGCAGAACCGCAGATCCAGAAGATCCTGGCGGAGAATCCAAGTATTGAGGTCGTCATCGACCTTCACAGGGACGGAGTGGCGGAAGGAACCCATCTGGCGGCGCAGATCAAGGGAAAGCCTACGGCGCAGATCATGTTTTTCAACGGGCTGAGCAGAACGAAGGCGAACGGCAATATCGGTTACCTTCCGAATCCGTATATAGAGGATAACCTGGCGTTTTCTCTGCAGCTTCAGATCGCGGCGGCCAATAAGTTTCCGGGCTTTACCAGACATATATACCTGAGAGGCTATCGGTATAATATGCATTTCAAACCCAAGACACTGCTTGTGGAGGCCGGAGCGCAGACGAATACGGTGGAAGAGATGCGCAACGCCATGGAAATACTGGCGGATACACTAAATACGGTACTTGCCGAATAAAATATGTTTGAACTGCGCCACATTTTGTGCTAAGATATGGAAAGTATGGGAAAATTTGAAGAAGGGATCTAGTAGAAATGGCGAATAAGAATACATATGATGCAGACAGCATTGCCATACTGGAGGGATTAGAAGCGGTACGGAAGAGGCCGGGAATGTATATCGGAAGCGTGTCGACAAAGGGCTTGAACCATCTGATCTATGAGATCGTGGACAATGCGGTGGATGAGCATCTGGCGGGATTTTGTTCGGAGATCTGCGTAACGCTTGAAAAGGACGGATCGGCTACCGTTAGGGACAACGGAAGAGGAGTGCCGGTAGGACTTCACGCTACGGGTGTTTCGGCGGCGAGAGTCGTCTATACGACCCTCCATGCAGGCGGCAAGTTTGATGATACGGCATATAAGACGAGCGGAGGGCTTCACGGCGTGGGTTCCTCTGTTGTCAATGCGCTGTCTGTCTATATGGATGTGGAGATCAGCCGGGAAGGATACGTTCATCATGACCGGTACGAGAGGGGCAAGCCGGTGATCGAATTAGAAGACGGGCTGCTCCCGAAGATCGGGAAGACCAGGAAGACCGGTACGAAGGTGAATTTCCTGCCGGACGATACCATATTTGAGAAGACGAGATTCCGCGCGGAGGAAGTTAAGAGCCGCATGCATGAGACGGCGTATCTGAATCCGGAGCTTACGATTACATTTGACGACAAGAGGGGCAATGAGCCGGAGCATATCGTCTACCATGAACCGGACGGGATATTAGGTTTTATTAAGGATCTGAATTCGAAGAAGGAGCCGGTGCACGATCCGGTGTATTTCAAGGGAGAGGCGGAAGGGATCGAGGTGGAGGCTGCGTTCCAGTACGTGAACGAGTTCCACGAGAATGTCCTTGGCTTCTGCAACAATATCTACAATGCAGAAGGGGGGACCCATCTGACCGGTTTTAAGACAACCTTTACGACGGTGATCAACCAGTATGCCAGAGAGCTTGGGATCTTAAAGGAGAAGGATACGAATTTTACGGGGGCGGACGTCAGGAACGGGATGACGGCCATTGTATCCATCAAGCACCCGGACCCAAGGTTCGAGGGGCAGACCAAGACCAAACTGGACAACCCGGACGCTTCCAAGGCGTGCAGCAAGGTGACCAACGATGAGATCATCCGGTACTTTGACCGGAACCTGGAGAACCTTAAGAAGGTGATTGGCTGTGCGGAGAAGGCGGCGAAGATCCGCAAGACGGAGGAGAAGGCGAAGACCAATCTTCTGACGAAGCAGAAGTATTCCTTTGACAGCAACGGGAAGCTTGCCAACTGTGAGAGCCGGGACGCGGACAAATGCGAGATCTTCATCGTGGAGGGAGATTCTGCCGGAGGCTCTGCCAAGACGGCGAGAGACAGGATGTATCAGGCGATCCTTCCGATCAGGGGGAAGATTCTCAATGTGGAGAAGGCCAGTATCGATAAGGTCCTTGCCAATGCGGAGATCAAAACCATGATCAACGCGTTCGGCTGCGGATTCTCGGAAGGCTACGGCAATGACTTTGACATCAGCAGGCTGCGGTATGACAAGATCATAATCATGGCGGATGCGGACGTGGACGGGGCGCATATTTCCACGCTGCTTCTGACGCTTTTTTATCGGTTCATGCCGGAGCTGATCTACGAGGGACATGTCTATATCGCTATGCCTCCGCTATACAAGGCTATGCCGAAGAAGGGGGAGGAGGAATACCTCTACGACGACAAGGCTCTGGAGCGTTACCGCAAGACCCACGACGGCCCGTTTACCCTGCAGAGGTACAAAGGTCTGGGAGAGATGGATGCGGACCAACTGTGGGAGACCACGCTGAACCCCAAGACGCGTCTGTTAAAATTAGTAGAGATAGAGGATGCCAGGATGGCGTCCAGTGTGACTGAGATGCTGATGGGGACTGAGGTGCCCCCAAGGCGGACATTTATCTATGAGAATGCGACAGAAGCAGAATTGGATATTTAATTTAGGAGAATGAAGATGCAGGATTCACAGATTATTAGAACCGAATATTCGGATGTCATGAAGAAATCATATATAGATTATGCTATGAGCGTCATTGTGGCAAGAGCGCTGCCGGACGTTAGGGACGGTCTTAAGCCGGTACAGCGCAGGACCTTGTATGATATGCATGAGTTAGGGATACGCTATGACAGGCCTTACCGCAAGTGCGCCCGTATCGTGGGCGATACCATGGGTAAATACCATCCTCACGGCGACAGCTCCATCTATGAGTCGCTCGTGGTCATGGCGCAGGAATTCAAGAAGGGTATGATCCTGGTCGACGGTCATGGGAACTTTGGTTCTATCGAGGGTGACGGCGCGGCGGCTATGCGTTATACGGAGGCCCGCCTTGCGAAGGTGACGCAGGAGGCCTATCTGGCGGATCTGGATAAGGATATTGTGGATTTTGTGCCGAATTTTGATGAGACGGAGAAGGAGCCGGAGGTTCTTCCGGTGCGTCTTCCCAATCTGCTGGTCAACGGTGCGGAAGGGATCGCCGTCGGTATGGCGACCAGCATCCCGACCCACAATCTGGGCGAGGTGATCGACGCGGTCAAGGCGTACATGAAGAACGACGAGATCAGTACCAGGCAGTTGATGCGTTATATCAAGGGGCCGGACTTCCCTACGGGAGGGATCGTGGTCAATAAGGACGACCTTCCTGATATCTATGAGAGCGGAAGCGGCAAGGTCAAGATCAGAGGAAAGGTAGAGGTCGAGGAGATGAAGGGCGGCAAGAGCCGTCTGGTCATTACGGAGATCCCTTACACCATGATCGGCGCGGGAATCGGGAAGTTCTTAAACGACGTCTTTGCCCTGGTAGAGTCGAAGAAGACCAGCGATATCGTAGACATTTCCAACCAGTCGTCCAAGGAAGGGATACGGATCGTTATCGAGCTTAAGAAGGGCGCCGACATTGAGAACCTGACGAACATGCTCTATAAGAAGACCCGTCTTGAAGATACCTTCGGGGTAAATATGCTTGCAGTCGCGAACGGCAGGCCGGAGACCATGGGGCTTAAGAAGATCATAGAGCATCATGTGGATTTCCAGTTCGAGATGGCTACCAGGAAGTATCAGAACCTTCTGGATAAGGAAAAGGACAAAAAAGAGATTCAGGAAGGGCTTATTAAAGCATGCGACGTGATCGACCTGATCATCGAGATCCTCAGAGGAAGCCAGTCTGTGAAGGACGCCAAGGCGTGTCTGGTTAACGGAGTGACGGAGAATATTAAGTTCAAGTCCAAGATCTCCAAGAAGATGGCATCCATGCTTCGTTTCACTGAGCGGCAGGCCACAGCGATCCTGGAGATGCGCCTCTATAAGCTCATCGGCCTCGAGATCGAGGCGCTGATGAAGGAGCACGACGAGACGATCCGCAAGATTGAGAGATACGAGGATATCCTGAATCATTATGAATCTATGGCAAATGTCATCATAGAAGATCTGGACAGGCTTAAGGCCGAATTCGCGAGAAAGCGCAGGACGGTAGTTGAGAATGCCGAGGAAGCGGTCTATGAGGAGAAGAAGGTGGAGGAGCAGGAAGTAGTGTTCCTGATGGATCGGTTTGGCTATGCCAAGACCATAGATACCAGCACATACGGGCGGAACAAGGAGGCAGCGGATGCCGAGAACCGTTATGTCCTTCCCTGCATGAACACCGGAAGGCTCTGTATATTTACCAATACAGGGAAGATGCACCAGGTCAAGGTCCTGGATCTGCCGTACGGCAAATTCCGGGATAAAGGGCTTCCGGTGGATAACGTAAGTAATTTTGACAGTACGCAGGAGGAGATCGTCTATATCTGCGATGCGGAGCAGATGCGTTACTCGAAGCTGTTTTTTGCCACCAAGCAGGGGATGGTCAAGAAGGTAGAGGGAAGTGAATTCCAGGTATCGAAGCGGACGATCGCGGCCACGAAGCTTCAGAACGACGATATGGTGATCAGCGTGCAGGTGATCAGCGAGAATCATAATGTGGTCCTTCAAACGAAGGACGGATATTTCCTTAAATTCGCTGCCGAAGAGGTGTCGGAGAAGAAGAAGAGTGCGATCGGCGTGCGGGGAATGAAGCTACGCAAGAATGATGAAGTTGAGGAAGCCTATCTCTTTGAGGAAGGGTCGGAGATGAAAGCGGTGACAGGAGAACGGGAGGTGTCTCTGAACCGCCTGAAGATGGCTAAAAGAGACGGGAACGGAACGAAAGTAAGAGGATAGAAAAGGAGCAGTCATGATACAAGATATTGCGCCATACCGGTATAAGAATGAATATTGTCCTGTGCCGCCGTCAGAGGAGGATCTCCTGCTCTGTTATGACGGGGACAGGGTATTGGTCAGGGAAGAAGGCGGTAAGATCGCATTTCCCACATTCAAAGAAGCTAAGCTGTATGTTGATGCGGACAGGCTCTGCAGGGATTGTACTTATCTGTTTGCCATTGACGGCGCGAGGTTCTATCTGGGGAGCGGTCTTTCGGCGGATTTCCCGGCGGGAGATGACAATACCGCGCCGGCCGGCGGGGAGTGCGGGTACACCTGGAAGGACAGGCAGATCTTTCGGAATGTCGGCCCGAAGCATCTTGGTTTCGCGGGAGTGACGGGATGGCAGTTACATAGATGGTATGAGAACCATCGGTTTTGCGGCAGATGCGGCAATGCGATGGAGAAGGATACGAAGGAGAGGATGCTGTTCTGCCCCAAATGCCGTGTGATGGAATATCCGAAGATCTGTCCGGCTGTGATCATTGCCGTGACCCACAAGAACCGCCTGCTGATGTCCAAGTATGCGGGAAGAGAATATAAGAAATACGCGCTGCTTGCCGGCTTCGCGGAGATCGGCGAGACGGTGGAGGAGACGGTAGAACGGGAAGTGATGGAGGAGGTCGGCCTTAAGGTTAAGAATATTACTTACTATAAGAGCCAGCCCTGGTCATTCTCGGATACCCTGCTGATGGGATTCTTCTGTGAGCTTGACGGGGATGAGACGGTCACGCTTGACGAGGAAGAGCTGGCGCTTGCCCAGTGGTTTGAACGGGAAGAGATTCCGGCAGAGCCGGACGGCATAAGCCTGACCAATGAGATGATGATGGTATTCAAAGAAGGCAGGGAAATCATAAGACAGACACTTGGGGACGCAGTAAATTGAATTCTACTGCGTCCCCAAATCAGTTTAAATGGCTCTTGTATATTCCTTCAGCCACTCCTGTTCTTCAGCATTCAGATGCGGTGAGATCAGTTCGTATACCTTGGCATGGTACGCGTTTAACTGCTCCTTGTCTTCCGGCTTCATAAGATCAGGGTTGACGGCGTCTAAGTCGATCGGCACGTAAGTGATCGGTTCGAAGTAGAGGAACTGTCCGTATTCGGTCTTCTGTCCCTCTCTGACTACCATCTCGTTCTCCGTACGGATCCCGTGGGAGCCTTCGATATAGAGGCCGGGCTCGTTGGTGAGGACCATACCGGGCTCTAACGGACATTTCTCGTGGCCGCGCACGGCACAGCGGAAACCGGAAGGCCCTTCGTGGATGTTCATCAGATAGCCGACGCCGTGGCCGGTGCCGTGGTTGAAGTCAAGTCCCCGCTCCCATGCCGGGATCCTTGCCAGTACGTCCAGGTTATAACCTGCGGTACCTTTCAGGAACACGGCGCGCGCCAGATGCAGGTTGCACAGGAGGACGGTGGTGAAATCATCCTTCATGCGGTCGGTTATGTTCCCAAAGGCAAAGGTCCTTGTGATGTCTGTGGAGCCTTCCATGTAGCCGCCGCCGGTATCGGTTAAGAACAGTCCGTCGGTGGTTACCGGGATGTTGGTCTCCGGCGTAGCGGAATAATGTACGATTGCACCGTGTTCCCCGGATCCGCAGATCGGTTCGAAGCTCTGCCACAGATACCCTTCCTGCTCCTTGCGGAAGGAATCCAGCTTCTCGGCGGCGCTGATCTCTGTGATCTCGATCTTTCCTACGTTCTTCTTAAGCCAGTGCATGAATTTCGTCACAGCGACGCCGTCCTTGATGTGCGCGTTGATGATATTCTTGATCTCAGTCTCGTTCTTCATCGCCTTCATTAAGACTTCGGGATTCATCTGCTCGATGACTTTGGCTTCGGAAGGAATATTGTTGTAGAGCGCATAATTAAGCCTGTCAGGGTCTACCAGTACGGCCTCGTCTGTGCCAAGGCTCTTGATATCTTCGTAAATGTCATTGTACGGGCAGATCTTGATATTATCTTTGGCAAGCTCTGCCTTCATCTGGTCTGTCAACTTCTGCTCATCAACATAGTACCTCATATCATCCATGGTGATGATGGCGTAGGACAGAAGAAGCGGGAAGAATTCAATGTCGTCTCCGCGCAGGTTCGTGGTCCAGCAGATATCGTCCAGGGAAGCAAGTACGTGTACGGTTGCTTTTGCTTCCTCCATAGCCTTGCGGATGCGGGCAAGCTTGTCTGCAGTGCCGGCTCCGGTATATTCTGTGCCGAGCGCAAATGCCGGTTTCGTGGACAGCGGCGGCCGGTCTTCCCAGATCAGGTCGATCAGATCCTCGGAGTAGTTGATCTTGGCATGCTTGTCTTCTAATGCCTTCTCCAGAGTCTTTCCCTGGCCCATGGATACAACGCGCCCGTCGAAGCCGAGCGTGCCGCCCTCGGGTATCACGTCTGCAATGTAGTCCGCCAGTGTCGGAACGTCGGGCTGACCCATCTTAAAGAGCGTAATGCCGCTTCCTTCCAGTTGCTTGGCGGCCTGGATAAAGTATCTGCCGTCCGTGAAAAGTCCTGCCTCTGTCCTGGTAATGACAGCCGTTCCGGCAGATCCGGTGAATCCGGTGATGAATGCCCTTGCTTTAAAATGTTCTCCTACATATTCGCTCTGATGGTTGTCGTCAGTGGGAACCAAGTATACATCATAGCCCCTTTCCTCCATCAAAGACCGAAGAGCGGAGAGTTTTTCAGGTATTGTCATATCAATCCCTTCCTTTCTTGTATTTCCTGATAAACTATTCTAACATATCTGTTTACAAATTGACAGGAATAATTATATAATGAATTACAATGCAAAATCCGTGAATAAGAGATTCTTTTAAGGAGAAAAAGATTGAAATTATTTATCATAACAGGACTTATATGCCTGACAGCCATGATCGGCGAGATCCTCCGGGAACTGCGCTGTTTTCGGGTGACGCGTTATACGGTGCGTTCGCCGAAGCTTGCCGGGCTTGGCCGCCAAAGAAAGCTGATATTCTTAAGCGATCTTCACAATTACCGTTACGGGGAGAATAACGACGCGCTGTATGATGCGATCGCAAAAGAGAAGCCGGATCTGATCCTGATCGGCGGAGATATGCTGATCAGGACAGACGGGAATTCTTATGAGCGCACGGCAGAATTCCTGGCGAGGCTTCCGAAGCTCTGTCCGGTGTACCATGCCAACGGCAATCATGAGCAGAAGTTGAAGGAACGGCCGAAGAAATATAAGCAGTCGTACCGTGATTATAAGGGGCGGCTCCTTAAGGCGGGAGTCCGTTTTCTGGAGAATGCTTCCGTGACGGTTGAATGGGAAGAAGCGAGGCTTAAGATCACAGGACTTGAGATTCCTATGCGCGGATATGAGCATGCGGCCAGAGGACAGATTCGGGCAGAGGATCTGGAAAAGAGGATCGGAAGGTCAGGAGAAGCCTTTGAGATCTTGATGGCGCACCATCCGGGCCATGTGAAGGCGTACCGGGAGTGGGGGGCAGATCTTATCCTGTGCGGACATTATCACGGAGGCGTGATCGGCATACCGGGGATCGGGGGCGTGATCGCGCCGGATTTTACGCCGTTTCCAAGATATTCGGGAGGCTGTTACAGGGAAGGAGACGCCTCTGTAGTGGTCAGCAGAGGGCTTGGCGTGCATTCGGTGCCGATCCGCTTGTTTAATCCGGCGGAGGCGGTCGTGGTGGAGCTTGCGGGCCCTCGCGGCTGATCTATGAATTTTCAAAAGTTCCGGCTTGTGAAATAAAGGAAAATCCTGTATAATATTACAATTGCGATAACCCGGTACGGCACCGGTATGAACTTGATATTACAGACGCCGTATCAGAGAAGGGTATGGGAGAGGTTTATGGGAATTCCGGTAAAGCTGCAGGTCTTTGAGGGGCCTTTGGACCTGCTGTTACATTTGATAGATAAGAATAAGATCGATATCTATGATATTCCGATCGTTGAGATCACGAACCAGTATATGGAGTACATCAGGGAGATGGAGAAGGAAGACCTGAACATCATGAGCGAGTTTCTGGTGATGGCGGCGACGCTGCTCGACATTAAGTGCAGGATGCTGCTTCCTAAGGAGGTCAATGAAGAGGGAGTAGAGGAGGACCCGCGCCAGGAACTTGTGGAGCAATTGCTGGAATATAAGATGTACAAGTATATGTCTTACGAGTTAAAGGACAGGCAGGTAGAGGGAGAGCAGGTCATGTATAAGAAGCCTACGATCCCGGAAGAGGTCCTTGGATATGTAGAGCCTGTGGATCTGGATGTGCTGCTTGCGAACGTCACCCTTGCGAAGCTTAACAAGGTGTTCAGGGAGGTCATGAGAAGACAGGTGGATAAGATCGACCCTGTCCGCAGTAAGTTTGGCAAGATAGAGAAGGAGGAGGTGACCCTGTCGGACAAGCTCCTCTATGTCGCCGAATATGCACGGAATCACCGCAGATTCGGATTTCGCAGGCTTCTTGAGGAACAGAGGTCGAAGACGCAGATCATTGTGACCTTCCTTGCGATCCTGCAGCTTATGAAGGAGGGGACGATCATGATCGAACAGGAACGGTCCTTTGAGGAGATCATGATCATATCGAAGGCGTTTGGCTGATAACAGATGTGGTGGAGAAGGGAATCATGGAAGAAGTGGAGATCAAGAGGTTAGAGGGAGTTATAGAAGCGGTATTATTTACCATGGGGGAATCAGTAGAGCTTTCAAAGATCGCGGCGGCGGTCGGGCACGACGCGGACACGACCAGGAAGCTGATACACAAGATGATGGACAAGTATGAGACGGAGGACCGGGGAGTGCATATCATCGAGCTTGAAGACGCGTTTCAGATGTGTACCAAAAAGGAAATGTACGAATATCTGATCCGTGTGGCGAGACAGCCGAAAAAATATGTACTGACGGATGTTCTTCTGGAGACATTGTCGATCATCGCCTATAAGCAGCCGGTGACGAAGCTGGAGGTGGAGAAGATCCGGGGGGTGAAGTCGGATCATGCGGTCAATAAGCTGGTGGAGTATAATCTGGTGTGCGAGCGGGGAAGGCTTGACGCGCCCGGCAAGCCGATCCTGTTCGGTACTACGGAGGAATTCTTAAGGAGGTTCGGCGTCCATTCGGTTGATGATCTGCCAAGCCTGAATCCTGAACAGATGGAGAGCTTCAAGGAAGAGGCGGAGGAAGAAGTTCAGCTGAAGCTGGATATCTGACGCGGGCGCCTTATGGGGAAGGATCTGAACCTCCGTCTGAATTCTGATCTGAATTCTAAGAATAGAGAAGCCGGTATTCTCATATACTGCATTAACATGGTGGTATGTGGTGTAGCGGATGAAGAAGAAAATCTTATTATATGGTCTCATTTTATGTTTTTTGCTTTCTCGGTTCGGAGCAGTCCGGGTCCGGGCAGAGGGGGAAGAGAACGTGCCGGAGCAGTTATACGCCCGGTCAGCGGTACTTATGGATGCTGACAGTGGGCGTGTTTTATTTGGCAAGGAAGAGAATGAGATCCGGCCTATGGCGAGCACGACCAAGATCATGACCTGTATCCTTGCGCTGGAGAACAGGCAGGAGGATCAGATCGTCACGGCTTCTGCAAACGCAGCCGGGCAGCCTAAGGTAAGGCTCGGAGTCCGGGATCAGGAGCAGTTCTATCTGAAGGATCTGCTGTATTCGCTGATGCTGGAATCCCACAATGACAGCGCGGTGGTGATCGCGGAGGGGATCGCGGGGACGACGGAGGAATTTGCCAAGCTCATGAACCAGAAGGCACAGGAGCTTGGCTGCAATGACACTCATTTCGTGACGCCCAACGGGCTTGACGCCAGCGACGAGGGAGGGGTCCACTCTACGACTGCCAGGGATCTGGCTGTGATCATGCGGTACTGTATCACGCAGTCGCCCTGCAGCGAAGAGTTTCTTGAGATCACAAGGACGAAGAGTTATCAGTTTGCCAATATGGACGGAAGCAGGAATTTTTCGTGCAATAACCACAATGCGTTTCTGGATATGATGGAAGGGGCTTTAAGCGGGAAGACCGGATTTACCGCGGATGCGGGATACTGCTACGTGGGGGCGCTTAAGAGGGATGACAGGACGTTTATCGTGGCGCTCTTAGCCTGCGGCTGGCCGAACAACAAGGGTTATAAGTGGACGGATACCCGGAAGCTGATGGAATACGGGATCGCCAACTACGAGTACCGGAATGTATGGGAGGATGTAGAACTTCCCGAGATGGAGGTCGACGGAGGGATAGAGGAGAAGGATCCTTACGAGTGCGAGATCCGTATACCGCTCTCTGTAAAAGGGAAGGAAGAGATCCCGGTGCTCCTTCGGGCGGATGAGGCATGTGAAGTGCAGACGGAGGTTGAGGAATCTCTGACGGCGCCGGTGCGCAAGGGGGACGCGGCGGGCAGGGTCCGTTATCTTCTGAACGGGGAGGAGATCGCGTCTTATGATGTGGTGACCCAAAAGTCTGTGGAAGAAAGAGATCTGGGATGGGCGATCCTCTGGACTCTGCGGTCGGCGTCTCTCTAGATAATTAATAATTGTCATCGGGTCTTTTGGTTCGGCGCCGTGTACCTTGGTGCGCGGCGTCCGCTGGATATACATGCAGGTATTCCCGTTTGGTTTGCTGCCCGCGGGTATCAAAGCCCTGCGGCGATCCGTGTTTATATTACATCTGCCGGTTGACGTAAGAGAAGAAGTGTGGTATTTTAAAAGCAGTCAGAATAGTCCTTAGGGGTTGGGGATTTCTATTGATCTAAAGCTATATATCTGTATAGGTTCAAATATTTTTCAAATTTTTTCCTGAATTGGGTGTTGACATTTTGTAATAAGTATAATAGTATATTAACCATAGAACGAACATTCGTTCGTTTGGCGCGTGAAAAGGAGATTTTATTATGGCGAGTGAAGATAAGAAGAAGGCATTGGATGCTGCGATAGCGAAGCTTGAGAAGGATTTTGGCAAGGGAACGGTTATGAAGCTTGGAGATCCCAAGGCACAGGTGACGGTAGAGACGATTCCGACAGGATCGCTCAGTCTGGATCTTGCGCTGGGGCTTGGAGGTGTTCCGAGAGGACGTATCGTAGAGGTGTACGGCCCTGAGTCCAGCGGTAAGACTACGGTTGCGTTACATATGATCGCGGAGGTGCAGAAGCGCGGAGGGATCGCGGGATTTATTGATGCAGAGCATGCGCTGGATCCGGTCTATGCGAAGAATATCGGCGTAGATATTGATGAATTGTATATTTCCCAGCCGGACAGCGGAGATCAGGCGCTTGAGATCACTGAGACGATGGTGCGTTCAGGCGCGATGGACATTATTGTTGTGGACTCTGTGGCGGCGCTGGTGCCGAAGCAGGAGATCGAGGGAGATATGGGAGACAGCCATGTGGGCCTGCAGGCCAGACTGATGTCACAGGCTCTCAGGAAGCTGACGCCGGTGATCAGCAAGTCCAACTGTGTGGTGATCTTTATCAATCAGCTCCGCGAGAAGGTCGGGGTCATGTTCGGGAATCCTGAGACGACGACCGGCGGACGGGCGCTTAAGTTCTATGCCTCTATCCGTATGGATGTACGGAGGATCGAGACGCTGAAGCAGAGCGGCGATATGGTGGGGAACAGGACCCGTGTGAAGGTCGTGAAGAATAAGATCGCACCGCCGTTTAAGGAGGCGGAGTTCGATATTATGTTCGGCAAGGGGATCTCAAGAGAGGGAGATATCCTGGATCTGGCTGTGGACTGCAAGCTGGTGAGCAAGAGCGGGGCGTGGTTCGCCTATAACGGAGACAAGATCGGACAGGGCCGCGAGAATGCCAAGACGTACTTAAAGGAGCATCCCGAGGTTATGGGAGAGCTGGAGGCTAAGATCCGCAGCCATTATGATATCGGAGAGGATACGCCGTTAGAGGACAAGAACACGAAGCCGATACCCAAGGACGGTAAGAAGGGCGGCGGCAGGAAGTCCCAGGCTGCGAAGGAAGAAGTGAAGGAAGCCGAAGCAGATGCAGGAGAGGACGCCGCAGACGGTGATGAAGCATAGATATGGTAGTTACGAAGATTGAACCGATAACGAAGACCAGATTCCGCATATACGCGGATGAGAATGAGAAGCCTTTGTTTGTACTCTATAAGGGCGAGCTGTCCAGGTATCATATCGCCGTGGGTGAAGAGATCAGCGGGGACGTTTACGAAGAGATCTACAGGAACGTCATAGTGAAGAGAGCGAAGGCAAGGGCGCTTCATCTATTGAACGATATGGGAAGGACGGAAGCGCAGCTTCGAAGGAAGCTTACGACGGGAGGATATACGGAGGAAGCAGCAGAGGAAGCGATCGCGTATGTGAAGTCTTTTGGATATCTGAACGATTGGGAATATGCCAGAAGCTTTATCGAGGGCAGGAAGAACAGGAAGAGCAGAAGAGAACTCGGCGCCGCACTGTGCCAGAAGGGTATCGGCCGGGAAGAGGCGGAGAGGGCGCTGGAGGAATTCTATGATACAGAAGATTCCGAAGCGGCGGTCAGGGAACTGCTTCGGAAGAAGAAGTTCGATCTTAAGACTGCCGATTATGTACAGACGCAGAAGATGGCGGGATATCTGATGCGCAAGGGATTCCGGTATGATGAGATCCGCAGGGTACTCGAAGTGAACGAAGCCTTCTAAAATACAGAGAGCCGTAACAGAAAGTTAAATGTTCTGGGCGGAATGCTTGACATCTTTGTGAAAACAGTATAAAATCTAAGTGTTGTAGTTGTACAATGAAAACTGAATAAGGAGGTGCTCCTGTGCCGAAT
>OFGA01001488.1_pt1 | contig 15989 bp, 17 predicted proteins | sample 1521471 | NCBI WGS metagenome assembly OFGA01 (sample SAMEA3504086, study PRJEB24116) | mouse gut metagenome | biome: mouse gut; feature: mouse-associated habitat; material: faeces | place: Denmark | collected 2011
GCCCTGCTCACGGTTTTTACAACGCTGTTTAGCAATGGGACAACTGCATTTGCAGCAAGTCCCAGCGCAAATATCGCTTTCTGGACTGCCTCGACAAAGGCATCCGGTGAAGTGAGCGAGTTAAAGGCGGGTTATAACCACGGGAAATCCGTGCCAGTTCTTCCGGCTCTCCCATATTTATGGAAAAGATTCAGATGAAAACACCATTGGTTGAAATGGATGGGGACGAGATGACCCATGTTTTATGGAAAATGATAAAAGAGGAGTTGCTGATTCCTTTTATTGATTTGAAGACAGAGTATTATGATTTAGGACTTATATGCCGCAATGAAACGAATGATAAAGTAACGATGGATTCAGCAGAAGCAACGAAGAAATACGGGGTGGCAGTGAAATGCGCAACCATTACTCCAAATGCGGCTCGCATGAAAGAATATCAGCTAAAAGAAATGTGGAAGAGCCCGAATGGGACAATCCGTGCAGCACTGGACGGTACGGTTTTCCGTTCACCGATTTTGGTAAGCGGGATTGAGCCGTGTGTGCGGAACTGGAAGAAGCCAATTACCATAGCAAGGCATGCTTATGGCGATGTCTATAAGGCAAGTGAGATGAAAATTCCCAAAGCTGGAAAGACTGAGTTGGTGTATACAGATGAATTCGGAAATGAGACAAGGGAGCTGCTCCATGATTTTACAGATGCGGGAATTATCCAGGGACAGCATAAAACAAAGAAATCAATTGAAAGTTTTGCAAGAAGTTGTTTCAATTATGCGCTTGATGTCAGGCAGGATCTGTGGTTTGCAACAAAAGATACAATATCAAAGAAATATGACCACACATTTAAAGATATTTTTCAATATATCTATGAAAAGGAATATGATGAAAGATTTAAAGCGGCAGATATTGAGTATTTTTATACGCTGATTGATGATGCTGTAGCGAGGGTAATGAAATCAGAGGGCGGATTTATCTGGGCCTGCAAGAATTATGACGGGGATGTGATGAGCGACATGGTATTCTCTGCATTTGGCTCATTGGCAATGATGACGTCCGTACTGGTTTCGCCGAAAGGGTATTTTGAGTATGAAGCTGCCCATGGCACGGTTCAGAGGCATTATTATAAGTACCTGAAGGGGGAAGAAACTTCCACAAATTCTGTTGCAACAATATTTGCATGGACAGGGGCATTGCGTAAGAGAGGGGAATTAGACGATATTGCCGAACTTGCAGGATTTGCAGATTTTCTGGAAAAAGCCTGTGTAGAAACGATTGAGAGCGGGAGGATGACAAAGGATCTGGCGCTTATCACAACGATTCCCAATCCTTCGGTTTTAAGTAGCATGGATTTTATAAAAGCAGTCAGGGAAACATTGGAGCAGGATATGAAAGGGCTTAAAGCATAGGGTGAAGGTGTTGTGCCGCCAAAGGGGATTTGTATATGGAGGTGTAGCGAAATGACTACGGCGTGGGTTATGTTAAAAACAATCAAGGATATGCAGGATTTTGTTAATCTTGTTTCCAATTATGGGTGTAGAATGGAATTGGTGGCCAGACATCAGGTGATAAATGCAAAGTCAATTATTGGCGTCCTTAGCATGGATATTACGAAGCCACTTGAACTCAGAATTTATGACGGTGGAAAAGATATAGAAGAAATTCTGCAACAGCTAAAAAAATATAGGATAGATGGAATGGATTTTTAGATGGAAGTATCAGATTACTATTTGCCGAAGGGGCATGTCTTAAATCAGAGATATAAAATATTTGACGTAATTGGGAGTGGCGGGTTTGGTATTACTTACCGTGCATTTGACCTTCTGTTGAACCGGTTTGTGGCAGTAAAAGAATTTTATATCATGCAGTGGATGGAACGTAGCAGGGATAGAAAGTGTAGGATTCGACCGTCCATGCAGAAAAGTGGGAATAAGGTAGAAAGTTGTCGCATGAATTTTCACAGAGAAGCAAAAATTATGGAAAACCTGAAAAATATCCCCTATTTGTCACGGATTCAGGAAAACTTTTCTGAAAACAATACTGAGTATATTGTAATGAAGCTGTTGGCAGGGGAGAGCATGATGCATTATGCTAAAATGTATGGGAAAATTCCTCCGCAGAAGCTTTTTCCCATGATAGAGCAGATTTTATTTGCTGTGGAGCAGATGCATGAGTGTGGTTTTATACATAGGGATATCAGTCCTGCTAACATGATTTGTACAGAGGATGGGGATTTGTATTTGATTGATTTTGGGGCAGCGACATCCTGCGATAGAAATTCAGAATTGTGGAATGGGCAGGTTTTTAGCCATAAGGGTTTCGAGGCACCGGAACACCTGCTGTATAACAACCATGGAACTTGGACAGATATCTATTCTCTGTGCGCATCAGTTGTCTACCTTCTGACAGGAGAAGGAATTCCGAGCGTAAAAGAAAGGGAAAAAGCTGACTGCATTCCGCAAATTCTTATGCGGAGCGGCCTTTTGGGAAGGCAGCAGAATATTTTGATGAAAGGATTGACAATTGACAGCAGGCGGCGGTGCGCAAGCGCAAAAGAGCTTCGCGTAGCACTATGCGGGGAAACAGTTAAATTTGAAGATGTATGGGATGTGGTGTATACAGCCCGGACAGATATCGGCTCAAGAAAGATGAATCAGGATAATCTGATGGTGGATGGGCTGTTCTGCTATGAGGGGGAAGATTTCCGGAAAGTGGGCCAAATTATCTGTAAGCACGAGGAACTGCATATGGTTGCCGTGTGTGACGGCGTTGGAGGAGCCTGTCTGGGGGAATTGGCATCAAGGGCTGCGGTACAGGCATTGATGCATTTTATGGAGCAATACCGTTACAGCCATAAGCTACCGGAAAGGCTGATAGATGAATTGCTGGATCAGATGAATGAAAAGGTGGTTAGCCTTGGAAAGAAAATAGGGACTGTGGCAACCACGCTCTCTTTTTTGTTATGGAAAGGAAATCATTATTGGGCAGTAAATATTGGGGACAGTCCAATCTATCTGTTGCGCAAACGGAAAATCAGCCGGCTGAGCATTCCGCATACAAGAGCATACGCTCATTTCATGTCTGGCAGGCCAATAGACCGTTCTGATTGGCATATTCTTATGAATTATCTTGGAAAAGAGAAAACGGCGAGAAGCCAGATGGCGGCAATCTGGCATGGGCATCTGCAGAAAGGGGATGTGTTTCTGATCTGTTCGGACGGAGTGACGGACCATATGGATGAAGTGGGATTGAAAAGATGCCTTTTAAAAGGAGGGGAGAAGGGTATGGAATCTATCTGGAAAGTTTTAAAGAGTAAGGACAGTACCGATAACTGCAGTGCAGTTATAGTTTGCTTTTAAAATGCAATAGGAGGAATGTCAGTATGTTTTATAAATATTCTGATGCGCTGGTTACGACTTTGGTAACGAAATACCGTGTAACAGGGCACAATGCAGCGACGCCTCTACATCTTGCAAATGGATATTATGCAAAGCGCAAAGGATTAGGTTGGAGGAAGATGAATGAACAATAAAATATCGGATTGTGAAATGCTTTCTGCCGGGCTACATGAAGAATGCGGTGTATTTGGTATGTATGATTTAAGCGGAAAAGATGTGGCATCTTCTGTCTATTATGGCTTATTTGCCTTACAGCATAGAGGGCAGGAGAGCTGTGGTATTACAGTCAGTGACACAAAGGGACCAAAGAGGAAAGTCTCAACCCACAAAGACATGGGACTGGTGCATGAGGTCTTTACTAAAGAGACGCTGGAGCAGATGAAGGGCAATATCGGAGTGGGACATGTCCGGTATTCTACGGCAGGAGCATCTGTAAGAGAAAATGCTCAGCCTCTTATTTTAAACTATGTAAAAGGAAATCTGGGACTGGTGCACAACGGTAATCTGATCAATGCCAATGAGCTTCGGCATGATCTGGAATATACAGGAGCTATTTTTCAGACAACGATAGATTCGGAAGTAATCGCATGTCACATAGCCAGAGAACGTCTGAATACTGATAGGGTAGAAGATGCAGTCCTTCGTGCCTGTAGAAAGTTAAAAGGAGCCTATTCTCTGATAGTCATGAGTCCGAGAAAGCTCATCGGAGCCAGAGATCCCTTCGGATTTAAACCGTTATGTATTGGAAAGCGGGATCATGCTTATATTATTACATCAGAGACTTGTGCCCTGGAGACGATTGATGCGGAATTTGTTAGAGATGTACTTCCCGGTGAAGTAGTCACTATATCAAAAGATGGAACGATTCATTCGGATACCTCCCTTTGTATTTCACAGGAAAAAGAGGCCAGATGTATTTTTGAATATATTTATTTTGCAAGACCGGACAGCTATATTGATGGGGTATCTGTTTATGCTTCCAGAATCCGGGCAGGACAGTTTCTGGCTATGGATTCTTATGTAGAGGCAGATCTTGTGGTAGGTGTGCCAGAATCGGGTAATGCAGCTGCTCTTGGCTATGCAATGCAGTCAGGCATTCCCTATGGAAATGCATTTGTAAAAAACGGTTATGTGGGAAGAACCTTTATCAAACCTAAGCAGAGCAACAGGGAATCGGCAGTCCGGGTGAAATTAAATGTATTAAAAGAGGCAGTAAATGGAAAACGTATTATTATGATTGATGATTCCATTGTGCGGGGAACGACTTCAGAACGTATTGTAAAAATGCTTCGGGATGCCGGAGCAACGGAAGTGCATGTGCGTGTCAGTTCACCGCCGTTTTTATGGTCCTGCTATTTCGGCACAGATATTCCCCAGAGAGAGCAGCTGATCGCTTATAACCGAAGGATTGACGACATATGCAAAATCATCGGAGCAGACAGTCTTGGGTATCTTGGAATAGACCGCTTGGGAGGGCTGGTGAAAGGAAAAAAGATCTGCACAGGATGTTTTAATGGCGTATATCCGATAGAGCCGCCTGCCGGAGATATACGGGGCGAATTTGAACAATAACAGAGAGAAAATGATGTGCACGAAAGATACAAGGAGAGAAAATGTCCAGTTTTGGGAAAAGAAGAAAGGACAAGGATATATGAAGGCATTTTTAATACTTGAGGACGGAACCGTGTTCCAAGGGACAAGCATTGGCTCTGCGTTTTGTCTTTTCTACTTTTCAATTTCTCCTGCATTTTTTGTCAAGAAATAATAAAACTTGACATGTGACACCAAAGAGAATATACTATATTTGATTCACGAACAAAGGCGTTCTGCAATAAGCAGGACGCCTTTTGGCATTCTATTAAAGCATTTGGAAGGAGGAATCGCCATGCAGCAGCTGGAATTATTAAAGCACACAGACAAAATCAATGAACTGTTAGCACGCTACGGGGTGAAATTTGGAATCTATAAAAATAACATCTTCAAAGAACAGTTATTTCCCTTTGATTCCATTCCAAGGATTATTGAACATAAGGAATTCAGTCATTTGGAAAAAGGATTAAAGCAGCGTGTTATGGCTTTGAATTTATTTTTAAAGGATATTTACAGTAAGAAACAGATTGTGAAAGATGGAATTGTTCCAGAGGATTTTATTTTTGCTTCCAGTGGATATATGGCAGAATGTGAGGGAACAGTTCCGCCAAAGGGGATTTATTCCCATATATCTGGAATTGATTTGGTAAAAGGAAAGGATGATAACTGGTATATACTGGAAGATAATTTAAGAGTGCCTTCCGGGGCATCATATCCCATGATTGCCAGGGATTTATGCAGAAGAAGCTCCCCGGATACCTTTCACAATTACAGGTTGGAGGACAACCGTAATTATGCGGATTTACTCCGAAGAGCGATGGATTATGTGAATCCGGGAGGGCATACAGTGATTTTGACACCTGGAAGATATAATGCCGCATATTTTGAACATTCCTATTTGGCAGAAAAGACAGGGGCACATCTTGCGACGGGTTCTGAGTTGATTGTAGAAAATGATACACTGTACTATATTTCTTCAGACGGAACAAGGGAAAAGGTGGGAGCCGTATACCGCAGAATATCAGATGAGTATCTGGACCCAATGAACTTTAATCCAGAATCCCTGATTGGTATTCCACATATTTATGAGGTGTTCCGCAAAGGGAATGTGGCGCTCATCAATGCACCGGGAAATGGTGTGGCAGATGATAAAGGTATTTACTATTTTGTCCCTAAGATGATTCGGTATTATCTGGATGAGGAACCGATTCTTTGCAACGCACCGACGTATCTGCCATTTTATGAGGAAGATATGAAGTATGTTCTGTCACATTTTGATGAACTGGTATTGAAAGATGTGGCGGAAGCAGGTGGCTATGGTGTCGTATTTGGCAATTCTATGACAAAGCAGCAGAAACAGGATTTTATTGATCTGTTACAGAGAGAGTCAAGAAGGTTCATTGCCCAGGAGGTCATTGATTTTCAGGATCTGGATATTTTGGAGCAGGGAGAGATTGTACCGAGAAAGGCGGACCTTCGGGCGTTTGTCCTGATGGCAGAGGAACCAATGGTTTGGAAAAGCGGGCTTACAAGATTTTCCAGAAATACAGATTCATTTATTGTGAATTCATCACAGGGAGGAGGTTTTAAAGACACATGGGTATTATATCAGTAGAACAGGCAGATCATTTATTTTGGCTGGGAAGATATACGGAGCGTGTATACACGACACTTCGTTTCTATTTTCCAAGATTTGACAGCATGATTGATGAAACAGTTGACAGTTATCAGGCATTTTGTGAATCCATTGATATACCGGACATTTATTCATCAAAAGAAGATTTTTTGAGGCGTTATCCCTTTGATGCAGATAATCCGGATTCGATTATCAGTAATTTGAACCGGGCATATGACAATGCCATTGTACTTAGGGAAAGTATTGGATCGGAGGCGCTCTCTTATGTTCAGCTTGCTATCTATGACATGAATAAAGCATCAGCGAGTAGTTCTCCGATGATAGAGCTGCAGTATCTTATGGATCATATTCTGTCATTTTGGGGGATTGCAGATGACCAGATTGACTCGGAACAAGTGAGGAATATGATTAAGGCCGGAAAACGGATTGAGCGTATTGATTTATATGCACGTCTGAAAGTATCAAGAGAGGAACTGGTAAGAGAAGTGTGCCGCATGATTCCGAGGGTGGAAAGAAGCGGGCTGCGCTATGATAAGTCAAGGCTAAATCAGATGAAAAGCCTTGTAGAAAATCCTGATTTGGATTACTATAAGATTGTATCTAATGTTGAAGCAATTGTATAGTAATATGACAGGTTAGGAGTGATTTGGTGTCAGTATTGCACTTTGAGTATAAGATGGAAATAAAGTATGAGGAATATGTCGGCAGGTGTTATTTTACAATTAAGTGTATCCCGAAGGAAGATGCAAGGCAGCATTTACGGGGACTTAAGCTTTCTGTATTGCCTGAGGTGGCGTATTCCTGGGGTAAGGATTCTTTTGGAAACAGGCAGATATATGGCTGTGAGACAGAGCCCCATAATCAGTTTGTATTTCAGGCAGTTGGGGATGTGGAAATCATTCAGACAGATTATGAGGAGGCCGGGGATGAAACGACTGGTATTTTCCGTGTTCCCCATGGAAAGTGTGTACCCGGTCCCGGACTTTCAGAATATTATAAATCCCAGGATTTTTCAAGGTGTAAGAGTCATTATGAAATATGTATGGCGCTGATGCACAGTCTGCATCAGGATTTTTCCTATGTGCCGGGAGCCACTCAGGTGGGCACTACAGCGGATGAGGCTTGGGAGCTGGGCAGAGGTGTCTGCCAGGATTATGCACATATTTATATTACACTGCTTCGGATGGCAGGAATCCCCGCCCGTTATGTGTGTGGATTGATTATTGGTGAGGGTGCAAGCCATGCATGGGCAGAGGCGCTTTGTGGTGACCGGTGGGTAGCATTTGATCCAACAAATGACTGTCTGGTATTAGATCATTATATAAAACTTGGTCATGGCAGGGATGCAGCAGACTGTGCGATTAACCGCGGCCTTATGTGGAATGGCGGAGCGCAGTCGCAGACGATATCTGTTCTGGTGGAAAAATGTGAATGAGAAAGGAAAGAATAACATGATAAAGACAATAGCAGCAGTGGGGCTGCCTGTGGATGAAGTATTGGAAATTAGGAAAAAACGCATTATGCCAGAGAATCCCACAGACGATATGAAACGCATGAGTGTCGTCACAGGTATCCATGGAGATGAACTGGAGGGGCAGTATGTATGTTTTGAACTGCAGCGGCGTATAGAACAGGACAAAGGATGTCTGACAGGAATTGTAGATATTTATCCGGCAATGAATCCTCTTGGAATTGATTCGATTACCAGGGGGATTCCGGCATTTGATCTGGATATGAACCGTTTGTTTCCGGGGGATATTGATGGAAGCATGATGGAGCATGTAGTTGCCCGGATTATGGAGGATGTGGCAGGTTCTGACTGTGTGTTTGACATTCATGCCAGCAATATTTATTTGACAGAAATACCGCAGATCCGTATTAATGAGCTGCATCAGGATATTCTTGTGTCAATGGCAGAGGCGGCTAATGTTGATTTTATCTGGGTGCATGGAGCCAGTACGGTGTTGGAATCGACCTTTGCCTATAGCCTGAACAATATCGGGACACCGGTATTGGTGGTGGAAATGGGTGTAGGGATGCGCATTACTCAGGAGTATGGGAACCAGATGGTAGATGGAATCTTTCATTTGATGAAGAAAATGGGAATCTGGAAGGGAGAAGTAAAACCGGTAAGAAAACCGATCATTTCCCGAAATCCAGAGGACGTCAGCTATTTAAATGCCAGTGTCGGAGGCGTGTTTATTCCGACGGTACAGCATGGCGCAAAATTGAAAAAGGATGAAGTCATAGGACGGATTGTAGACCCGTTATGTGGAAAGATATTGGATGAGGTGCAGGCTCCGGAGGCCGGCATGCTGTTTACCATAAGGGATTATCCGATTGTAGTCGAGGGTTCCCTTATGGGACGGCTGCTGAAAAAGGAGGTATGTGGTTATGAATAAGAGAGTGATTTATGAAATGAAAGGCCTGTACAGGGATGTATTCCGTGTGGCAGGATATGAATTTGGGACAGGAAAAAAGTCAGTCTGCATTGTAGGGAGTTCCAGGGGAAATGAAGTGCAGCAGTTGTATTGCTGTTCCAGGCTGGTAAAGAAAATGAAGCAGCTTGAGGAAGAGGGAAGAATTGCGGATGGGCATAAGATATTAATCCTGCCTTCTATCAATCCGTATTCCATGAATATACAGAAAAGGTTTTGGTCAACAGATAATACGGATATTAACAGAATGTTTCCAGGATATGATCTGGGAGAAACTACCCAGAGGATTGCAGATGGTGTTTTTAAAGAGATTTCAGAGTATCAGTTTGGTATTCAGTTTACATCTTTTTACATGCCGGGGGATTTCGTCCCTCATGTGCGGTTGATGGATGAGGGATTCAGTGATTCTGAGACGGCGAAGCAGTTTGGTCTCCCTTATGTTATTATCCGTAAAGTAAGACCCTATGATACAGCAACATTAAATTATAACTGGCAGGTGTGGGAAACACAGGCATTTTCACTATATACATCTACTACTTCTCGGATTGATCAAAATAGTGCAGGTCAGGCAGTTCTGGCAGTGATGAATTTTTTGTCAGGGCAGGGGATGATAAAATACAGTATCCCAGACCGTTTATATTCAAAGGTTGTACATGATGAGGAAATGTTTTTAATTAAAACAGCAAAATCTGGTATTTTTGAACCTATGGTAAAGGCAGGAGAGGAAGTAGAGACCGGGCAGCCATTGGCAAATATTTTAAATCCATATGAGGGCGATATCCTAGAAACGCTTTATGCTCCTTCTAACAGGGTTGCCTTTTTTGTGCATAATGAACCTTTGACATACGCAAATACTGCGGTAATAAAGTTAATAGAAAAGTATTGATATGGTGAAATATCAGAGATATGAACAATCATTGTTTTGGAGGATGCTTATGAAGAAACCAATCATAGGGATTGTTCCACTGGTAGATATAGAACGGGAAAGTTATTGGATGCTGCCAGGGTACATGAAGGGTATTGAACAGGCGGGGGGAATTCCGGTTATGCTTCCATTAACAGCAGATGAAGAGAATTTACAACAGCTGTCAGATGAAATGGATGGGTTTTTATATGCCGGCGGGCAGGATATTTCTCTTGGTATGTATGCACAGAAGCGTTCCCAGATGTGTGGGCAGTGTTGTCGTGAGAGGGACGAAATGGAAACAATATTATTTCGTATGGTATATGAGCAGGATAAACCACTTTTGGGAATATGCCGGGGAATACAATACATCAATGTAGTCATGGGAGGAACATTATACCAGGATTTGCCGTCAGAACATCCCTCTGACACGGAACATCACCAGATGCCGCCATATGATGTGCCAGTGCATTCTGTAAAAATCATAGGGGATAGCCCATTGTATAAGTTGTTGAACAAGGAAATTCTTATGGTCAATAGTTATCATCATCAGGCAATTTGCAAACTGGCGCCCAAAGTATCTGCCATGGCAGTTTCAGAAGATGGTTTGATTGAGGCAGTGTGTGTGCCAAAGAAAAGATTTATTTGGGGTATACAGTGGCATCCGGAATTTTCTTGGTTAGTGGATGAAAACAGCGGAAAAATTTTTTCGGAGTTTATTATGAAAGCAGGAGAAAAATAGCAATATGAATGCGAATACTCTTAAAACGGCTCACCATGTGAACCGTTTTTTTATCTTATACATATGTAGGGTTTAAAAATATATTAACCCCTATGGGGGCTTGTGGAGAATTCCGCATGGTGCTATTCTAGCCATATAAGGAAGGAGGCGATATCTAATGCATATGGCAGATGCATTAGTAGCACCAGTGGTAGCTGGTACAATGTATGTATGCTCCACTTTGGCAGCAACTTATTCCGTAAAAAAAGTAGGGGTAGAAAACGAACCAAAAAAAATATCGGTTATGGGAGTAATGGGGGCATTTGTTTTCTCGGCACAGATGATTAATTTTACGATTCCGGGAACTGGTGCCAGTGGTCATTTATGTGGAGGAATGCTGCTGACAGCTTTGTTAGGGCCTTATGCGGCATTTTTATCAATGATTGGGGTATTGGTGATTCAATGCCTGCTGTTTGCAGATGGTGGCCTTCTGGCATTGGGATGTAATATATGGAATATGGCTTTTTACGGATGTTTTGTGGGGTATTTTTTAATTTGGCATCCTATTGTAAAACATGGTTTTAGCAGGGCAAAGATAATAGGTGCATCCATGCTTGGTTCAATAGTTGCTTTGCAGTTGGGGGCTTTTAGTGTTACTTTGGAAACTATGTTTTCTGGTATTACAGAGCTACCGTTTTCTTTATTTGTAGGCACAATGCAGCCGATTCATCTTGTTATTGGATTCGTAGAAGGTTTAATTACTGCGATGGTTTTATTGTTCGTCTATGAGTCAAGGCCACAGATGCTTCAAGGTACAGAGAAAACAAATTTAAATCAGAGTGAAGGCAAGTTTTCTTTACGCAAAGTTATAACATTTTTTGTTATTATAGCATTGCTGATAGGAGGGATTTTTTCATTATTTGCATCCACTCAGCCAGACGGATTGGAATGGTCTATAGAAAGGATTACAGGTTCTACAGAAATTGAAACTGTCAATAGTCATGTACATATAGTTCTGGAAAATATTCAGAAAGCCACAGCAGTTCTTACGGACTATAGTTTTAAAGGGACAGAATCTGTATTTGGTACTTCATTTTCTGGAATTATAGGATCAATGGCAGTTCTTGGAATCTGCCTGGTTGTCTGTTTTGCATTTCGATATCTTAGAAGGAAAAAGAAAACAATATGAACAAATTAGATAGTTCGCTTTGTGATATTCATTATATGGATGTCATTGTTGAGAGAAACCGATGGTTAAATCACATATATCCACTAATTAAGTTGGTTGTTACAATATGTTTCATCACTACTACCATATCCTTTTCCAAATATGATCTGGCAGGGATTTTACGCATGGGCGTGTATCCAATTATAGTTTTTGTTTTGGGAGAAGTATCCTTTCAGGATGCATTAAGAAAATTGCGGGTAATTCTTCCTGTAGTTTGTTTGATAGGGATTTTTAACCCATTTTTTGACCGTCAGCCAATGTTGGAGATTGCAGGTGTCACAGTGACGACAGGTATGGTATCTATGTTTACTTTGATGGTAAAGGGAATTTACAGTGTATTGGCATCGTATTTACTTATTGCTACTACACCGATTGAAAAAATATGTCATGCGTTGCGGCTTCTGCGTGTGCCGGTTGTTATAGTAACACAAATATTGTTGACTTACCGCTATATAAGGCTTCTTATGAATGAAGCACGCCATACGATACAGGCATATTCTCTGCGGGCACCAAATCAAAAAGGTTTGCATTTCAAAGTATGGGGTTCCTTAGTAGGGCAGTTGCTCTTGAAAAGTATAGACCGTGCAGATGGGGTGTACGAAAGTATGCTGCTTCGAGGATATAATGGAGAGTTTTATTATGATACAAGGATATCCTGCCGGGCAAAGGATTATGCATATCTGGCAACTTGGTGTACCGTATTTTACTGTCTTAGGGTAATCATATAAATGACAGCAGTATTTATGATGACGCATATAGGCATGTAAGATTTGTCAAAAAGAGAAAGGAAACACATGAATGCAGTACATATCAGTGTAGAAAATGTTAATTACAGTTATGAAAAAACCCATCCCATATTAAAGAATATCACGTTTACAGCAAAGGAACATGACTGTATTGGATTGATTGGCGCTAATGGTGTAGGGAAATCTACATTATTGAGACTTATGGTGGGATTGAATTTAGGCTATGAGGGTAATATCTGTGTAGGAGGAATTCCGGTGGTGAAAAAAAACCTTTCTGCAATCCGGAAAAATATAGGATATGTTTTTCAGGATGCAGACAGTCAGTTATTCATGTCCAATGTGTATGAGGATCTGGCATTTGCGCCCAGAAATTATGGATTATCGGAATCAGAAGTGGAAGAACGGGTGCAGAAAGCTCTTGAAATGGTTCATATTGAGCATTTAAAGGATAAGCAAGTCTATAAAATGTCAGGTGGCGAGAAAAAACTCGTCTCTATTGCGACTATACTTACCATGATGCCAGATGTGATTTTAATGGATGAGCCGTCCGTTGCGTTAGATCCGAAAAACAGGAGAAATCTGATTCATATATTGAATGGATTCAGGCAGATGAAAATTATTGCCTCTCATGACTTGGATATGATTTTGGATACTTGTAGTCGTGTTATCCTAATGTCAGATGGGAAAATTATACGAGACGGTGATGTAAAGGAAATACTGTTCGACAAAGAATTGCTGGAGGCACATGGACTAGAGTTGCCTTTTTGTATGCAGGGGGCAGTATCTGTATAAAATTCTAAAAGGGTGTTGTAAAAAGAAATTTAGCTGTGACAATTGGAAATGTATCTTCACTAACTTCATGAATCTTTGCTACAATCAGCAAAAGATTATACTTGAATCAAAAAATAATCCTCTTTTTTCCAAAAATAATGAGTGTACTTTTTTGAAAAAGGGATTTAAAATTACTATAATTACAGAAAAAGGAACAAGAATTGCAAAGGCGCAATGGTTATTAGGCCATCGTGTCTTTATTTGTTTTCTTGAAGAAATTTTAAATAAGCGGAAGATATTTTTATAACACACGGAGAGCTTTCGGTTTGTTAGGTGGTTCCTCAGTGTTTGCCAATATGTTAAATTTGGTCCAGGGGAATTACTATGCTGTTGCACAGGCCTGCTGTTTGGATTTACATCATCCTTACAAATATTTGAGGATATCGTTACAGCATGGATACCAGCCGTACTTTTGCTGACTGGTTTATGGTAGGAAGGTGCATTATGAGAAAAAACAACACTATGCCCGGGATTGCAATTGTCAATAATCATACTTATGATGAAGCAGAATTAGCTGAATGTATCACTAATCATGGCTCGTACATCAATGACTTGACAGAGGATTTCATACATCATTATCTAAATAAAAAGGATGTTACCCAAATGTGGTTTCGCATAGATATGGTGTCTGCCCTGCAGCGTATTACCGAAAATTTATGCAGGGAATATGAGTGGCTTGAAAATATTATACCGCCATTTGTATATACGAAACAGCATATTTTGGATACTGCTGATATAGAAGATATTAGTTTATTCATAAAAGATTATTTGTCCATGCTGCATAAGAGATTTGATGATTATTATCCTGGCAATAAATCTGAAATGATCCAGAGAGTGATCCGGTATGTTCTCGGCAGACCGTTTGATAAGCACCTATTGCCGGAGATTGCCGTGCTTATGGGTATAAATCATACTTACTTAAGCCACAGTTTTAAAAGGGATGTTGGTATTTCTTTTGTGGACTATTGCAACCATTATAAAATTGACTGTGTGAGAATGCTTCTTCTTTATTCTGACTTAAGTATTAAAGAGATTGCAAATAAATTTAAGTATGATGATAAATACATGGGAAGGCTATTTAAAAATATAGTGGGTGTTCCGCCTTTCAGATATAGGAAGAATTATAAAAATCTGTGATAGACAAAGAGGTCTTTCTGAGAGGAGAGGTCTCTTTTTTTATATATTTCAAAAATATTTAAGGAGGAAAAATATTATGCGTTTGAATCCAAAAGAGCAGGAAAAACTAATGCTTCATATGGCAGGAGAGCTTGCGAAGCAGAGAAAAGACAGAGGACTGAAGCTAAATTATGTGGAATCCATAGCTTTTATCAGTTCCGAGCTGTTAGAACGTGCCAGAGATGGTAAGACAGTTGCAGAGTTAATGTCATTAGGTACAAAGCTTTTATCAAAAGGCGATGTTATGGAAGGTGTGGCTGATATGGTACATGAAGTCCAGATTGAGGCAACATTCCCAGATGGTACAAAACTTGTGACGGTACATAATCCCATTCAGTAAGGAGGAAAGAAGCATGAAAATAGGTGAAGTAATTCCGAAAAACGGAGAAATTGTTATTAATGAGGGAAAGGAAACAGTTACCCTTATAGTAAAGCATACTGGTGACAGGCCAGTGCAGGTTGGTTCCCACTTTCATTTTTTTGAGGTGAACCGTCAGTTGGAATTTGACCGTGCATTAGCTTATGGATACCATTTGGATATTCCGTCAGGCACATCCGTGCGATTTGAGCCAGGAGAGGAAAAAGAGGTACAGTTGACAGCAATGGGCGGGGCTAAGCGCATTTATGGACTGAATGATCTGACATGTGCGCAGACTTCAGAAGCAACAAAAGCGGCTGCCGTTCAATTAGCAACAGTAAAAGGCTTTATGTAAACAGTGCAGAGGAGGTAATCAAATGAGTAATAAAATTTCCAGAGAAAAATATGCAATGATGTATGGTCCTACTGTGGGCGATAAAGTTCGTCTGGCAGATACCAGCCTGGTGATAGAGGTGGAAAAGGATTATACAACTTATGGAGATGAAGTGAAATTTGGCGGTGGCAAGACTATTCGCGATGGAATGGGACAGTCCGTAAAAGCGTGCAGTAAAGACGGGGTGTTGGATTTAGTCATCACAAACTGTCTGATTCTTGATTATACAGGTATCATAAAAGCAGATATCGGTATCAAGGATGGGAAAATTGCTGGAATAGGAAAAGCAGGAAATCCAGATTTGATGGATGGGGTGACACCTGGGATGACGATTGGCGCATCAACGGAGGCTCTGGCTGGAGAGAATCTGATTGTAACTGCCGGTGGCATTGACAGCCATATTCACTTTATCGCTCCGCAACAGATACCATGTTCCCTGTATTCGGGTGTAACAACAATGATTGGTGGCGGAACAGGACCGGCAGATGGCACAAATGCTACAACCTGCACACCGGGACCGTGGAATATCCGTATGATGTTAAAAGCTGCGGAAGAATATCCGATGAATCTTGGCT
>OFGA01001497.1_pt1 | contig 15938 bp, 13 predicted proteins | sample 1521471 | NCBI WGS metagenome assembly OFGA01 (sample SAMEA3504086, study PRJEB24116) | mouse gut metagenome | biome: mouse gut; feature: mouse-associated habitat; material: faeces | place: Denmark | collected 2011
GCTTTTGCCGTCTCCGATATAGATGCAGTTCCCGCTGCTCCCACTGGCTATGCTGCATAATCTCATCTATGTAACCTGCCCATCCTGCATTTTTCCGTCCGCAAGCCTTCCCGGCTCACATATTTTTCCGGTTTACAAATCTTTTATGGCGCAGTCAAGCTGCTCCATCGTCTCGGCAAACACGCCGTTATTGTCAATCACCCTGTCGCAGTGCTTAAGGTAAATATCCTTAGACGGCTGCGAGGAGATAATGTCGGCAACCTTCTTCGCGTCGCTGTTATCTTCCACGGCGGCGTCCATCTGGGTATTCTCACTCTGTACCAACGATTTCTGGCTGTCGTCCGACTTCACCTTTACCTCTGCAGATACCTCCTCCTTCTTGTCCGTATCCTGTCCCATAATCCTGATGACAGCGTCCTGAAAAGAAGCCCGCCTCTGAAATGAAATAAAATCCTGCCCCCACTCCATCTCCACGGTGGAAAACAGCTCTGCGTCTATCTTCTTAAAATAAAGCTTTCCGGCATGTACAAAAAAGTCTCTGTTTGCCTTCCGGCACAACTCCTCGGTAATGAACTCATAGTCATTGCCGTTCTGGATGATACACTCTCCCTCCAGCTTTTCCGTCGCATCCACATCTTTAGACTTATAGGCAGGTTTATATTTCTTCACCACCTCGTCAAACGCGTCGGAATAACTGGTTACTTTATGGGAAATATTGCTTTTCTTACTTCCCATCATCATTCTGCGGACATCCACGGCCGTCACTCGTACGGACGGGCTGTCTGACAGCTCATAGGTAATCTCATCCACATACCCGTAAAACATCGAGGTCAGGGACGACCCGTACCCCATCTCGATATCCACCAGCTCTCCCAGAATAAAATCCGATCTGACATCACCTACGAAGCTTCGCTTTTCCAAATCATATACACTGACAAGCTTAATCACAGCCGCGCTTGCCGCAGTCTGGGAGAGCGTTACCTCCACAGACTCAACGGCATATTCGCTGGCACCGATTACATCAAAGCCGCCAACCTTGACTTTCAGTGCAGGCACCATGAAATCCTTATATTTTGCCGCCAGACTTGACATAGTAACTTTTGCCATCTGTTATTCTCCCTCCAGCCTGGAATCTGCTATAAAGCGGGCAGCTTCACCACCTGCCCCGGTCTTACCTCCAAGGGATTCAGAATCCCATTTTCACGGGCAATCACCTTCCACATATCCGGATCGCCGTACTCCATATTGGCAATATCCCACAATCCCATCCCCTGACGAAGTGTGCGGTACTTGGTACGGTCCGGTGATTCAAAAGGAGACTTCCGTTTCGTGTCCTTAAGCGATATCAGGGATTTAAAGGTCAGGCTCACCTTGGCGCGGACTGGCATCCCACTCTCGGTAAACATGGTGTAGGTGTGGTTCATCTTCGTCACCACTCCCTCGAAATTCAGCGACCCCCATCTGAAGGTCACCTTCGGAGGACGGTGCATACTCCCGTCAATGGAGGTTGCATCCGCAATCTGCTTCGTAATGTTTGAAACATCCGTGGACTGTTTAGGCGTACCGAAGGAGATTAGCGACGATGCTGCCGGCGGCACGTAAGTATCCAGAAAAAGGTTCAGCGACAATTCTGTTGCGTCTCCGGAAATATACTGGAGAATTGGCCCGTCAAGGCCAGGTATCTTTTTCTCGGAATAGCTCGCTCCGTCTGTCAACTGGTACTCGGAAGGGTTGAACAGCACTTCTACAATGCTCATCCCCACTTCTTTTTCAATTTCCAGCTTCGCCTTCGTAAGTCCCATAAAGAATCCTCCCCTTTATAAAAAATGTGGCGCGTTAGATTAATCCCCTGCGCAGCTTCTCTACGTGAAGCTCCTCGTAGAGCTGCCTCTTAACCTGGTCTGCCAAAGACCTCACATCCTGCCGCGCCTTTGCGGCCCCCTCAAAACCCCTTAACTGCTTTTCTACTTCTGTGAGCTTTCTTCCAAGCTGCTCTTGGGCTGACTTGATCTGGGTATTCTCCTCCTGCAGACGCATCTCGGTTCTCTGGTGATCTTCTCTGGAGGTATCAGGGTTTTGAACGGTATAGGCAAGCTCAGAGGCAGGATAACCTATCTGGAAAGCCCTTAGTTTTCTCTCTGGCAAAGCCTTGTCAGGCTCAGAAGCTATATCCATAGAAGCAAACGCTTCAATCGGAATAACCATATCTGCCCCAGTGAGCTTTGTATTCAGAAGCTCTGTCTGACGACGTCCTGTCTCATATTGCCAAATACGCTGTGATAACTCCAGATATGTCGATACTGGCGGCTCCTGCTCCGTCCGTACTTGCTTCAAAACATCTGGATACGCCTTTTCCTCTCCGGCAGACAATTTTTTCTGGATACTTGTAATCTGTGTCAATTCCTCTACAAGAATTCTGTACTGCTCTTTATCCAGTCCATGAATATAACTGAGTAAATTCTGAACCTGAGGCTGCTTAAGCTGATCGCCCTTATGTAAAAGCCAACCGCTTCGCCCGGCATATCCATCCCTTACTTTTTTTATATCCTCACCCTCGTTGAGTTCAGATATTTTTTGCACTTCTGATGTCCCAGGTAATAAAGCCATGTGGTTAAGCTTATGTATCATCTGTTGAAGATAATCTCTGTCACTGTCCTTCTTACCTGTATATTCTAAATCTGCCGACTGAACGGAACCTGAAGCCTCATAAGCCTTCTTCCACTCCTGCCTATGCTCAGGCACGTCAGGCGCATCAAGCAATGCCTCTCCCCACTCCCCTGCCTTACTGCTCTGAATCTTTGTAACCTGTGATAATTCTTTTACCAGGACTCCATACTTCTCCTCGTCCAGAGTTTGGATATGATGAAGCAGATTCTGTATCATCGGCATTTCAACCTGACCTTCTGCATAGTCTAGCTGAACTAACTTCTCTGTATCTGATTCCAACGACAGCGTATGGTTAATCTGACTAATAAGCCGCCTTAGATTGCTCCGGTCTTTCGATATCTTTATCTGACGGAGGATTACCTCTGTCTGCGGTATCTCGTGATTTCTGTCCTCTGCTGATAACATGACTTCATTTATGCCGTCATTTAAGAAAATCCCGGACTCCTGGTTCTTGGCTTCTGATATCATTTCCTCATCCAACGAAGCGGCAGCCTTTGGATAAGACAATAGCGCCTTTCCCCATTCCCACAACTTCTGATAAAAATCCTTCTGCTCCGGCCCTCCTACTGCTTCCTCTCTCAAACCATCGCTATGAGACAACATACTCTGAACCTTTATAACCTGTGATAATTTTCTAACCAAAACCCCATACTGTTTTTCGTCCAAAGTTTGGATATAGCGAAGCAGATTTTGAACCGTCGGCGTTCCGGCCTGACCTTCTGCATAGTCTAGCTGAGATATCCCCTCTATATCCGCTTCCACCGACAGCACATGGGTGATTTGATTGATCAACTGTCTAAGATTATTCCGGTCTTTGGATATCTCTATCTGACGGCGTATTATATCGGTCTGCGACCTCTCGTCTATTGTTGTCGCATCTAAAGATGCGGCGGTCTTTGGATAAAACAATAACGCCCCTGCCCATTCCCACAACCTCTGAGGCGACGCCTCGTCTCTCTTAGTCCTGTCCGGCAGGGATACCTCCTGGTTCTCTGACTCTGTCGCAGACTGCCCTGCTTCTTCATTCGTCCCCACCGAAAAAGACAGCGTCCGTTGAAGACGCATAACTTCAGAAAGCACAAGCGGGAAATCAACTTCTTTCTCTCCTGCCTGCTCCTCTTCCCTGTCTCTTTGCTCCTCACCGTGAAGCCCCTGAGATATAGAGAACGCTCTCAGCGCATCAATGATGTATATTATTTTCTCCTCAGATATGGGTTCTTTTTTTTCATCCAAAAATGCCACATCCATCAAGGCTTCTCCCCACTCCCACAATTCTTGAACGGACACATCCTCAAGCCTTGTAGTTTCAGGCAAGAACCGCCCCTTTACAGTTTCCGGTTCTGCAGCCTGTAAAGACGTACCGACCTGATACCAAATATGGATAACGTCGGCCAGATTTCTGATGAATTCTGTCCGCTTATCTTCACTGAGCTCAAAGAGCTGCTCTAACATCTCACGGCTTCTTTGCTCCTTCAGGGGATCTTGCAAATCATTCTCTCTCCATTCCACAGAAAATGCTTCCAGCCCCTGCCCCTTCATCTCCATCTGCCGATTAATTTCCTTAAACAACAAATCCAATTTATCATTCTGCTGTTCTGGGAATGAATTTAGAAGCTTAATAAACATTCTGCCATATTCACAGATATTCTTAAGCTCCTCCTGGCTCATTTCTCCCTGACGCTGCTTCCGATACCTTTCTTCCACAAGCCATATTATGTCCTCCTGGCTTTGTGATACAGCTCTCACTGAATCAAGCGACTTATAACGCTGCCTCTTATCCTTCTGTGAAACAACATCTTCTAAATTAAGAGCCTCCTGATACAACTCTCGGTACGTCTCAAACGCCAAAACCTCCCGCCGTTTTATCCTCTCCTTCTGATCAAGAAGCCGACGCTGTACATCCTCCATCATCTGCGTAATATCGGATAAGCGATACGTCTTTTTTTCCGAAAGCTTCTCCATATCATCCGGCATCCGATAGAAGTTTTCATTGTTTATAAAAGAAGCCTGTTCAAAGAATCCTCTGACAACCTCATGCTCATACCGCTTTTGAACCTCTGAAAATTTCTCTCTGAAAATACTGTCTGCCTGCCCATCTCCAAAGTCTACGACAAGACTGCCCTCCTGCTGTGCCAGTCCTTCCATCTGTAACCATAAGCGGCGGATTTCCTCCTCCCCCATTACGTCTATATATTGAAGCATGAACTCCTTAGACTCTGCCATATTGTCAAGCTTTTTGGCCAAAAGCCCATATTCCCTTTCTGTCATAGCAAGAAGCAATTCCTTCTCCAACGTCCGAGCCGTCTGCGCAGAATATTCTGTCAGAAAATTCTCCATATCAGAACAAAAAGCAGAACACAGCCGATATTCCTTCCACTGTCTCTCAATCGTCTGATTCTCTTTCTGCCAACTTTTAAAACGCCTGCCGTCCTCCTCCGCCTGTCTAAGTAAGGTTATGGTTCTGCTCACATTCCGATACAGCGTCAGGTTACAGCATCTCAACTGTGTGAGAAAACATTTTTCCAAACGCCGCAGATTATTCTCCATAGGCTTTTGCCCTGCTATCGTTTTCACAGGAGAATCTGAAAGCCCTGCCCGTATCATCCTATTGTGCAGCACAAGCTTGACCAGCAGTTGGACCCGACGAGCCTGCCCCGTCTCCTGTCCGTCCTTTTCGCCCAGATAGATTAACCGGATGCGCTCATACTCCGCCGAAGCCGACGGGACATACTTGTCCCACAACTGTTGTAATAACTGTTGTCTGATATGCAGCCGTACTTTTCTTGAAAATGGTTCTCGAAGCCTTAACATTGCACTCACCTTATAATCCAATCTTATTGATTGTCTCCGTCAACCCATTGTGGGAAATCTCAATCTTTTTAATCAGCAGCCCACTGTTGGTCGCATCCAGAGTATCAATCTCCCACTTGGTCACGATTCCCCAATTTGCCTGATAAGTGGCAGTAGGAACCATACCCGAATCCGACATGACCATAATGATAATTCCCTTGGTAAGCTCATATCCCGCCGTCAGGGTAGTTCGGGTAAGCTCTCCGCTGGCAATCCCGTATTCCAGCACCAGTTTATCCATAGACTGTCTGGGCTTCGGCAAATAATGAACCCTGTCATTCACCCCGCCCTCCACCACAGTCTCGAACTCCATGGTGGCAGAGATATTCGACACTTTTGAGAAGCCCAGGGGCATACCGTTTAAAATTACCTTAAATTTTGTACTTTTCGCAAGATTATCCTGCATTGACATGTTATTTCACCACTCTATCTACCGCATCTTCGTTTAAATCTTAAAAATGTCATTCTTCGGCGGCTCACGGCTAATCTTCCTGTTGATTTCGGAAATCTCTTTGCACCAGCGAATTCGCTCGCTATGGGGGAGATTCATCACCTCGTCCCTGCTCCAATGCACATAATAGGCCACAAACGCCGCTTCCTCGTAGATTTTGTCCGCCGGATACAAATTTATAGTCCGGCTTCCATAAAATTTATCGGTACAGTAATCTCCTCCCCACAGTGGGGGCAAACGGTACGGTAGACGGGAACCTCCGCCTGATTTATGCGTTCATAAAGATCCTGAAGATATGCCAGATCCGGCGTATAAAGTCCTTCGATTACCTTTGTATCCACAGCCGGCATTGTCCCCAGGCTCGTGATTACACGGGAAAGAAGGATCACCACAAGATATCCGGGATTCTGCTGCACCCTTGGATCACGGAGAGGTATAATCTCGTCCGCCGCTGTCGCCAGACGCATTTTTCCTTCCTTGTGGAGATTGCCGTCCCTGTCCATATAACCCTTAGGCAGTACAAAAGAAAATTCTATTTCAAACATCCGTCTTTTACCCTTACTTTCCGGCCCTGCCTGCGGTACAACCTATGCCGCAGGCAAAGCCATGTTACTTTAACATTAACAATTCTGATTCTGCTTTATCTCTATGAAACTCTCGTCATTCCCTCGTGGGCAATCTCAAGAGTCTCAATGGCAACCTCTGAAGCAGTCGCATTGAAATCCGGCGCCGTATACTTCGCCGGCCATGCATTGATTACCTGCCAGGAGGCAGTCGCAGTCTCCGTCTCATCCAGAATCGTAATGGTAATCGTCTTGCGCTCTACCTCGCCTTCCACGCCTGCGATCATCCACTCATACATCACCATGGAATCCGCAACGCCCTGCTTCAACGTAATATTTCCATACTTTTTAAGGCCAGGGAGTTTCATAGGCGTCTGCACCATGTCGCCCTCACGGTACTCGATTACGTCAATCGACGCGTCGAAGCCGGATGCCTCAGAGAAGCCTCCTGCCTCCAGGCCGTCAATTTCTACCTTATATCTAAACTTTCCATATGGAGTACTTGCCATCTCCTCACTACACTCCTTTCTGACTAATTATTTTTAGATCGCGTTTACATAGAATCGCCCGTCTTCTGTGAAATCCTGAAGATTACAAATTCAGCCGGTTTCACCGGTGCAACACCAATCACGCAGATCAGCCTTCCGTTGTCGATATCATCCTGGCTCATGGTATTCCTGCCGCAGTTGACAAAGAATGCATCTGACGGCGCTGAACCTGCAAGGGCTCCCGATCTCCACAGTCCTGTTAAGAATACGTCGATAGTCCGTTTCACCCGTACCCACAGAACCTCGTCATTTGGCTCGAAGACCGCCCAGTTGGTGTTCGCCTTGATACTTTCCTCAATGAAAATGAACAGACGGCGGACGTTAATGTACTTCCAGCTGGGGTCGCTGCTCGCTGTGCGCGCTCCCCAGACACGGATTCCCTGTCCCGGGAAGGAGCGGATCAGATTGACGCCCTTGGGGTTTAAGATGTCCTGCTCGCCCTTGTTAAACTGACAGTCCAGACCAACGCAGGCCCGCACCGTCTCATTTGCCGGCGCCTTATGTACGCCTCTGGAATTGTCGCTTCGCGCGTAGATTCCAATCACAGAGCCGGACGGCGGAATCGCCATGTTCTTCTTATCCAGCGGGTCGAAAACTTCCAGCCACGGATGGTACATAGCGGCATAGTTGCTGTCAACAATCTCCCTGTGGCCGATGATGTCGTCCATCTTCTTGGCGTTTCTCGGCATATCCAGAACCGCAAACCGACTGGCCAGGTTCTCACAGTGGGCAACCAGCATCAACTGCACATTGGGGTCTACCACGCCCGGAACCGCCATGATGGATACCGTATCATTATCCAGAAATGACTGGATACCGGTACGTTTGCCCGCGCCCTTATCCACGCCGATAAAATCTGCCGCGCTGATATTGGACACAGAGCCGTTACTGCCGCCCTTTAATGGGATAACGCAGAACGCCTTCTCCGGATCCTCTCCGGCAATCTCATCAAACGGAGACATTACCTCAGCCTTCCTGCTGCCGATATAATTAACAATAATCAGGTCTGACTTTGCAGTCTTCTTCTCAACGTAGTTGGGTATGTTCACGTTAAAGGACAGGTTCTCGTAGAACTCTACAATGTCGTCGTACTTCACCTCCAGATTAAACTCACAGGTAGAAATCACCTTGGTTGGAAGCAGGTTCTTGTCCACAACATCCTGTTCAAATTCCTTCTCAAATACAATGATATTGTCCTGACTCTTTACGACACGGTTGTATACTACGTTTGTCATGTCCTTATATACAACCACGTCCCCCTCATTGAAGCCCACAGAGCTTTTTACCGAATACTGCTTGCCGTCTGCCGTCTCAAGTTCTTCTAAGATCTGTGTCTTCGCCTTGCTCGCAGGCGTTACGACAACGCTCATGCTGTTGCCCCACATTCCCGGATTCTTCGCCCGCACCCGAAGAACCGACTCCATCGCCGGAGTCTTTGCATGCGCCGGTCTTGCGTCGCTGGGAGCCACACGGGATATGAAACAGCGGGAGCCGCCGTTTACAAAGAAATGCTCTACGGCATAAGCCAGAAACCGATATTCCCCATACTCATTTTCAGAAAGATACCCGCCAAACTTCCTCTTAAAATCTGCAAAATTGGTTACAAGCTGCGGAACCCCTTCCGCCGGCCCTCTCTCCGCTAGTCCGATGAATCCGGCTGTACTTGTACCAACGCCTTCCATCGGTTTTCCGCCCGAATCAAATTCCTCTACATATACGCCTGGTGATAAATATTCAGCCATAATCTCCCAACATTAGCCGCCTTTTTCGGCCGCCAATGCCGGCTACCTCCTTTCCTGGTTAAAAACTTCACTTCTCTATGCAAGTATAAAACAGGACACTAAACAAACTTCTAAACAATTCGACAAATTATTATAAAAAATGCTATCAAGCTAAACCTGCCCCTCTGCACCGCAAATTTGGTGTAAAATCCTCATAATTGGTGTCTAAATCAGTATATATTTTTAAATAGTATATAATGTTGGGCAAATTTTAAATAAGGACTGATCACAGATGAAGAATGAAAACAGCAAAATCCAAATACCAAACGTAGATAAAGGATATACGGAACGAACGGCAGACGCCCTTCTTTCATCTCTGCCGGAGAACATCATCCTCCTTAACGCAGGGGCGGGGTTTGGAAAAACGCAGGCTCTGGCAAACTACGTGCGGCGGTTCTCAGGGAAAAGCGCATGGTACAATATCAGTGATACAGACAATGATCTAATGTCCTTTATTCAAAACTTTACGAAATCAGTCCAATACTCACTGGGAAATCCGGAAGATGATTTTAACTTCTCCGTACCCCTTCTGGAAAATATTGATATCGTCATGGAGCAGCTCGTGGTATGGCTGGACGAAAGGATTGATTTCTTAAACATAATACTGGATGATTTTCAGGAGATTACGAATCCGGACATCTTCAATCTGTTAGACATCTTAATCGAGACAATGGAACAGAAAATCCGCCTGTTTATCGTGGAAAAACGCTCTCTCCCCCCTTTTTTTGATAAATACACAAAAAACGGTCGCGCCGTGTGCATCGGAATGGAGGAGTTGAAATTCAAGCAGGAGGAAATCGCAGGGATGCTTGGAGATATAGGTGAAGACGCCGGACAATGTGCAAAATTAATCTATGACTGTACCGAAGGATGGCCTGTGGGAATCGCACAGATCATGCTGCAGTTGAAACAGAGAAAAAAAGGGTCTGTCGTAGAAATCCTGAAAGAAATCTGTGACAAGCTGGAGGTCTCCGACTATTTTATGACGCGGGTATATAAAATGCTGCCCTTCGATATCCAGACTTTTTTGAAGAAAACGGCTGTGCTGGACTATATGACTCCCCCTATCTGCAACAAGGTGACAGCGATTTATAATTCAGAAAGTATGCTTCGCTATCTTGTCAGTGAAAAACTGTTTGTCCAAACACTGGGGGAGGGAAGCAGCCTGTACCGCTACCACTCTATTTTTCAGAGATTCCTGCTGTCCCAGGCGACTCTTGAAGAACAGCAGGAGGCCCTTCGGTCTGCCGCTTATTTTCTTTTAAAGACCAACGACAAGATTCAGGCGGCGGAGTACGCCTGCCGTGGAAATGCGTCTGACATTGTCCAGGCAGTCATCGAGGTCTCCGGAGATTCCATGCTGGAGGAACGGCTTTACGGAACTCTTGAAAGGTGGTTTTCTCTGCTGGAGGCAAACCGCTGCGAGCTGACGCCAAAGGCAAGGTTTATCTACGGGAAATACTTAATGACCCTTGGGCATGTTACAGAGGCAAACAAGCAGATCGCACAGGCAGGAAAAGATTTTTACGAAGCAAACCGGATACAGGATTATAAGAAAGTTCTGCTTTTTGCGGCAGCGGCCAAGCGAAGGGCAGGAGAACTTCTGCAGGCGGACGTATATCTGAAGCAGGCGAAGCAGGATGGAGAAATGGTCTGGAACGAGACTTTAGAGGCAATATTGACTGAGCAGGTCAAGATTAAGTGCTGCATGCACCAGCTTGAGGAGGCTCTCCTGCCGATTAATGAACAAATCAAAAAAGGGGTGCGTTTTCAAGAGGATACGTTTTTACATACCGCCTGGCAGGTACTTATAATACTGACCCAGACGCAGCCTTCAGCGCCTGCTTTAGAGCAAACTCCTAAGATTGAGTATATCCCCGATGGATTTCTTCTGCGCAACTGTATCCTTGCAGAGAACATGAAGTCAGCCTACCAGTCCGCCGATTACCAAACCGCAGAACGAAACGCACAGAAAATCATTCAAAACTCGGACTACGAGACATTACAGACTGCGGTTGCTTGGGAAATGCTTGCCGTCCTGTCCTGGGATGAAGGGAATTACCGCAAAGCAGTCGAACAATCCCGCACAGGAAATACTTTTTTACAGAAAAATAAGATAGGGCTTCTGGACCTCTCCTCCAAGCACAGGCAAATTTTGACGGAGATACATTCCATCCACAGGAATACTGTGGACTCCCGCCATCTTATTTCCCTAAAGGAGGATCGTCCAAACAAAAGTCAGAAAGAAACCGGAAAACTCCGAATACAATGCCTGGACGGATTCTGTGTATTCCTGCCTGACAAAGACGGTAAAGAGATGAAATGGCGCACCAAGAAGGCGCGGGAATTATTCGCATACCTGTTCCACCTTCAGGGAAACAGCGTTTCCCGCGAAGTCCTAATCGAGCTTTTATGGCCGGAATCCGGAATGAAAAGCGCTATTGCTTTGTTTCATACTACCCTTTACAGCATCCGTCAGTCATTTGTTCCGGAAGGGCTGGACGAATTGATTTCCTATGAAAACAAAAAATATTCTTTAAATATGCAGCTTGTAGCTTCTGACCTGGCACAGTTAAATGCGTATATGAAAGATTTATCGGCGTGTGAGAATAACCCCGAACAGATCATAAAGCTCTATACTGGAAGTTATATGGGAAACAGCGGTTATCTGTGGTCCTACGGTATGGCAAAGGAGTTGGAAAATCAATATCTTACCATACTTCGCTCTGGCGCCGCCAAAAGAACCGCCCAGAACCGGCACGAAGCCGCAGTTGTGTTTTTCCAGAGAATCCTAGAGGCAGACCCTTATAATGAGGACATTGTAAGGCAGCTCATTATCAGTTTATATAAAAGCGGAAAACAGGCCGAGGCAAAGCAGCAGTACGACCGGATACAGAAGTTATACCAGGAAGACCTGGAGTTGGATTTCACCAGCAGTTTTCAGGAGATTGTGGCTCATGTTTGATTTGGAACTGGACAAATATTTATTATATATGAATTACCAGGAATTTCTGGAGGATTTGGTGAGATGGGGAGACGCTTCACGTAAAAAGCAGGACGGATTTCACCCCTTGAAAGCATTTCAGAATTTACTTCAAAAAGCCGCCAAAAGCGCTGACCATGAAGTATTTTCTCCTTTTCTCTATCTGTCGCTTTCCGCGCGTTTGGAGATGGAGGATATGATGCTGTTGGCAGCGGCGCTGTATACAGGACTATGCGGAGAGGATTTAAGTCCTGCCTTGTGGAACGCCTTCTGCGCAGAAGCAGAATGGTATTATCATTCCTCCTGCCTCTTGTACGAAAAGGAGTGGGATGAGAGAGGCATTCTCTCCCAAATTAGGATTTCTCCCCGTCTCTTTTCATTTTTGTGCGGAATCATACCAGACCTTCGGCATATTGCCGGCATGGACTGGTATCACTTGACAGGGGCTGCGCTTCCCTTCCTTGGCTCAGGCATCCGTCTATATCCAAGGATTGAGAACTGCCTTCACAAAATTTCGGGCAAAAAACTGATATATATTAAGGGTCAAAAGGGCTGCGGAAGGAAGCTGAACTACGCTTATCTTGCCGCCCAGTCACACAGAAGCCTTGCCGTGATTCCCTACGAGACGCTTAAGACGGAAAATCAGCTTCGGGAAATGCGTCTGGAATGTCTGCTGCACCACGCAATGTACGTAATCGAACTGACAGATGAGTCAGAAGATCTGGCTCCCCTCCTTCACTGGCTTAAGGATGAGGAAACCATTTTCCTTCTGGGCGGACGCCGTGAAATCACTCTGCCCCATTCCCTTTTGCGGCAATATCTTCCTTTTTCCATCCATACAGAGGAGGTCCTTGGCGACAAGGCATTATTCGAGAACCTGACCCTTGCGTATCCCTGGGAATGTGAAAAAGACCGGACAGATTTCCTCGGCAGGTATAATTTTCTCCCTGGCAGAATGGAAGAAATACTGGCGCTTGCCAGCTCATATTCTCTCAGTGATGGAAATGGACGTATTACTGCGGATTATCTGCGGCAAGCCGTTCTGCACGTTTCTTCTCACTCTTTGGATAAATATGCAAAAAAAATCAAGGGCGTTTATCGATTTCAGGATTTGATTCTCCCTAAACTACAAAAACAGCGCCTTTCCCACATCGTCAGTCGGGTTCGCAACCGGAAGCTCGTCTATGAAGAATGGGGGTTCCTTAAGAAATCAGCCTACGGCAACGGTATATCTATGATCTTCGCCGGACCGCCTGGCACGGGAAAAACCATGGCGGCACAGGTTATGGCAGCCGAGCTTGGAATGGAGCTCTACCGCGTAGAGCTGCCCTCCGTGGTGGACAAATACATTGGCGAAACGGAAAAGAAGCTGAACCATATCTTTGGGGAGGCAGAGAAAAGCATGGCGATCCTCTTTTTTGACGAGGCGGATGTTCTATTTTCCAAACGAACCGAAATCAAGGAATCCAACGACAAATACAGTAATATGGAGATTGCGTTTCTGCTTCAGAAAATGGAGGAATATGAGGGTATCAGCATCCTTGCCACTAACTACCTGCAAAATTTTGACAGCGCATTTAGGCGGCGCATCAGCGATATTATAGATTTCCCGCTGCCTGACGCTGATTTGCGCAGGCAGATGTGGCAGTCTATGATTCCGTCTAAAATGCCAGTGTCAGAGGATATTGATTTTGATTTTCTCGCAGAGCAGTTTGATGTGTCGGGCAGTATGATTAAGAATTCTCTTATCTATGCCAGTTTTCTTGCCGCAGAAGAAAAAGAACCGCTGCTTACCATGGAACGGATACTGAAAGGAGTCAGCCACGAGCTGGAAAAAAGCGGTAAAAAACTCAGCCGTGACGAGTATGGAGAATATGGGCATTTATTTTAAAGACGAACAGAAGAAGGAACGATGGGAATCCGGACAGGCGATTCTGCACAGGGAGACTTGTAAAGACAAGGAAAACGACAAGGACGGCAAGGTCTATGAAGTTAAAAATTCTTTTGGCAAACTGGATTATATGAAGAAGGACGGAAAACGGGGACTTGATAAGGAGGGGATGACACTGGAGGCTTTTGAGGCTCCTGGCACTCCCGTGCATACAGAGAAGGAAAAACATCTGGATCCATCGACCATGAAAAAGGTTAATAACAACGACCGGAGAAAGCTATATGCGTCCGAGGTGCCATTTCACAATCAGGCATTTTTCTACGAGATGTCCGGACCCAAAAAGAGCGCTGTATTTCTCAAAAACATGAAAATGCTTATCCACAGGCAGGGCCACCAGACATTACAGGATGCCTTGGGTTTTCTGGACCAGGAGGCTGAACGCTCTGAGCTGAAGCGGATGAAGGAATGTCAGAATGAACTTCTGCCGGAGGAGTTCGACCGAGAAAATAAGAGGATGGATGCCTTAAATAGCCGCCTGCTTAGGAAAGAGGCGAAAGAAAGGCAACTGTGCAATGATCTGCAGGTCATGTTGGATATGCGTACCAGAGAAGACGCGATAGATGAAAAAATCCGTCAGACCCAGGACGAAGCAGAAAAGCAGCGTGATGATAACTTCTTGCGAAGAAGGCTTCAAACGGAGGGATCGCCCTTAGGGAGTCAGGAAACAGAAGATACGGAAGATGATGAGGGGGACGAAAGGGGTGTCGAATATGACAACGTCTGATTATTAGGGCTGTCCGTTTTTCCATAGACAGCCCCTTGATTTAGTTAAAGAAAGCCGGACTCTGATACTTATGCGGGCTGGAGCACCATCCATCCTTGTACTTAATCGTCATATATAGCGTTTTGTCGCCTTCTCCAGAATGTACGGTTCATATTCTTTGCTCTGTTAATCGCCACTCTAAAAAGCCATGCACGTATGTGCTGCTCGCTGTCAAAATCCTTTTTTTAATGAGTAATATTGAATGAAGGTATCCTGAACCACATCCTTTGCATCCTCTGCGTTTTTGCAGACATTAAACGCAGCCGCATAGAGATTATTCTGATAGTCTCCAAACAACTCTTGAACCGGTCGTCTCATGAGCGCTCCTTTTATTATTGGGTAAAGTTATTTGAAAAGCCTTTCACTAATAGTACAACTCGGACAACAAAAAGGTTACAAAAATATAGAAATACTTGAAAAAAAATGCTACACTCTATATTATAAAGAAAAAGGAGACGATTTGAATGGGAAATGAATCTGTTTGCTGCAAAATAGAACACCACGCCGTACTTTTCGCATTTCTCGCAAAACGCGCCATTGAAGCATGCGGCGACGCAGGACGTAAGGCAATCCTTTCCGGCATGACTATTTACGGAAATGAACGGGGCAGGCGAATGGCCGCCAATGCCCTTGCCCACGGGGACGAGCTTACCACAATGACCAATCAGGCTTACGGTGAATGGAAGCCCGATTATGACGGACAGATGGAATTTGGACAGCTTCGGACAGAACCTACATTGCAGACCTACATATCCAGATGCGCCTGGTGCGACGCATGGAAAAAGCATGGATTGACCGAATACGGCAAACTCTACTGCGTCAATGTTGACAATGCCGTCTACCAGGGCTTTCGCTCTGACTTTGTCTGCACGCCCACAGCTACGGCCCTGAGTTGGGGCGGAGAACGCTGCGAGTTCGACTGGGGGTATCCCCTTACTCCTGAGGAAAATGCCATGCTTGCGGATAAAAAGAGAGAGCTTGGAGCCTCCTGCATGAAAGACTTTAATTTCCATACGGCACACCTGAAGTATACCATCAGTAAGACTCTGACAGAGACATTGGGTAAGGATGGAGAAAAAGCAGTAGAGCTGGCGCTTAAGGACTTTACGGATACTTTTGGCTCAGAATATCTGGATGCACTGACAGGCATTTATCCATAAAATGGTATCAATGCTAAGCATATTCTTTATGCCTGGGAATATGCTTACCACAAAATTAGCAAATTATAATTCCAGGCTATTGGGGCTCAAAAGGAAATCCATAATCCCCATAACCACAATTCCTTCCTCATTTCGCCATAATTTAATCCTGTCTTTGACCACGATGATTTTCTTAAAAGAATCGCCAATATGCACCAATGACTTCTGCTCCTGCTGCATTT
>OFGA01001498.1_pt1 | contig 15935 bp, 21 predicted proteins | sample 1521471 | NCBI WGS metagenome assembly OFGA01 (sample SAMEA3504086, study PRJEB24116) | mouse gut metagenome | biome: mouse gut; feature: mouse-associated habitat; material: faeces | place: Denmark | collected 2011
CCTTCAGCGCCGCCAGAACGGAAGAAATAGAACCGCCGTATTTCGCTTTCAGATGATTCACCTCGTCAAGACGTTTTTCCACCTCGTAAAAAGTCTCCTCGTCGAACTCCGTCTCCTCCACATAATCTGCCAGCTCACGGTTAAAATCATTTAAGAGATTGTCAATTTCCAGAAGCTGCTGTTCCAGTTCTGCCAGCTTTTCATCATAAGACGCCACCGCCGTCAGCTCTCTGAGCGCGCGTCCGGTGAGATCACTCGCACAGTCATTCCCGCCTCCGGTACTGTTATAGGCGCTTCCGGCAGCCTCCATTATCTTATGACCGTTTGAGAATCTGCGAAAGTCCGCTTCCAGCTCCTCATCTTCCCCCAGGCGCAGCGCGGCCTCCTCTATTTCCTTCACCTCGTATTCCAGAAAAGACACCTCGCGCAGGCGCTCCTCCTCATCCACGTCCTCTTTCTTCAGCTCCTCAAGAATCATCCGGTAATTCCGGTAGGCCTCTGCCAGATGCTTTTTCGGCCCCTCCAGTTCCTCCCTCGCATAATCATCAAGGATCTCCAGATGCTTTTTTTTCGACAGAAGGGACTGATGCTCATGCTGACCGTGAATGTCGATCAGCACTGCCGCAATCTCCTTCACCTTCGACGCAGGAACACTCTCTCCGTTGACTTTTACCATACCGCGCCCGTTGACAATCCGGCGGCTTAAAACCACAAGATCATCTTCCGGATATACTTCAAGTTCCGCAAGGGCAGCCGTCTGCCGGCTGTCATTCACAGAAAAAACAAGCTCTGCGAACGCGGGCTCCTGTCCGCCTGCCGTATTTTCCCGCAGCATTTCTTTCTGTACCTTTCCGCCCAGCGCCAGATTAATGGAACCGATGATAATCGACTTGCCGGCTCCAGTCTCACCGGAAAGGATATTCAGCCCCCGGCAAAAAGTTACTTCTGACTCGTCAATCAGCGCCAGGTTTTTCACATGCAGACTCTCTAACATAAATCCTCCTGTAGCACAACTTTTTTCAGATGCTCCATAACCAGCACCGTGTCATCGACGCTGCGGACCGCACACATGATTGTATCATCTCCCGCGATACAGCCGACTATCTCACGCAGCTCCATGGCGTCGAGCGCTGCAGCCGCAGCCATGGCCATTCCGGGCACTGTCCTGATCACCAGAATGTTCTGCGCCATGTCCATCGACAAAAAACAGTCCCTGAATACTCTCCTGTACTTTCCGGACAGCTCCTCGCCGGAATCCGCCACCACCGCGTATTTCTGTCTGCCGTCTCCCATCGGTACTTTCGTCAGCTTCAGCTCACGGATATCACGCGATACTGTCGCCTGAGTCACCTGAACCCCCTCTTTCTGTAAAAAATCGGTCAGCTCTTCCTGCGTTTCTATATCATGTTTTTTGATCAGTTCCAGTATTTTTACCTGTCGCCTTGTTTTCATTTCTTTATGTCTTCCAGTCCTTATCAGCATGCCGCTATGTGTACATCTGCATTTTTCTGCTCAGAATTTCCAGAAAGCTTTTTCTGCTCAGTCTGCAGATTCTCACCGTCTCCTTTGCCCTGCGCACAAAAAAACGGTCTCCCACTGCAAGCTTTGCCACTGTATCCCCGTCAAAACTGACCTCCACCGACTCATCCCGCCGGAAACGACGCCTGCCAATCTCCACCACAATCTCATCCTCCGCTCCGACCACAATACTTCTGGAGCTCAGATTGTGCGCGTTAATCGGCGTAATCAGAATCATTTCCGCTTTTGGATCCACAATGGGCCCGCCGGCTGACATATTATAGCCGGTGGAACCGGTCGGAGTCGCAAGAATAATGCCGTCCGCCCTGAATGTATGAAGATACTCTCCGTTGACATAGACAATCAGGCTCACCACGGACAGCGGACCTGTGCGGTAAATGACAATATCATTCAGCGCCGCCCTCTGAACCGGCTTCCTCTCCGGACAGATCTCTCCCGCACTCCACGGAATACATCCTTTTTCGGCGGCGTCTTCATCCTTCCCGCACTCCGGCGACTGACCTTCTCCCGACAGAATGTCCTCCTGACGACACATTCCTGCCCCCTGCAGAAGCATCCGTTCCTCCACCATGCATGCACCGGACATCATCTGATCAATTGCGGCAAACACACTGCCCTCCTCCAGTTCGCACAGATAGCCAAGGGTACCAAGATTGACCCCGACAAATGGAAGCCGGCTGTTCACAAGCGCCGAGGCAGCGCGTATCAGGGTCCCGTCGCCCCCGAGCACCATCACGCAGTCCACACCGGAAGGAATCTCATCCGCCCGGGGAGCCGCGTCCTCCACCCTCTCGCCGGAACTGTAAAAGCAGGTACAGGATCCGCCGCGCATTTCAATATAATTTTTCAGTCTCCCGGTCAGTTTCCGTTCTTTGTCCTTATGAATATTTGTGATCAGCAGAAATCGTTTCACGTCCACTCCCTTCACGAACACTCCGCTCTCAGCCATCCGGCCTGCAGACCTTCCGCTCTCAGCCACCCAGCTCACGGTGTGCCGTCTCCACCACTCTGTGAATCTCCACCGGCCACTCTGTCCCGGACACACAGTCCTGCCTTTCAAGAAGAACCAGATATTCGATATTTCCCTCCGGTCCCTTCACCGGGGAAAAATCCAGCGCCCTGACAAAAAATCCATTTTTTACAGCTGCCGCCAGGACATTTTCAATCACTTCCTCATGAACTGCTTTGTCACGCACAACACCTTTTTTTCCAACCTTTTCCCGGCCGGCTTCAAACTGGGGTTTGATCAGACAGGCCATCTGCGCGCTCCCTCCAAGAAGCCCGCTTACAGGACCAAGCACTTTTGAAAGCGAAATAAACGAAACGTCCACGGAAGCAAAATCAGGCCGGTCCGGAATATCCTGCGGTGTCACATAACGGATATTCGTCTTTTCCATGCAGACAACCCGCGGATCCTGCCTCAGCTTCCAGGCAAGCTGTCCGTATCCCACATCCACGGCATACACTTTTGCTGCCCCCTTCTGAAGCATGCAGTCGGTAAAACCGCCTGTGGAAGCGCCGATATCCATACAGATCTTCCCTTCCAGTGCAAGTCCGAAACACTGCATTGCCTTTTCAAGCTTCAGGCCTCCCCGGCTGACATACTTTAAGGGATTTCCCTTTACCTCAATCGCGGCATTCACGTCAAATGCCGCCCCGGCCTTATCCTCACGCTGCTGTTCCACAAAGACACTGCCCTCCATAATCATAGCCTTTGCCTTCTCCCTGGAAGGTGCAAGGCCACGGTTAACCAGCAGTATATCCAGTCTCTCTTTCAATCTCCGCTGTTCCTTTCCGGCGGTCTTCCTGCCTTTGCATATTCTGCGACCGTCTTTTGTAAAATCGTATCCCTGTCTATTCCGGTCTCCCGCCACAGCATCTCTACATTTCCGTGCTCCACGTAGGCGTCCGGAATCGCGATATTCAAAACCCGGACCGGACTGCCATGTTCACTGTAAAAGCGTGTGATCTGTTCTCCAAAACCGCCGTTTGCGACATTTTCCTCCATTGTGACAATCAGACTGTGCTTTTCCGGGATCTCAAGAAGTGCCTCCCTGTCAAAAGGCTTTGCAAATCTCGCATTGATCAGGCTGCAGGCATAGCCCTCCTCCTTTAAGGATTTCCTGACTGACTCCGCTGTTTTCACCATGGAGCCAAGTGCAAAAAGTGCAATCCCTGACTCCCTGCAGATCCACTCGCTTTTGCCGCAGACCACTGGTTCCCGGTACTCTGAAAGCCCCGTATACGCCTCCCCGCGCGGATAACGTATCGCAACCGGCGCCCCGAAATTCAGGGCAAACTTGATCATATCAGACAGCTCCCACTTATTCTTGGGAGCCAGAATTGTCATTCCGGGAATTGATGAAAGGTAAGAAATGTCAAAAATCCCCTGATGTGTTTCCCCGTCGCTTCCCACAAGCCCTGCCCGGTCGATCGCAAAAACTACCGGAAGATTCTGAATACAGACATCATGCAGAACCTGGTCATAGGCTCTCTGCAGAAAAGAGGAATATACTGCAAAAACGGGCTTTAATCCCGCCGCCGCCAGCCCGGCAGCAAACGTCACCGCATGCTGCTCTGCAATCCCGACATCGAAAAAGCGTTTCGGGAACATGTTCCGGAAGCGTTTCAGACCCGCCGTAATCGCTACAACTTTTTCGTCCCGGTCGCCAAGCTTGCGCATCACCGTGGAAAAGATATCCGTATAATTCGCCGTCGTCCGCGGATGCTTCGGAAGCCCTGTATCGATCTCAAACGGCTCAGCCCCGTGAAAGCGCGCCGGATGGCGCTCTGCCGGAGAATACCCTGCCCCTTTGTGCGTGATCACATGAATCAGTACCGGTCCGTCTATGTTCGACGCCTCCCTCATCAGCTTCATAATTCCGCGGATGTCACCTCCGTCCACCGGACCCAGGTAAATAATACCCATCTCCTCAAAGAGCATGCCCGGTATCAGCAGCTGCTTGATTCCGCTTTTGGTTTTGCGGATGCGCTCAACCACCCTGTCGCCGTACACCGGTATTCTGCTGAGGGAATTCATCACACCAAGCTTTAAATCAAGATATGCGTTCGCCGTGCGGAAACCCGCCAGATAGGATGAAAGCCCTCCGACATTTTCCGAAATAGACATATTGTTATCATTCAGAACAATAATAAAGTTCGTGTTCAGCAGCGCGGCATTATTGAGCGCCTCAAACGCCATCCCGCCGGTCATTGCACCGTCCCCGATCACGGAAACCACCCGGTAATCCTCCCCCGTTATCTCCCGCGCATGTGCATAACCGAGTCCTGCGGAGATCGAAGTGGAACTGTGTCCGGTATCAAAACAGTCACACGCGCTCTCCCTCCGTTTCGGAAACCCGCTCATCCCGCCGTATTTGCGCATTCCGTCAAAACCGTCACGACGCCCGGTCAGAAGCTTATGTGTATATGACTGATGCCCCACATCCCAGATCAGCCTGTCTTTCGGAAAATCCAGAGACAGATGCAGAGCCATCGTCAGCTCCACCACCCCGAGATTGGAAGCCAGATGACCACCGTTTTCCGATATCTTTTCAATCAGAAATTCCCGGATTTCCGTGGAGAGAATTTTCAGTTCTTCCCAGGAAAGTTCTTTGATGTCATTTTCCTTTTTTATCTTCTCCAATACCATGCCGACCGCCCCTTTTATCCCATCTGTATGTACAGCCGCACTACCTCTCCCTGGAAATCAGATAGCACAGCAGCTCCGTCAGAAATTCATTCCGGACAACCAGTGATTCCATATGTGCAACCGCCTCTCTGGAAATACGCTCCACTTCTTCCTGTGCCCTTCCAGCCCCCTCAAGCGTCACATACGTTACTTTATGGTTCTTTTCGTCGCTTCCGACCGGCTTGCCGGTTACCTCTGCAATGCCCGTTTTATCGAGAATATCATCCTGTATCTGAAAGGCGAGACCGACCGCCTCTGCTGTCTCCTCAATAATCTTCTGCTCTCTTTTCGTGGCTCCTGCAAGCACGGCACCTATGAGCATGGCACTCTCCAGCAGCGCTCCTGTTTTCAGGCGGTACATAATTTTCAGCTTCTCCCGCGTCATGTCACAGCCCCCCTCCGGGCCGATATCCACGGCCTGACCGCCCACCATGCCATAAATTCCCGCTTTCCGCGCGAGAATCTGCAGAGCCTTTGGGATCCCGGAATTTTCCGGTTCCAGATCAAATGCGCACAGAGCCGTCTCATACGCATAGTTGAGCAGCGCATCCCCCGCCAGAATCGCCATCGCTTCGCCATAAACCACATGTGTTGTCTTTTTCCCTCTGCGAAATTCGTCGTTATCCATGGCTGGCAGGTCATCGTGCACCAGGGAATACGTGTGTATCATTTCGATCGCCGCCATAAACGGCTCGATCACCTCCGACCTGCCGCCGAACATCCGGTATGTCTCCAGCATAAGTATCGGGCGCAAACGCTTGCCCCCTGCCAGCATGCTGTAATTCATCGCCTCGATAACAGTTCTCTGGTATCCATCCGCTTCCGGCAGTCTGGCACGGATAATTGCTTCCGTCTCTCTCGTCCGCTTTTCTATTTCCTCCCTGATATCCATCATTCCCACTCCTCCGGTTCCCCTTCCGCGTCCAGAATCTGTATCTTCTTCTCGACCGCATCGAGCATCTCATTACAGCTTTTCAGCTTTTCCACACCTTCCTGATACAGGGAAAACGATTCATCCAGGGTAATCTCCCTGCTTTCCATCCTTTCAATAATCTCCTCAATCTGTAAAAGCACCTCCTCAAGGGATGGCGCATCTTTCTGTCCCGTCACATCCATGCTTCTCCCTCCCTCTGTGCCGGTTCCTCCAGGGAGATTCCGGTCACCGCCGCGCGCAGACATCCTCTCAGAAGATGAATATCCAGTGTCTGTCCCCTTGTCACCTGCGAGGCGTCCCGCACTGCCTGTCCGCTTTCATCTGCCACAAAAGCATAACCCTGACTTAACTTCTTTACCGGAGACATTCCGTCCAGCGCTCCGGACAGCAGTGCCAGCTGATGCCGCTTTCCGGTCAGAACGTCCTGCATCCTCTGTTCCAGTTTCTCCTCAAGATCTGCGGCATATTTCCGTCTCTCCCGCAGTCGGCTTCCGGGGCTCAGATAGCGCAGCCCTGTGCGGCAGTGATCCAGGCGCAGACGCGCATGATCCACCTTCCGGCTGACCGCACGTGTCATTCTGAACCGGTACTCCCTCATCTGCTCTTCCAGGATATGATATTCATATACTGCCAGCTCTGCCGCGGCTGATGGCGTCGGAGCCCGCAAATCCGCGACAAAATCCGCAATCGTAAAATCCGTCTCATGTCCGACTGCCGAAATCACCGGTGTACTGCATTCAAATATGGCACGCGCTACTTCTTCCTCATTGAATGTCCAGAGATCCTCAATCGACCCTCCTCCGCGACCGACAATCATGACATCCACCCCCAGCGCATCGAGCGCCCGGATCCCGTTAATAACAGAAGGCACCGCCCCTTCTCCCTGAACCAGCGCCGGATAAAGAATCAGCTGAACATACGGATTACGGCGCGATGCAATATTGATGATGTCCTGTATTGCCGCTCCGGCAGGTGCCGTCACAATGCCAACCCTTTTTGCAAAGCGCGGAACCGGCTTTTTGTACTCCTCCGAAAACATCCCCATCTCCTCAAGCTCCTTCCGGAGCGCTTCATATCTGAGATAAAGATTTCCCGTTCCATCCGCCTCAATCTGCCTTGCGTACAGCTGATATCTGCCATCCCGCCCGTATACTTCCACAGAACCTGTCGCAACGATCCGGTCACCCTCTTTCATGCGAAAAGTCAGGCCTCTCCTGTTTCCCGCAAACATAACCGCACTGATCGTTCCTGTCTCATCTTTCATTGTAAAATAAATATGCCCCGACGTATGGTATTTGCAGTTCGATACTTCTCCCCGGATACGGATGCGGCTCATCATAAAATCCTGGGCAAACATATTTTTGATATATGTATTCACCTGTCCGACCGAATACACGTTTTTCATCATACCAGTCTCGCCAGAACGCCATTCACAAACGACGGCGAATCCTCCGTCCCGTATTTTTTTGCAAGCTCCACGGCTTCATTGATCGCCACCCCGACCGGAATCGTATCGTCATATCTCATCTCATAGACCGCCAGACGAATCAGTGCCAGATCCACTTTCCCCATCCTCTTTGTCTTCCAGCCCTGTACTGCCCCGTTGATGGCCATATCAATATCTTCAAGCTGCTCCACAATCCTGCTGCACTTGTCCATCAGATACCTGCCATCCCGTGCGTCCCAGTCTGCCGCCGTCTCCTCATACCGTTTCAGATGTTCCTCAAACTCCTCTGCGGCATGAAATTCCGCTCCGAACAGCATCAGAAAGACCTGTTCCCTCTGCTCTCTTCTGGTCATGATCCAGTCCCTTCTCTTATTATGTTACTATACAGCCATACAGGAAAAAGGATGTCACAGGGACATCCTTTCCTGGAACTCTTTCCCGCTCCGGTCCTATCTGCCGCCGCCCATGTCCACGCTCGCAATCCGGATATTAACATTGGATACTTCCAGTCCGGTCATATTCTCGATCGCGTTCTTTACGCGCTCCTGCACCTTCAGGGACACATCCGGAATTGCATATCCGTAAGAAATATTCAGCGCCACGTCCACACGGACAATACCGTCGGCCACATCCACACGGATTCCTTTGGAAAGATTCTTCATCCCAAGCTTACTCACCAGTTCATTTGTAATATTGCCGGCCATCGAGCCTACCCCGTCCACTTCCGTGGCGGCAAGCCCCGCAATGATGGCAACAACCTCATCTGCAATCTTCACTTCTCCCAGATTCCCATCCTTTATCTTAAAAGTTTTTCTGTCTTCACCCATGCTAACTGCCTCCTAAGTGATATTATGCGTTTATTATAGCAGACTATTCCTGTTTTGGAAACCTAAAAAATAATATTCATTCAGGATGCACACAATGATAATATGGGATTGTAAGATACTGCCCTGCATGGATATCATTCCCTGAAATATGATTGATAAGGCATATCTCCCGGATATAAGCCCTCATGCTCCCGCATTCATCCGTAAAATAACGGTCAGCAATCTTCCAGAGCGTATCCCCGTCCTGAACGCGGACACTGGTGTAATACCTGACAGAAGTCTCCGCTGGCGCCGCTTCGGCATTCATGGAACAGAGCAGCAGTGTGCTGACTGTCACCACTATAATTGCGACAGCGATCAGGTACAGCGCGATCTTTCTGCGGCGAACCACTTTTGTTCCGGCTCCCCGCTCCGTTATCCTGCTCTCTGACACCCTGCCGTCCGTCGTTCTGCATGCTGCTGTGCAATCCATTCTCACTTCCATAATTATCCACCAGTCCTTTCCGGCGCCCCTGACATCCGGATCCCGGTCTTTCTGTGTATCCGTGACATTGCGCATCATATTATTGCAGACATCTTCTGCGAACATTTGTTTCTGTCTCTGATAATAATACAGGAACGCATGTTTGTCAAGGAATCTGGCGAACAAATTTTCGGAATACATGTTTGCATTTCCGGACAAGGTGTGTTATAATAAAAAAGTAATTATATTATTGCAGGATATTTGATAAGATCATCTGAAACAGGAGGCAGAAGTATGGCATATGGCAAGATAAGCGCAAAGCAGAAAGAGATTCTGGAATTTATCAAACAGGAGATTCTGAATAAGGGCTATCCTCCCGCAGTCCGCGAGATCTGTGAGGCGGTCGGCTTAAAGTCCACTTCCTCCGTACATTCACATCTGGAGACACTTGAAAAGAACGGATACATCCGGAGAGATCCGACCAAGCCCCGCGCCATCGAGATCATGGATGACAATTTCAATCTCACCAGACGGGAGGTCGTCAATGTGCCTGTTATCGGAAGCGTCGCCGCCGGACAGCCGCTTCTGGCCATTGAAAATATCGAAAGTTATTTTCCGATTCCCTCAGAATATGTTCCGAATGCAGACACATTTATGCTGCATGTAAAAGGAGAAAGCATGATCAATGCCGGAATTCTGGACGGTGATCAGATACTGGTACGACAGCAGTCCGACGCTGAAAACGGCGACATTGTTGTCGCGCTCGTCGGCGATTCTGCCACAGTTAAGACATTTTATAAAGAAGACGGGCATTATCGTCTGCAGCCCGAAAATGACACGATGGAACCGATCATCGTGGATGAATGCATGATTCTTGGAAAAGTATTCGGTGTGTTCCGGCTTCTCCGGTAAATCCTGGCAGACTTTGTGCCCTGACACGCACACATATGACCACATCCGGTTCCTTCCCTGTTCAGCGCACCACTCCCGAAGCCACCGGCACACATACGGGAATCTGTGTGCCGGATCTGCCTCTTACTGTATTTCACCGGATTCTTTGATATCCAGGACTTTCCCGTCACGCCAGATCCTCTCAAGGTCATAGAACAGCCGGTCTTCCCTGGAAAAAATGTGGACAATGATATCCCCATAGTCCATCAGTATCCATGTGGATTTCGCGTTTCCCTCCACCTGCCCCGGATGCAGACCGGCTTTCGTCAGCGCCTCATCCGCCGCATCCCGCATTGCCTGCAGCTGGTTCTGATTCGTTCCGCCTGCAATCACAAAAAAGTCTGCAATCGGAGACAGCTCCCGGATATCAATTACCCGGATATCCTCTGCCTTGCGCTCCTCCAGGGCAGCGACCGCTATTTTACAATATTCCACTGATGTCATTGTTACCTCCATGTGCACACGCTTTTTTGCATATCAGGATCGCACGTGTGCAGGCAATCCCCTGAAAGAGCTGTAAAGGATCTGCGTTTCCGGTGCTGTAGTCCGGGCAGATACAGAAAATAATTCACTCCTTTGTCTCTTTCTGATACTGTCTGTAAAATTCATATGTCATTTTTGTGACCGGATCAACGGAGCCGCCCCTTCCGGACAGATATCGCAGTGTATCACACAGAATTTCCGCCATACAGGCATTGAGATCTTCAAATGCAAGTCTGCGCACATAGTCCAGATTCGGGGCTTTATCGCGCAAAGGCTCAATATAGTCCGCAATATATATGATCTTGTCCAGCACGCTCATATCCGGCTCCCCGGTTGTATGCACTTTCACGGCATGAAGAATATCCGGATCGGTCACCCCGTACTCTGTTTCCGCCAGATACGCGCCAAGTTTTGCGTGCAGAAGATACGGACTCTCCATCTCAATTCCGGTGACAGGTATCTCATTTTTTTTGCATATCCGGATTTTTTCGTGGTTTGGAATACATTTGGCGCAGTCATGAAGCAGTCCTGCCAGCATGGCCCGCTCCACCGGAAACCCATGCGCCATGGCAAGACAGCCTGCCGTGTACATTACCCCCCTGGTGTGCTCATAACGCCCTTTATCCAGCTTTTTTTTCAGTCGTTTACGAATTTCATTCTGCTCCATTTTTATGAATCCTCCGTTTTCCGGTACAGACCATGCTCCCTGATATATTGCGCGACTTTCGGTGACAGCATCTCACTCTCAAATATTCCCAGCGCCGCATCTCTCCGGATTTCCGTGGATGATATATCTGTCTTTCCTCCCCGGACCGGAAAAATCTCCGCGTGAAATAAGGACCTCAGATATCTGATTTTGCCCTGGATCTGTTTCAGATCCAGGGTATCCCGGACCGCCACAAGCAGGACCGCCATGCGGGCAATTATCTCCGGGTGACGCCAGCTCTCAAAATAATCAAGGGAATCCGCCCCCATGATAAAATAAAACTGCGTATCGGGATTCTCTGCGGTCAGACGCGTCAGGGTCCTGTATGTGTAACTGACCCCGGGACTGTCCATTTCCACAGCAGACAGCCGGAAAGCAGGATTTTCCGCAATCGCAAGCTCCACCATTCTGGCACGGTCTGCCGCAGAAGTCATATTTTTCTCAATTTTATTGGGAGAATGTCCCGCGGGAATAAACCACACTTCATCCAGCTGGAATTCGCTGAGCGCACATCCGGCGATATTCAGATGTCCCCTGTGAACCGGATCAAAGCTGCCGCCCAGTATCCCTGTTTTTTTCCGGAACCTGCGGTCACATTTCCCGCTTTTGTCCGTATCGCCATTTCCTGAAACCATTCCGTCCGCCATGCTCTGCCGCTCCTACCCAGGAAGATGAAACTTTGAATTTTTCTTCGCCTGACGGAACAGAATGATCTTTTTTCCGATCACTTTTACAACCTCCGAGCGGGTGCGCCCCGCCGCCATATCCGCGATCTCTGCCGGTTCACCGTCACAGTTTTTCAATACGGACACCTTTATCATTTCTCTTTTTTCCAGCGCCTCATCCAGTGCCATAATCATCTCCGGTGTAAGGCCTGTTTTTCCAATCTGGAAAACGGCCTCCATGGAGTTTGCCTGGCTGTTTAAATATGCGCGCTGCTTACTGGTTAATGCCATACTCGTTCCTTTCCATAACTATATCGACGGTTTTACTTATAATAATCAAACTCATTGCCGTACATGCGGACCGTATCCCCATCGACGATCCCCATTTCCTCGAGTTCTTCCAGGATCCCCTGCTCTTTTAAAAATTTCTGGAAAAACAGAAATCCTTTTTCAGAATCCAGATTTGTATAACCGAGCATTTTGTCTATTCTGGGCCCCTCCACCACAAAGGCGCCGTCATCAGCCCTCACAATGGTATAGGGTTCGTCGCGGAAGAACTGCAGCGACGGATCGTATTCCTGTTCATATATGACAGGCTCCTGACTGCAGGTTTCCAGCAGATGGCTGACATGATACAAGAGCTCCTTTAACCCTTTTCCACTGACTGCGGAGATCGGAAAAACACGGATTCCGTCTTTCTCAAACGCTTCCGTCAGGGTTCTGGTGACCTCGTTCTCATCCCCGTACACGGCGTCCATCTTATTGGCCGCGATCACCTGCGGCTTGTCGAGAAGCGACGGATCATATTCCGCCAGTTCCCTGCAGATCGTCCGGATATCGGCGACGGGATCGCGCCCCTCGGTCCCCGCGGCATCAACCACATGTATCATGACTCTGGTGCGCTCAATATGGCGCAGAAATTCCAGCCCAAGGCCAACGCCTTCCGAAGCCCCCTCAATCAGTCCCGGAATATCCGCGATCACAAACCCTTTTGCATCTTCCAGATCCACGACACCAAGATTCGGCTGAAGCGTGGTAAAATGATAATTCGCGATTTTCGGCCTGGCGTTGGTGACACGCGAGAGCAACGTGGATTTGCCGACATTCGGAAAACCCACCAGCCCCACATCGGCAATCACCTTCAGTTCCAGCTTTATTTCCAGCTCCGCCGCCTCTCCTCCCGGCTGCGCATATTTCGGCACCTGCATTGTCGCAGTGGCAAAGTGCTGATTTCCAAGACCGCCCCTGCCCCCGCGGAGAATGACCTGTCTGCGATTTTCCCCGGACATATCCGCGATAACTTTTCCCGATGCCGCATCCTTGATCACTGTGCCGGCAGGCACTTTCAACACCAGATCCGTTCCATTTTTTCCGTGGCAGTTCTTTTTGCCTCCATTTTCTCCCGGACCGGCCGCAAACTTTCTTCTGTGACGGTAATCTGTCAGGGTGTTCAGTCCCTCGTCCACCTCAAAAATAATATCGCCGCCCTTTCCACCGTCGCCGCCGTCCGGCCCGCCGTCCGGCACATATTTCTCGCGGCGGAAACTGACATGACCGTCACCGCCCCTTCCTGCTTTTATAATCACTGTCGCTCTGTCTGCAAACATTTTTTACCTCTGATTTTCAACAACAACAAAACCCGGCTATGATAAAATAGTCGGGTCTGCCACGCATCTTATTCAGCTACCGGATAGACTGAAGCCTGCTTCTTGTCTCTGCCTTTTCTCTCGAACCTTAAGATACCATCCTTTAATGCAAATAAGGTGTCATCGCTGCCGATTCCCACATTTACACCCGGATGAATCTTCGTTCCGCGCTGTCTGTACAAAATGTTACCGGCTTTGACAAACTGTCCGTCTGCCCTCTTGGCTCCCAGTCTCTTTGACTCGGAATCCCGGCCGTTCTTTGTGGAACCCACTCCTTTTTTATGAGCAAAAAACTGAAGGTTCATATTTAACATGTCCTACACCTCCCTGAAATCTAATACAAGATAATCGTTTCCATAAGTATGCTGTATTTCCTCAAGGCCCAGAATCAGTGACTTTATGAGAAGTCCGCCGTCGTGCCCCGCCGGTTCTTTCAGGCGCAGCGCAATCCTGCCTTCCTCCTCGCTGGCATCCACCGTGAACTGTTCCTCTGTAAATCTGCCAAGACTGTTGACGGTATTGATCACCAGTGCGGATATTCCAGCACATACAATGTCTTCCCCTTTGTCCGCATATCCGGCATGTCCCAGACTCTCAAATCCCAGGATACCTCCGTCGCGGTTCCGGAAAACTGTGATCTCTGTCATAATGATCCCCGCTGCTTACGCGTTGATTTTTTCGATCCTGACCTGGGTATACGACTGCCTGTGGCCCTGCTTTTTGTGATAGCCGGTTTTTCTCTTGAACTTGTAGACAATAATCTTTTTGCCTCTGCCCTCTTTCACAACAGATGCTTCCACTGATGCATTCGCTACATCCTCACCGACCTTAAGCCCGTTGTCAGATACCGCTAACACCTCATCAAACGTCACCTTTCCGCCGGCCTCAATCCCAAGCTTCTCAATGGTAATGACGTCGCCCTCGGATACTTTGTACTGTTTCCCGCCTGTCGCAATAATTGCGTACATTATGGCACCTCCTATTTATCATTACTCGCCAGTTATGGTGCTGTCTTCCGTATCTGAAAACAGTCTTACCAACCTCACTGCGCGGCATACTCCGTTATTTTAGCATACCAGGAACAATGCGTCAACTGCTTTTTTATATTTCAGCTCCGGCGGTCATGGATGCTTTCCCGTGTCATGACACCATCTGGCAATCTCCGCGATCAGCTCCAGCGGAATTGGTCTGCTGTACAAAAACTGAATGCTTCCTTTTCCGGTCTTATACTCTTTGAGACGTTCTGAAAACATCTCAATGGCCTCTGTCCCCGGATACAGACCCACATGATTTTTAAACGCGGCAAAATGAATGATATTAAATCCTTTCCGGAATGTCGGCATACTCCACGAAATCGTTTCTTCCGCCTCCGGCAGCGCCCTGCGGATGGCATCCCTCACCGCATTCAGATACGGCCACAATTCTCCGGGCTGTGCGGCAATATATTCGTCGATCGATTCCGGTTTTTGCCCGCAATAGTGACTCTGATTCCGTCTTTTAAAGCTACGCCCGCAATGCGGGCAGATCCACGGAGCGGCCCCTGTTTCCGCTTTTCCGGATCCTTCCGCCACTTCTCCCCCTGATTTCTCCTGTATTTTAACTTCCATCCTGCAATACCTCCTGATCTCCGGTATGTCCCATATGCATCTCCATACGCCGTGTATCCTTTATATACTCTACATATCTGAATTCCGGCGCAAATCTGATCTTTTCCGGAAAATAATATTTTTACTGATTTTCCTGCGAAAAATCTTCTTTTAAGCTCCCGCAGGTTTTTATAACATCCCGCAGGATATATGCCATATCTCCGTATAAGCTGGTTTTGCAAGCAGGCACCATTCAGCCAACAGAAATATAAGGAGGACGACATAAAAACAAACTTTCAGATAAGGGTATTATAGCCCCGTCCGGCGAAATCAGCAAGGAGAATATAACCTCTGTGGCCGGGGCAGTCACGCAGCTGTTCGCAGAAATGATGCGGGTGGCTGCAGGCAGCGGATAAATTTTTCCGTAAGCGCTTGACTTCTTCTGTTCTGCATGTTATACTGTCATGCATAACAGCATAACAATATAGTTAGTCAGGAGGCGGAATGTGAAACTCATTCTTTCGAATATATCGGGTGTACCGATATATGAGCAGATTAAGCAGCAGGTGAAATCGGCTATTATGTCCGGTGATTTACAGACGGGCGAAACGCTTCCCTCATTGCGGACACTTGCCAAAGAATTAAAAATCAGTGTTCTGACTGTAACGAGGGCGTATACGGAATTGGAACAGGAGGGATTTGTAAAAAATATTCAGGGACGGGGGTGTTTTGTTTTAGGACAGGGATCTGAACTTTTGAGAGAACAGCTGATTTGCAAAATAGAAAATAACTTATCGGAGGCGATAAGTGCGGCGCGGGTTGCCAGTCTCTCAGAAGAAGAATTACATCATCTTCTGAGCATTCTAATGGAGGAAAAAATAGATGAATAATTATCTGGAAGTGAGAAATCTGTCAAAGTCTTTTGAGGGGTTCCGGTTACACGACATCACGTTCACTTTGCCAAAAGGATACATTATGGGGCTGATCGGTCCGAATG
>OFGA01001504.1_pt1 | contig 15906 bp, 19 predicted proteins | sample 1521471 | NCBI WGS metagenome assembly OFGA01 (sample SAMEA3504086, study PRJEB24116) | mouse gut metagenome | biome: mouse gut; feature: mouse-associated habitat; material: faeces | place: Denmark | collected 2011
CCAAGGTCCCCGTGGCAAAGATTGTTTCTGCCTTTGTGCAGTATGGTCTGGAGGTGTCGGAGGCCGCGACCGTGGAGGAAAGCCTGGAGGATTACTTCAAGCGGGTGACCGGGGGTGAGGGGATTGCTTAAGCTGATTTCCTGTGAGCTTCAGAAGCTGAAACGGAAGAAGTTCATTCCTTTTGTGATCCTCTCCGCGTTCCTGTTCCCGCCCCCGCTGGCACTGATGATGCTGACGCCCCGCATGATGGAGCGGTACGACACGAAAGCCGAGCTCTTTGACGACTTTTACCAGTTTGTCCTGGGCTATGGGGTGGAACTGCTTCTGCCCTGCGTCATCGGCGTCATCGCCGCCATGCTGTTCTTTATGGAACGGGACAACGACACCTTCAAAAATCTGCGGACCATCCCGGTGACCAGCACCCAGATGATTTTTGCCAAAATTATCGTCCTGTTTCTGTTCGGACTAATTTTCTGCCTGTCCACAGCCGCCGTCACCATTGTCTGCGGGGGCCTGATTGCCGAGGTGGGCGGGCTGGGCTACAAGCTGTGGTTGGCGGTGGAGATGGGAGTTTTCGTCACGGCGGGCACCCTGCCGCTGGTGGTGCTGGTGGTCTTTTTCAGCAAGACCTATATCTTCTCCGTTCTGCTGTGCATTTTTTACAGCGTGTTAAGCCTGACCGCCGAAAGCAGTTTCGGCGTCCTGCCGAAGTTTTTGTGCTGGCTGATGCCGATTCCCCTCACAAACCTCTGGTGCGCGGGGGATATGATTCGGCATGGCGTCAAGGGCGGCTTGGGGGAACTGCAATACCTGATTCCCTCAACAATGCAGACCGTTTTGATTTTGGGCGCGATGGTGGTCCTGTCCATTCTGGTGATTGACCGGCTGTATAAAAGGAGAGGGGGAGATTGAGATGCTGGTACTGCTGAAAACTGAAGTTTGGAAACTGAAACGGTATCACATGGTCTGGGCAGGGGTTTTCCTGATGCTGCTGTCCGTCCTGCTTACGGTTTTCTCCACCACCGCCCAGGATGGAAGTGTATGGACCTTCTCCTTTTTCGTGGAGCAGGTCCTGAAGAACAACATCACAACAATTTTCCCCATGTGCATCGCTTTGATTACCGGATATATCATCAGCCGGGAGGGAACGGACGACACACTGAAAAACATTCTGACGGTCCCCCTGTCGTTTCCCGCTCTGCTGGCTGGCAAGCTGGCCGTCTGCGGGCTGCTCTCCCTGTTCCTGGGGATTGTCAGCACCGTGTTCACTGTGACGGCATCCTCCCTTTTGGGATTTCCCGGCGGCGATTTACTATCAGTTATGCAGACCGGGTTGCAGATCACAGCCAACTGCCTGTTCCTTTATATCGCGGTTCTGCCAATCATCGCCATCGCCGCCCGCATTCCAAACGGTCACTTGATTGGAGCGGTTGTCGCCTTTGTCTACGGCTACGGCGGGATGTTCGCGGCAGGGAACATGACCTTGGCGAATTTGTATCCCGTGACCGCAAGCATGGGGCTGATTGGATACCGCAGCTATGATGCGGCTGTCCATTGGAATCCGCTGCTTTGTATGTTCAGTTTGCTGGCCGCTCTGCTGATTGCCGCCGCTTTTGTGGCGACAGCAAAAAAAGGCGCGGCTCCAAAGACAGCAAAAAAGCCCAAACGGGTCATCACTAAAAAAGGTTGGTAAGGGGTGTCAAACAACATGAAGAAAAAATTGAAAATCATAATAGGCGTCGTTGCTGTCTTTCTCATTGGTCTGGTCGGCTTTTGCGCATGGTTTCTCTCCGGCTCCGGCAGCGCCGAGTATTACGCCCAGATCGACAACACCAAGGTGGAACAGGTGGATTCTAACGGAGGCGTCATTAACTTCAAAGGCAACCTGCCCTATTCCTACACGCTGCTGTCCTATGACGAAAATGGGAGCGAGAAAGAGATCACCTTTGGAACTTCCAGAGAACTGCGGGAAGGGGCCTTTATTCGTCTGACCGTCATGCCAGTCCGGGGCGTCCTGGACTGGAGCGAGGTACAGTATGACGAGCTTCCGGCAGCAGTGCAGAATCACTATTCTGCTCCATCGGATGATGTAGGGTAATTTCAGCGAATAACAGAAGTTCTATCCATTTAGGGCTTATTTTCTGCGGCGGTTTATTAAAGCCGCCGCCTTTCCATTTGCTTTCTCGACATATAAGAGAATGCCGCTATGCGATTACAGATAGATAGGAGCTTGTCAAAAAAAGCCTGACCCCCGCAGCGGCGCACTCCACCCAAGATTGCGAAAATAGTCATTTTCTGACGACTCATAACCATCATCGAGGATGTGGGCTTTCTGGAGAGCATCCCCCTGTGGGCCATCACCCTGCTGGGGTCCCGGTTCATCTGGGTATTGTCCCTTATCATGATTTTGACCGTCTATTCCCGGTTTTTCAAGCTCTACCTCGCCACCGCCATCGCGCCCATCCCCATGGCCAGCTTCGCGGGGCAGCCCTCCAGCAGTATTGGCGTTGCCTTTCTCAAAAGCTACGCCGCCATCTGTCTGGAGGGCTGTATCATCGTGTTAGCCTGTGTGATCTTCTCGGCCTTTGCCTCCACACCGCCCGCCATCGCGGACGATACCCTGGCGGCGGCCACCATCGTGTGGAACTATGTGGGCGAGGTGATTTTTAATATGCTTGTCTTGGTGGGCTGCATCAAAATGAGCGATAGGCTGATCCGGGAGCTGATGGGGCTTTAAGTCTCTGAGTAGGAAATAAGAACCCCATCTCTTCGCTCTAACTCGGCTAAAAGGTTTAACATTCGCTGAACAACATCCTTTAAATCTTTTCGCACACTATTTGCGCCCTTTACCTCGATTGTGACAGGTTCATCAAAAGCACAATGCAGCATATCCCACAGTGCATCCATATTTCGTCCATACTAATCAGGGAAGGAAAACACTTCCTTTATAGTCACCACAGTTGAAAAGTGGTAAAAAGGGCGGCATCAAAAGAAGGAGCGGAAGGAAGGATATTGCGAAGGCAGCGCTTCAACCAGGCCCAGAATTTTTCGATAGGGTTGAGTTCAGGAGAATAGGGAGGCAGAAACAGGAGCGTGCAGCCAACGCTTTGGGCAGCAGCAGTAAGCCGCTTCTTGGAATGGAACGACGCATTGTCCATTACAATCACAGTGCCTTTGTCCAGAGATGGCAGAAGCTGATGAGAAAACCAGAAGTCGAACAGGCGGCTATCCATTGTTCCGCTGTATTGAAAGGGCGCAATGATCTGATCTCCCATTTTTACGGGAGCGTAAAGTAAAGTGTGTAAGTAGCCACAGCAACACTTACGCACTTTACTATTAAGATAAAGTGCGGTACATTACAGAAAGGACAAGAAAGGTATGGGTACAGCACAAATGGAGAAGAAGAACGAGCGTGGCGGGGGCAGACGAGCCATCGCCAAAGCAATCATAGAACAATACAAACCGACAACGGCAGAAGAGATGCAGGAGGCACTGCGGGACATCTTTGGTCCAATGTTCGAGGCTATGCTGCAAGGGGAAATGGATCGACACCTGGGGTATGAGACGAATGACCGGGGAGCTAAGAGCACAACCAACCGGCGAAACGGATATACGGAAAAGACAGTAAAATCCAGCATGGGTGAGATAGAAATTCATACACCTCGGGATCGGGATGGCAGTTTCGAGCCGCATCTAATCCCCAAACGTGCCAAGGATGTCAGTGGGATCGAGGATAAGGTTCTGAGCATGTACGCCAAAGGAATGAGCCAGCGGGATATTGCCGGTACCATTGAGGAGATATATGGATTTGAGATATCTCACGAAACGATTTCCGCAATCACAGACCGTGTGATAGAGACGGCCCGAGAATGGCAGAATCGTCCTCTGAAGAAATTCTATACCTTCCTCTTCGTAGACTGCCTTTATGTCAATATCCGCAAGGACCTGGAGACAAAGGGCTGTGCGGTCTACGTTATCCTGGGCTATGATGTAGATGGAATCAAGGACGTGCTGGGTATCTGGATCGGGGATTCGGAGGGAAAACACTACTGGATGCAGATATTTGACGAGATCAAGAGCCGTGGTGTAGAGGATGTCCTTTTTATCAGCATGGACGGCGTATCCGGCCTGGAAGAGGGCGCCAAATCCATCTTCAAGGATGTCGTGGTCCAGCGCTGCATCGTTCATCTGATCCGAAACTCGCTAAAGTATATTCCCTCAAAGGACTACAAGGCCTGTACCGCCCAACTCAAGCGAGTCTATGGCGCTCCAAGCCTAAAAGCGGCTGAGGCTGAATTTGAGCGCTTCAAGCAGGCTTGGAGCCAATATCCTGGAGCGATTAGCGTGTGGGTCAGAAACTGGGCACATGTGGAGCAGCTGTTTCATTATGGCAGCGCTGTCCGGAAGATCATGTACACCACAAATGCGATTGAAGCTCTGAATTCCAGTTTTCGGAAAGTGACCAGGAAGGGCGCTTTCCCCAGCGAAGATGCAGTATTGAAGGCGCTCTTTCTACGTCTTACGGAGCTTTATAAAAAATGGGCTGATCGCCCCGTCCCCAACTGGGCCATGGTCCGTAACCAGATTTCAATGGACTCCGGAATGCAGGCCAGAATCATGATATACGAAAAATATTGATCCTCGACTGACAACGTAGCCGCTGAAAATTAATTACACACTTTACTTGACAAAGCCCTGCAAGCTTGCCATGATGGACCTTCAGGTTGTCTAGGATCAGGAATACTTTCTGTTCCGAGGCGCGGACCAGGCGCTGCATAAATCGGATCAGCCGCTGCTGGTTCATGGTGTCCTGATAGACCATAAAACGGACCTTGCCCTGACTGCTGATCGCCGAAATCATATTGACCCGCTGCCGCTTCGTCTCCACCGGCAGCACTGGAGGACGGCCCTTGGGCGAAAAGCCACGTTCTACGATCTCACAGTTGCTTACCCCAGTCTCATCGGCCCAATAGATTATGGCATTCTCCGCCTCCGCACGCCTTGAAATTACGGGATTTTCCTCGTTTTTCCACCTTTAGATGCCTGTAGGATTCTGCTTCCGGGCACGCTTCGCCGGACGCTGGCAGCTCATGCCCCAGCGCTTCATGTAATCCGACAGTGTTCGCTCGTTTATTGCCTTGTGAAACTGCTTCTGAATGTACTGCCGCGTCCGTCCCAATGTCCACAGCTTGCCGGTGATCCCGAAATCCTCCGGTATCTTCTCTTCGATTGCCCTTCGGATATTTTCTTGTTCTTCCGCTGTAAGGACCATGTGGCTGCCCGGCTTTCGTCCATACTTTTTTCGCTCCAGAGAATTTTCTCCCTCTCGTTGATACGCTGTCCATATTTCGCTTGCGCGATTCTGCCGTACTCCGGTTAATTCCTCTATTTCTTTTCCCGTTTTTCCCATTTTCTTGAGCCGTACGACCTGCCTGCGTATCTCCTTGAGTCCTGATCTCCCTACTTTCCTTAAATCTATATATTCCATATCTTTTATGGTACCATACTTCTCCCTTTTTTCCTAGTATTTTTCTCGGATGCGGGCAGTTATCTGTGAGGGATAACTGCCCGGAATTTGTCTGTCTATGATGAAATTCTCTATTGATTTTTGAGCTGTCGCATATTCACCCAGAAGATTCGCCCATTTTTCTATAAAAACAGGCGGCTTTCTGCCGCAAGCTGTGTGCCGGGAAATTGCTGGAGTCTCAGGCTGGCAGCGCGAATGATAACGTGGATTTTTTCTCCGCCCTTGACAAATGTAAATTTTCTGTTACAATCAGTATCGTATGAAACAATTGCAGATGCAACTAAAGGAGGAGCTACACACATGGCAGATACAGACAGACAGGAATACAGGAAGAATATGATGCTCCTGGAGCCGCTCCCCAAGGTCATCACGAAGATGGCGGTGCCGTCCATCATATCCTTCCTCATCACCTCCATCTACAACTTGGCGGACACCTACTTCGTCAGCTCCCTGGGGACCAACGCCACAGCTGCCGTCAGCGTCAACGCCTCCCTGGATCAGATCATCATGATGGCCGGGTCTATGCTGGCGGTGGGCGCGGCAAGCTACATCGCCCGTCTCCTGGGGGCCCGGCAGGAGGAGAAGGCCGACCGGGTCATCTCCACGGCCTTCTTCCTGGCCATGGGCTTCGGCGCGGTGGTCATGGTGCTGGGCATCACGTTCATGAAGCCCATGGTGCGCCTGCTGGGCGCTACAGACACCTGCGAGCAGTACTCTATCCAATACGCCACCTACGTGCTCCTGGTGGCCCCCTTCATGGCCGGCAACTTCGTGATGAACCAGTGCCTGCGCTCCGAGGGCAGCGCCATGCGCTCCATGTTCGGCATGGGCTTCGGCGGCATCCTCAACTGCATCCTGGACCCCATCTTCATCTTCGCCCTGGACCTGGGGGTGGCCGGGGCGTCCATGGCCACCGCCATCTCCAAGCTGGTCAGCTTCGCCATCCTCATCTTCCCCTATCTGACCCGACGGAGCCTCCTCCGCCTGTCCCCCCGGCTGTTCCGGCCGGACGGGGCCATTGTGGGGCAGATCGTGTCCGTGGGCTCCTCCTCCCTGTTCCGCAACGGCCTGGCGGTGATCTCCGCCATCGTCCTCAACCGCATCGCCGGAGGCATCTCGGACTCCGTGCTGGCGGGCATCGGCGTGTCCACCAAGGTCATGATGTTCCCCTTCGGGATCATCCTCGGCTTCGGCACCGGGTTCCAGCCGGTGGCAGGCTTCAACTGGGGTGCGAAACGCTATGACCGGGTGGAGGAGAGCTACCGCTTCGCCGCCCGGGCGGCGGTCATCGGCGCGGCGGTCATGGGCGTGCTGCTGGCGGTCTTTGCCGAACCGCTCATCACCCTCTTCGCCAAAGCGGACCCGGAGATGCAGGCCGTGGGGGCGCTGGCCATCCGGCTGCAGTGCCTGGCCCTGCCCGCCCACAGCTGGGTGGCGGTGGTCAATATGCTCTGCGCCGGTCTGGGCAAGGCTCTGGGGGCAGTGCTGCTGTCCACCTCCCGGCAGGGGAGCTGCTTCCTGCCGATCGTGTATCCCATGACCATGCTCTGGGGCGCTGACGGCGCGGCCGCCGTTCAGGCGGTAGCGGACGTGCTGTCCATCGCCTTGGCCGTGCCGCTGGTCCGCCGGATGAAGGCGATGATCCGGCAGGCGGCCCAGGAGGCAGCCCTCCGGCCCCAAGGGGAGGAGGCCGCGCCATGAACAGTCCCGTCCTCACCAGCCTCCTGCGGATCAACCGCCGCAGGATGGTGGCCCTGCGCCGGGTGCTGACGCCCCACGGCTACGTGGGGTTCATGCACCTGATCCTGATCTACACCGCCCGGCGGCCCGGGGCCAGCCAGGAGGAGATCTGCACCTTCTACGCCCTGGACAAGGCCAGCACGGCCCGCGACGCCCGCCGTTTGGAGGACGCGGGCCACATCCGGAGGCAGACCGACCCGGAGAACCGGCGGCAGTACCAGCTGTTCCTGACCCCCCAGGGGGAGGAGATGGTGAAGATCATCGACCAGACCCACGAGGAGTTCCAGCGGCGGCTCTCCGCCGGTATCGCCCCGGAGGACTGGGAGAAGCTGACCGGGCTTTTGGAGATCGCGGAAGAGAACAGCCGCAAGGCTGTCGAATAGAACATTCAAAAAGGCCAGCTGCTTCGGCAGCTGGCCTAAAATATTACAGCTGGACGATCCAGCCCATGTCGTCGGCCACCACGCCGGTCTGCATCCCATAGATATGGTCGTAGAGCTTCTGGCTCACTGGGCCCACGCCGCCGCCGTGGATCACGATGTCCCGATCCATGTAGCGCAGATACCCGATGGGGGAGATCACGCAGGCCGTGCCGGTAGCCCATGCCTCCTGCAGGGAACCGTCCTTGCTGGCCTCCTCGATCTCCTGGATGGACAGCCGCCGCTCGCTGACTTTATAGCCCCACTTGCGCAGCAGGGTGATGGTGCTGTCACGGGTGACGCCGGGGAGGATGGACCCGCCCAGAGGGGCGGTGATGACCTCGTCCCCGATCATAAAGAAGGCATTGGAGGTGCCCACCTCCTCCACATACTTATGCTCGTGGGCGTCCAGCCACAGGACCTCCTTGCAGCCGTTCTCCAGAGCCTTCTTGGTGGCGCGCATACCGCCGGCGTAGTTGCCTCCTACCTTGGCGAAGCCGGTACCGCCCACGGCGGCGCGGATGTACTCGTCCTCCACATAGATGTGGCTGCCGGTCAGTCCGCCCCGGTTGATGTCGTAGTAAGCGCCCACGGCGCAGAGGATGATGATAAAGTGGTAGTGCTTGGCGGGCTCCACGGAGAAGCTCACCTCATCGGAGATGATGTAGGGCCGGATATAGAGGGCGGTGCCGGGCTGGCTGGGGATCCAGTCGGCGTCCACCTGCACAATGGACTTCACCGCCTCCACAAACAGCTCCTCATCCATATAGGGGATGCACATGCGCTCGTTGGTGCGGTTGAGGCGCTTGGCGTTCATGTCCGGACGGAAGAGGTTGATCTTCTTGTCCGGGGTCAGGTACGCCTTCATGCCCTCGAACATCATCTGGGCGTAGTGGAGGACGCAGCTGGCGGGGTCCAGGCTGATGGGGCCGTAGGGGACGATCTTGCCGTCATGCCAGCCCTGGCCCTCGTCGTAGTCCATGATGAACATGTGGTCGGTGAAGTACTTGCCGAAGCCCAGGTTGCTCTGGTCCGGCTTGGGCTTGGGGTTCGCGGTGCGGGTTACGGGAAAATTGTAAGACATGTTCTATTCCACCTTTCAGGTTATTCATACTTTTTCTCAAGAGAAAAAGGTTCAAAAAGAGCTTTTTGCGCGAAACTGCCGTTTCGCTTATGCCGGAGACTGTGCCCTGCCGGTACTGCCGATCTCCAGCAGGTTGCCCTCCGGGTCCGCCGCGTAGAAGTTGCGGATGCCGAAGGGGTAGGTCCTGGGCGCGCCAAGAGGGAAGGTGACGTTCAGCGCCGACAGCCGCGCATACTCCGCGTCCACATCGGCGAAGCGGGGCAGCCAGAGGGCGATCTCAAAGGTCTGATTGAGCCCCTTCGGGGGCGCATAGGGCTCTCCGAGGGACTGGGCGAAGGCCCTCCGGTCATACATGAACAGGGACAGCTCCCCGCTGGCCGTCTGGAACTCCGCGAAATCTCCCCCGTCCCACTGGGTTTGAAAACCCAGAATATCCCGATAAAAGGGGACCATGGTTTCCATGCTTCCGGCCAGCAGGCAGGCGCCCACCCGCGCCTCTTTTCCAAGGGCCGTCATACCGGCCGGTCCAGCGCGTACAGCTCCGGCCTCCGGTCACGGAACACGTTGATGGAGGAGCGGATGCCCTCGATAACCGAGAAATCCGCCTCGCCGGTGATAATTTCCTCCCGGTCCCCGGCCTTCGCCAGGTACTCGCCCCAGGGGTCAATGACGGCGCTGTGTCCGCCGCAGCGGGTTTCTCCCGCCGTCCCCACGCTGTTGCACAGGGCCAGGAACATCTGATTCTCGATGGCCCGGGCCCGGGCCAGGGTTTCCAGGTGCATGGTCCGCTTCTCCGGCCACTGGGCCACGGCGAAGAGCAGGTCCACCCCCTCCAGGGTCATGGTCCGGACGAGCTCGGGGAACCGGATGTCGTAGCAGATGATCAGCCCGCAGGACTTGCCGTCCAGCGTAAACCGGCAGGTATGCCATCCGCACTGGAAGGACTCATGCTCCCCGGAGGGCGTAAACAGATGGGTCTTGTCGTACTCCGCGACGACGGCGCCGGTGCGGTCGAAGACGTAGGCGGTGTTGAAATACCCCTCCGTCCGTTTGTTCGCCACGCTGCCGCAGACGATGTTGACGTTCAGCTCCTTTGCCAGGGCGGAGAATACAGCTTTCGTCCTCTCCCCGTCCCGGTCGGCGCAGGGCTCCAGGTCTTTGGGGAAAAAGCCGGTGTTCCAGGTCTCCGGCAGGACCGCCACGTCCGGGTGTTCCGCCGCCACGGCGGCGCGGAGCAGCTCCTCCGCGTGGGCAAAATTGTAATTGACCTCCCCCAGACGCATGTCCATCTGGATGCAGGAAATCTTCATGACGATCTTTCTCCTTACAATCGAATAGCCGTCTCCAGGGCGATGGACAGGTACCGCTCATAGTCGGACTCCGGATGCGCTCCCATAAGTCCGCGCTCCCACTGGCTTCCCGCCAGACTGTCGGCGGTATACAAAAACTGGTAGACCTCTTTCCCCCGGAACTGCCCGGCGGCCATGACGGAGGCGCATTCCATTTCTACCGCGCCGCAGCCCTCCGCCCGGCGTTCCGCGACCTTCCCGGGCGTCTCACGATAAATCGCGTCGGTGGTCCAGGTCTTGCTGCGGACGTAGGGCAGCTCCAGCTCGTCGAAGATTGCCGCCAGACGGTCCGCCGTGGGGATCTCCACATAGTCGGAGGGCGGCAGGTAGTGGAAGCTGGTCCCTTCGTCCCGGTAGGCGGCGGTGGGAACGATCAAATGTCCGGCAGGCAGGTCCGCATCCAATCCGCCGCAGGTCCCAAAGAGCAGGACCTTCTCCGCTCCCTTGACCCATACCTCCTCCAAAATTCCAACCGTGGCGGGGCCGCCGATGGTGGTGAGGTACAGCCCAAGGGTCTGCCCCTGATAGGAAAAGCGGTAAATGGGTACTTCCACACAGGCGTTTATGGTGCTGACGGTCTCCACCGGAAGCCGCTTTTGCAGCGCCTCAACGACCTTCCGCTGAAAGGTCACAAGCACGGTTTTCGGGAAGCCCTCCACCGGCTGCGCGAGATGTACCGGTTTCAGCAGCTCCTCGCCGCTGTCAAAGCCATGGCGGATCATTGGTAGTCCCGTCCCGCCTGGAGAGCCTTCATGTTCAGCTCTACCAGCTGGGCCTTGCTGGGCGGCACCAGCTTGGCTACGGTGGCTTCGGTGCCGTCAAAGGTCAGCTCGGGGTTATTTTTCAGCACGTGCCCCATCATGACCATATTTGCCAGAGTGGGCACGCCCGCGTCGTTGGCCATCTGGGTGGCGGGGATGTAGTAGACCTCTACGTCCGTGCGCGCCACCTTCTCGGAGATCAGGGTGGAATCTACGTAGATCTGCCCGCCGGGGACCACGGAGTCCACGTATTTTTGCAGGCTGGGCAGATTCATGACGATCAGCACGTCCGGGTCGGTGATAATGGGGGAGCCCACGGAATCGTCGGACAGGATGACGTTGCAGTTGGCGGTGCCGCCCCGCATTTCGGGGCCGTAGGAGGGCAGCCAGCTTACCTGTAAATCCTCCAGGAGGCCCTTGTAGGCCAAAAACTTCCCGGCGAACAGGATGCCCTGTCCGCCGAAGCCGGCGATCAGGATCTGAGTAGTTTTCATTTCGCATCCGCCTCCTTTGCCGCGCTTCTGTCCTTATAGACGCCCAGGGGATAGTAGGGCAGCATGTCGCTCTCCACCCACTCCAGAGCCTTCTGAGGCGTCATACCCCAGTTGGTAGGACAGGCGGAGACCACCTCAATGAGGGAAAAGCCCTTCTTATCGATCTGGTTCTGGAACGCCTTCTGGATGGCCTTTCCGGCGGCCTTCACGTTCTTGACGTTGTTCACCGCCACACGGACCACGTACTCCGGGCCCTCCAGAGTCGCCAGCATCTCGCAGACCCTGATGGGCCAGCCGCAGTGGTTCACGTCCCGGCCATAGGGAGACGTCTGGGTCACCTGCCCCGGCAGGGAGGTGGGGGCCATCTGTCCGCCGGTCATGCCGTAAATGGCGTTGTTGACGAAGATGACTGTGATATTCTCATTCCGGGCGGCGGCGTGGACGGTCTCCGCCATGCCGATGGAGGCCAGATCGCCGTCCCCCTGATAGGTAAAGACGATGTTGTCCGGACGGCAGCGCTTGATGCCGGTGGCCGTGGCGGGGGCCCGGCCGTGGGCGGCCTCGATCATGTCGCAGGCAAAGTAGTCGTAGGCCATGACCGCGCAGCCCACGGGGGCCACGCCGATGGCCTCGCCCTCGATGCCCAGGCTGTCGATGGCCTCCGCCACCAGACGGTGGATGATGCCGTGGGGGCAGCCGGGGCAGTAGTGGAGCGCCGCGTCCGTCAGGGACTTGGGCTTCTGGAATACAATCGCCATATCAGTTCACTCCTTTCCGGGCTTCCCGAATCGAGGCCAGCACCTGGTCCGGCGAGGGGATCATGCCGCCGGTACGGTTGCACAGGCTCACAGGCCGGGCGCATTCGATGGCCAGGCGCACGTCCTCGATCATCTGCCCCATGTTCAGCTCCACGCAGACGAAGCGCTTCACCTGCTCCGCCGCCTGGCGCAGGACCTTGGAGGGGAAGGGCCAGAGGGTGATGGGCCGGATGAGGCCAGCCTTGATCCCTTCGCTCCGGGCCTGGACTACGGCGTTCTTCGCCACCCGGGAGGCGATGCCGAAGGCTGTCACGCAGATCTCCGCGTCCTCCATCATGTACGATTCGTACATGGCCTCGTTCTCCTCCACGGCCTTGTACCGCTCGTACCGCTCAAAATTCTTCCGCTCCAGCTCGTCGGACTTGAGGTACAGGGAGTTGACGATGTTGTGCTTCCGCTGCATCTTTGTGCCGGTGAGGGCCCAGGGCTTGTCGTAGGCCTCCACCTCCACGTCCTCGAAGGTGATGGGCTCCATCATCTGCCCGATGGTGCCGTCCGCCAGGATCATGGCGGTCATGAGGTACTTGTCCGCCAGATTGAAGCCCTTAACGGTGAGGCTGGCCATCTCCTGCACGGAGGCGGGCGCCAGGACGATCATGCGGTAGTCGCCGTGACCGCCGCCCTTGGTGGCCTGGAAGTAGTCGGACTGGCTGGGCTGGATGCCCCCCAGGCCGGGGCCGCCCCGCTGGACGTTCACCACGAAGGCGGGCACGTCGGAGCCGGCTATGTAGCTCAGGCCCTCGCTCTTCAGGGAAATTCCCGGGCTGGAGGAGGAGGTCATGACCCGCATCCCGGCGGCGGCGGCGCCGTAGACCATGTTGATGGAGGCGATCTCGCTCTCCGCCTGGAGGAACACGCCGCCGATCTTGGGCATCTTTTTCGCCATGTAGGCGGCGATCTCCGTCTGGGGGGTGATGGGGTAGCCGAAGTAGTGGCGGCAGCCCGCCCGGATGGCGGCCTCCGCGATGGCTTCGTTGCCCTTCATTAAGACTCTTTCTGCCATGGTTTCCTCCTTCTTTCTACTTTTCCACGGTGATGATGCAGTCCGGGCACATGGTCGCGCAGAAAGCGCAGGCGATGCACTCGTCCTGGTTGGTCATCACCGCCGGGGAGTAGCCTTTTTTGTTGATCTGGTCCTTGGCGATGGCCAGGATGTGCTTGGGACAGGCGTTTACGCAAAGGCCGCAGCCCTTGCACAAATCTGTCAGAAACGTGACTTTTGCCATTTATTTTGCTCCTTTCTTCGCGCCGTTCCGGCGCGAGGGGAATTGGTCCTTCCATCGGCCCGGGCACCCGCCTGCGCGAAAAGCGGGTAAAACCGAATAAATATACGCTCACTATAGCATATAACCATACGCGGTCTCTGTCAATGGCTTTTTCTGCTGAATTTGGCGCTTTACCGCGCAAAAGAATTGACACCGTCACCGGGCGGAAATCTAAGAGTTGCAGCGCGCCTCAGTCTCGAACGAAAAGCTCTTTTTGATCCTTTTTCTCTCGAGAAAAAGGATGTCAGCCGAACAGCGGACGGGCCTGCGGCGGGCCCTTCTGTTCCGGCAGATCGAAGTATTTGGCCTGCAGCTTCATGGGCAGCAGATGGGGAATCTTACCCGCCAGGCCCGCCGCCACAGTCTCCTCCGCGCTGGTCAGCCAGATGGGGAGGCCGCTGAGTTTGCTTAATCTCTCCATATAGGGGATCGCCGCCAGCACCGTCTCCGGCGTGGTCTCATGGGCCAGATTGGCGTTATTGACGATGGCCGTGAAGGGCACTCCTCCGGCGGTCTCGATCTCCCGCATGACCTCCAGTGCTTCCTCGGGGGTGCGGGTCAACGGGCGGCAGGGATTTGCTACGAAGGCCATGCAGTAGTCTTCCTCCTCCAGAATAAAAGGAGCGTACCGCCCCAGGGCGTAGGCACCCCGGTCGTCCCCGCCTACATCCATAACGGCGAAGATACTCTTATCCTCCACCAGCCGGTAGGCCTCGGCGGGAAGGGCGGGGAGGTCCACGTTGGTATTGGCAAATTGGGGCGAGATCAGGTCCACCCCCGCTGCCTCCAGGTCGGAGGCGCTGTCCTTGGTACGGAAGTAGGGGTTTACGATATCCAGGTCGGCGATGGCCGTCTTTTTCCCCTCCCGCGCCAGCAGGAGGGCATAGTTGACGGCGATGTTGGTCTTACCGGAGCCGTAGTGTCCGGCGAAGAGGGTAATGCGTTTATCGTCCATAGGAGGGCTCCTCATTTAACTGCTTTTCCATAATCTCATATACCAGGATTACGCCGTTTTCCATCGGCCATTGGTCATGGCAAATTGTCCGGTATCCCCGGTGTTCATACAGCAGGCAGGCGGGAAGGGAGGCTTCCAGCCGGACAGCGGCGTACTGCCGGGCGGCTTCCCGCTCTAATTTCTCCATAATAAGGCTGCCGTATCCCCTGCCCTGGAACGCGGGCAGGACATACACTCTTGTAATATGGTCCTGCCGGGCAGTCCCGGTGCCGATCAAGTGGTTTCCCAGCCAAAGACCATACACGGTATTCTGACGGATATCCTGCAATACGGCATTTTCATCATGCAGGCTGCAAAAGGCATCTACAATTTCCGGCAAATAATATTGGGGATATATCTCCCGCACCGTATGCTGGACCAGGGCCGCGATCTGCGCCGCGTGGCGCTCCGCCGCTTTTTCAAATCGAACGGCATCCACGGCCGTCACAGCTTGTTCCGCATGATCTTCCCGCTGATGGTCTTAGGCAGCTCCTCCTTAAAGACCACGATCCTGGGATATTTATACGGCGCGGTGTGCTTCTTCACGTAATCCTGAATTTCCTTCTTCAGTTCCTCAGTCCCCTCGGTGCCCTTGACCAGGACGATGCTGGCCTTGACCACCTGTCCCCGGATCTCGTCCGGCGCGGCGGACACGCCGCATTCCAGCACATAGGGCAGCTCCATGATGACGCTCTCGATCTCGAAGGGCCCGATCCGGTAGCCGGAGGACTTGATGACGTCGTCCCGGCGTCCCACGTACCAGAGGTAGCCGTCCTCGTCCTGCCACGCCACGTCCCGGGTGTGATAGAGCCCGTCGTGCCAGACCTCCGCCGTCTGGGCCTCGTCCCGGTAGTACCCGGCGAAAAGCCCCGGCAGCATGTGGCCCTTGTCCGCCCGGATGCAGATCTCGCCGTTTTCACCGGGAGCCACCGGCTCGTCGTTTTCGTCCACCAGCACCAGGTCGTAGGTGGGGATGGGCTTGCCCATGGAGCCGATCTTCTGCTTGTTGCCGATGAGGTTGCCGATGGTGAGGGTGGTCTCCGTCTGGCCGAAGCCCTCGTAGATCTGCAGTCCCGTCTGGGCCTCGAACTGGCGGAAGACCTCCGGGTTCAGGGCCTCGCCGGCGGTGGAGGCGTGCTTGATGCTGGAGAGGTCGTACTGGCTCAGGTCCTGCTTGATGAGCATCCGGTACATAGTGGGCGGGGCGCAGAAGGTGGTGATATTATATTTGGCGAACATGGGCAGGATGTCCGCCGCGTCGAACCGGTCGAAGTCATAGGTGAACACCGCGCCCTCGCACAGCCACTGGCCGTACAGCTTGCCCCACAGGGCCTTGCCCCAGCCGGTCTCGCTGATGGTGAAGTGAAGACCGTCGGCGTGGACGCAGTGCCAGTATTTGGCGGTGATAAAGTGGCCCAGGGCGTACTGATAGCTGTGGGCGGCGATCTTGGGGTA
>OFGA01001506.1_pt1 | contig 15897 bp, 13 predicted proteins | sample 1521471 | NCBI WGS metagenome assembly OFGA01 (sample SAMEA3504086, study PRJEB24116) | mouse gut metagenome | biome: mouse gut; feature: mouse-associated habitat; material: faeces | place: Denmark | collected 2011
AAACAGAAGGGCTGGACCGCATTTTCATGGATGTTTATTCACAGCAGGCCGATATGATGACGGATAGCAGACAGCAGGGTAAAGTGAAGCATGCCTTCAAGGACATTCTGGGCATAGTCTTCTTTGGTGTGCTTGCCGGAAATGATGAATGGGAGGATATCTATGATTTTGCGATGGATGAAAGAGAAACTTTAAGAAACTATCTGGACTTAAAGAACGGAATTCCATCCCATGATACGATGCAGAGGGTCTTTGCCATCATCCGGCCAGATGAACTGCAGGGGATGCTCAAAGAGATCCTGGTTCAGATGATAGAAATGGCCGGGCAGCACCTTGACCAGTATCTGTATCAAAATGAAGAACTGGACTGTTATGTACGCGACGTCATTGCGGCAGACGGAAAGGAAACCCGGCATACCGCGAAGAAACACGCAAAAACCCCAGAAGACTTGTGTAACCTGAACGAATTTAATGTAATGTCCACAGAATGGGGTGTCTGTCTGTCCAGCACGAGAATTGACGAGAAAACCAATGAAATTCCCGAAATGCAGGCAGTTATGAAAGGACTTGACTGCCGGAAATGCATCGTTACTGCGGACGCTATGAATGCCCAGAAAGAAACCGCACGGGTTATTGTGCAGGAAGCACACGGAGATTATTGTCTTGCGCTCAAAGGGAACCAGAAACAGGCTTATGAAGAAATTCGGAATTATTTTGCCTGTAAGGATCTGCTGGAAAACATACGTCAGAAAGCAGGACAATACCAAAGCGAGACAGAGGAATCCACCTATGCCATAACCATAAGGGAATATTTCATCACAGATGACATTCAGTGGTTTGAAGACCGCGGCAGATGGGAAAAACTCCAGTCCATCGGGTATGAGAGAAAGACCATAACCATTAAGGAAACAGAAGAGTCTCATATAGAAGAACGGTATTACCTGTGCAGCATCAAACCAATTGCAGAGTTATTTGCGACAGCAGTCCGAAGGCACTGGAACATAGAAAACAACCTGCACTGGACACTTGATGTTGTATTCAGGGAAGACAGTCTGGGTTCCAAAGAAAAGAAAGCAGTCCATAACTTGGGGCTGATCAGACGGTTCGTCATGTTTATTATAAAGTTGATGAAAACGTATTATGGACGAAGCATGAGAAGAGTCCGGAAAACGATAGGGAGAAAACCCGAAACAGAACTTCCGCTTATTCTTGCTGTCCTGAGAGTATTATATACTAATGATTTATTAGATTCCATTGACGAACTCACCAAATAATTGGATGGCAATTAGAAAATATCTGTTCATGCGTTTATTCTGTTTCATCCGAACCGGTTGTATTTTCCTTTCATTTAGGATATTCTAAAAGGGCATATGCAGGCGTCGGCGCTGCCGGACAATGCCTGCCAAATGACTGTCTGCGGGAGATAAAGGGATTATGAAGGAAAAAATACTGATTGTGGATGATGAAACTGCCATTGCAGATTTAGTAGAGGTATATCTGAATAATGAAGGATTCGAAGTCCGTAAATTTTATAAAGCAAAAGACGCGCTGCACTGTGCCATGCAGGAAGAACTAAGCCTTGCGATTTTAGATGTGATGCTGCCGGATATGGATGGATTTACGCTGTGCCAGAAAATCCGGGAAAAGCGTCTGTTTCCGATTATTATGCTGACCGCAAAGGTGGAAGACATGGATAAAATCACAGGGCTGGCGCTCGGGGCGGATGATTATATTACAAAGCCGTTCCAGCCGCTTGAGCTGATGGCGCGGGTCAAATCCCAGCTGCGCCGCTATACCCGTTACAATACGCAGGAAGCAAAAGAAGACCTGGAAGAATACGATTTCCGTGGGCTGCATATATCCAAAAGCAGCCATAAATGCACGCTGAACAGCAGGGAGCTGACACTGACGCCGATAGAGTTCAGCATACTGTGGCATCTGTGCGAGCACCGCGGAAATGTCGTTTCCTCGGAGGAGCTGTTTGAAGCGGTCTGGGGCGAGCAGTATTTAGACAGCAACAATACGGTTATGACGCATATCGCAAGAATCCGTGAGAAAATGAACGAGCCGCCGCGCAGGCCGAAATATGTCAAGACTGTGTGGGGAGTCGGGTATACGATTGAATAGCAAAAACAGAAAAGAAGGAAATTCCATTGAATAGAAAGAAACAAAAGACAGGCAGCAGCCGGAATGATTCGATGAAGATACAGGTCATGCTCCAGTATACCATATCGGTCATCGCAGCGGCTGCGCTGATTGGAGGGGCAGGGGTGCTGTCGTGGGCTGTCTGTACCAGCCGCATCTGGTATGGCACGGAAATGCTTTACCCGGTGCTGACCTGGATTAAGCGGTATCTGTTTATTGTATATGCGTTTCTATGCATGGCCTGCAGCATGCTGCTGGCATATTATTTTATTGCAAAGCCGTTCCGCTACCTGGATGCGGTCGTCCAGGCATCCGGGCAGCTGGCGCACCCGTCCGAGGATGCCATTGTACTGCCGCCAGCCGTGCACAGCGTCCAGGATGAGCTGAACCTGCTGCGGGAGCGGGCACTGCGCAATGCCATGATTGCAAAAGAAGCAGAACAGCGCAAAAATGACCTGATTGTTTATCTGGCCCACGATTTGAAGACACCGCTGACCAGTGTTATCGGGTATCTGGCGCTGATGCAGGACGAGCCGCATATTTCACAGTATCTGCGGGAACGGTATACCGGTATTGCACTGGATAAGGCACAGCGGCTGGAAGATTTGATAAACGAATTTTTTGATATTACAAGATTTAACCTGACGACGCTGACGCTGGAAAAAGAGTCGGTAAATTTAAGCCGCATGCTGGAACAGATTGCAAGCGAATTTGAGCCGGTACTGGCAGAAAAGGGGCTGTACTGGCAGACGGAAATTGCACCCGGCATTGAGCTTTTATGCGACCCGGACAAGCTGCAGCGGGTGTTTGACAACCTGATACGCAATGCGGTTAATTACAGCTATGCTGATACGGAAATCCTGCTGACGATGACAGCGGAAGAACATACGGTGCGGATTTATATTAAAAATCACGGCCGCACCATACCGCCGGAAAAGCTCGGGCATATCTTTGAACAGTTTTTCCGGGTCGATTCCTTACGGGCATCCGCAACCGGGGGAGCGGGGCTCGGGCTTGCGATAGCCAAAGAAATCGTAGAGCTGCACGGGGGCAGGGTATGGGCGCAGAGCCAGGAGGAAAGCGTGGCTTTTACAGTGGAAATACCTGGTGGCGGAAAACAGAAGCATGCAGCTGGATAAACAGAAGCCGGATAACTGCCTGCGAAAATAAAGGGGAGAGGACGTGTCCGGGCCTTTGGGTGTTATTCTGCCGGCGGTTTTTTGGCATCTTTTTGGAACATTTCGTGCAGCTCTGTCCCGGACTCCTGCATGCCCCGTTTTATCCATTCCTTAATCCATCCGTAAATTCCATATGCCAGAAAGCAATTCAGGTATGCCTGTGCATTCGGCATATGGTCTGGAATCCCGATGTTATCCGTAATGGTGTCGAGCATAATGCGGGACAGGCCGGCCTGATAGAGCGCGGTATAAAATTCAGCATGTTCCTTATAAAAATCCAGAAGGCTGACAAAAACCGTATCAATGGATGCATCGGGGCTGTTTTCAAAGGCAGCTCCCCATTCCCTGGCCAGGCGGTCGGATTCCTGTTTTAAGACATCCTCCCGGCTTTTAAAGCTGCGGTAAAAAGAGGCCCTTCCAACGCCCGCCTTTGCGGTCAGGCTGCATATGGATATCGAAGAAAAATCCGCTGTTTTCATCATTTCCAGCAGTGTCCGGGTGATTTGCTTTTTTACATGGGTATTTTTGTCTGTCTGATTCATATGCTGACTGGTGTTCTCCTTTCGGTATTTATTTTATGGTACAGTCGTCTCACGGGAAAGTCAACCGGCAAATCTTGACATTTCCGCGGCTTTGTACTACTCTTTTTCTATCGCAAGAAAATTCAGGATATTTCAAATGCGGACAAAGGAGGAAAAAAATACGGAGACAAAGAAAAGTCATGTTGAAACAATCACGCTGGAACAGGTTCCAGACAGTGAAAAGAAAAGCTGGCCTTCGATTGCATTTATCTGGGCCGGAAATGTCATCTGCGTGCCTGCGCTGATGATTGGTTCCATGGTATCTGCCGGACTGGATTTTAAGGATTCCATTCTGGCGATGTTTATTGGTTATGGCATTGTGGTGGCACTGATGATGCTGATTGCAGCACAGTCTGCCCAGACAGGCCGGCCGACGACGGTGGCGGTATCAAGGGCGCTGGGCGACCGCGGCTCGCAGCTTACGCTTTCCCTGATTATTGCCGTGTCCATGATTGGATGGTATGCGTACCAGACAATTGTATGTGCATCTTCTTTCTGCACGCTGATGCAGTCCAGCTTTGGGATTTCGTTTCCGGAATGGCTTTCCTGCATTATCTGGGGCACGCTGATGCTGGTGACCGCGTTTTACGGCATCGGGCTGACCAATGTTTTAAATGCGGTCAGTGTGCCGCTGCTGTTTGTATTTCTTGTTTACGGCGTGTCCATTGCACTTGGGGATGGCGGCGCTGCGGTGCTGTCTGCTTACCAGCCGGCAGGCGATGGCGGCATGATGGCGGGCATTACGATTTCCGTCGGCGGTTTTATTTCCGGTGCCGCTACCTGCGGTGATTACAACCGCTACAGCAGGGACGGGAAAAGCGCGGCGCTTTCCTGCCTGTTTGGCGTGATTCCGGCAGGAGTGGGTGCGCTGGCCTGCGGCGCGGTGCTGTCTATCTGCTCCGGCGATTCGGACATTACCGTGATGTTTGCAAATGTGGGGCTGCCTGTGGCGGGCATGCTGGTACTGATTCTGGCTACCTGGACAACGAATGTCGGGAATGCTTATTCGGCTGGCATTGCGGTTGTAAATATTTTTAAAATGAAGGATGACAAGAGGGCTGCGGTAACCGCTGTCTGCGGCATAATCGGAATCCTGCTGTCCCTGGGCGGCATTGTTTACTATTTTGTGGATTTCCTGTCAGCGCTCAGTTACCTGATTACGCCAATCTGTGCGGTTTTAATCGCAGATTACTGGGTTGTCGGGCATGGAAGGAGCGGGGACTGGGAGCCGTTTGAGGGCGTAAACTGGCTGGGCATCGCCGCGTGGGTGTGCGGTGCGCTCGTAACGTATTTTGATACGTTTTTTATACCGGAGCTTGTCGGCATTGCCGTAACGGTAGTGATTTACTGGGTTTTATGCCTGGCGGTGAAAAATCCAAAGTATAATCCATTTGCAGGACGGGCATAAAAATACAGGAAGCTGTTTCTGGCAGGAAGATTCTGGTTTGTGGCAGATTGTTTCAGGGAGAAAAAGAGGGGGTAAAAAATGGCAAGAGAGTTAAGACGCAGGGAATTTACAAGCATTGTTTATGGTTCCAGCTTTTACGGCGGCGGCGGTGGCGGCTGCAGTGAGGAAGGGCTGGCTTTAATCGAAGCAATGTATCAGGAAGATGCGGATGCATCTTTAAAAATGATTGATATTTCAGAAATGGAAGATGATGCGGGCATTGTTTCCACTATGGTCGCAGCGCTTGGCTCCCCGGCTGCGACAAAGGGGAAAACGTTCCAGAAGGAATCGGTCAATGCAGTAAAGGGCATGTGCGAACAGGCCAGGTTTGAGGGGAAGCAGCTGCGGTATGTATATTCCGGCGAGATGGGCGGCGGCAATACCATGCTTCCGCTGTATGCGGCATGGAAATGCGGCCTTCCGGTTCTTGATACGGATGGAAACGGGCGTGCGGTACCGGAGCTGAATACCGGGCTGCTGCCGGTGCATGGCATTCCGACCAGCCCGATTGTCCTGGCCAGTGAAGCCGGGGACACCATGGCGGCACGCACCGAAGACCCGATGGACTGTGCTGCCTGTGAAAGAATTGCCAGATACATGTGCCAGGCGTTTGACCAGGGCATTGGCATTGCGGCATGGATGATGAATAAAGAGCAGCATCTGAAAGCATCCGCGATTGGGCAGATGACGCTGGCAATCGAGGTCGGGGACATTCTTATGGAAACGCCGCCGGCGGATGCGGTAAAAAGGCTTGGGGAATATTTTGCAGCAAAACATATCCCGTTTGAGGCAGCTGTGGAAGCGGGCACGATTACAGATATCAGGATGACGACGATGGGCGGCTTTGATACAGGGATTACGACCATCCGTGCAGATAACGGACAGGAATTCCAGGCTGTTTTCCAGAATGAGAATCTTTATGTGCAGACAGAAGGAAGGATTATTGTGACCGTGCCGGGCATTATTTCGATGCTGGATTTGGGCGGTGGCAAAATGGCGGTCCCGGTATCAAACAGTGAAACATATGCCGGACAGCGGGTTGCACTGACACTGACAAAGGCGGACAGGCGCTGGTATGACCTGCCGGCATGCTATGGCTGCTGGGAAGAAGTGCTTGCAAGCGCAGGCTACCGGAACGTGAAGCCGGAAGTGAAGTTCTGGGAAGCATAAACAGACTGCCAAGACGGCGGTTAGAATGAAAAGAAACAGGGCTGCCGCATGAAGAAAAACGATACAGGATATAGCTGGTTTGAATGGTCCTTTTATACCATATCCTGTATATGTTTTGCTTCGTGCGGCAGCCCTGTTTTCTGAAATTTCCAGCTGCCATGGCAGTCTTTTCAATTGAAGTCTTCATGCAGTTTCTCCTATGCATCCTGCATAGCCGTCTTCAGTATACATATTCCCTTCGTTTTTCCAGATGGCAGTAAGCAGTGCCGTTTTTGGTATAACCGTTTGTGGAAAAAGATATTTCATTCTGTCCGGTATCGGAGCATGCTTCTTCCAGGACACTTTCAAAACTCCGGGGCTGTTTTCTTTCGCGGCGCTTTTCGTCCTTCTGCTTGGAAGCTGTGTCGCGAAGGCTTGTTACGAAAATCACGTTTTCAATCCGAAATAAACTGTTAACATATGCTGCTTTACTCCCCTCCCTGGTTGTAAATTTCAACAGGCTGCAACATCCTGCGCAAGATGCCAGACGCACCTTCCAAAATCCGTTTTTCCAGTGCTCTTATTATTAATATCGGCTGATATGCGGATTTCTTAACCGTCCCGGGGTGTTTTGTGGCAGCAAAAATCAGTGCTGTTTTCATTGGCTGGTACAGCCAGGCTGTATACCGGCTAATCTGCCTGCATCTGTTCTTTCAGGGACTGCAGAAAGGCATATGGGATGTGCAGGTTTCCTTTTCCGGTACCGAGCTGGATATCCGGCTTGTTTTTGCCATGGAAATCCGAGCCGCCGGTAATCAGAAGGCCGAAGGAAGCAGCCAGCGCGCGCATGCGCATTTCATCGTCCCCGCTGTTTTCCGAATATACGGCTTCTATGCCGCACATTCCGGCATCCTTCATATCCTGTATCATCTGCTTTAATTCGTCTTCGCTTAACTGGCATAAGACCGGATGTGCCAGGACTGCAAGCCCGCCGGCTTCCCGAATCAGGTGCACGGCCTCAACCGGAGTGATTTTCGGCCGTTCGATATAGCAGCGGCAGCCTTCGCCAAGATATTCGGCAAAGACCGTGCGGATGTCTGGAAGCTGTCCGGTTTCACATAAATACCGGGCGATGTGGGCACGCGTCAGCACGCTGTCCGGGAATTTTTCTGCAAGTGCTTCCATGGTAATGGAAAAGCCTTCTTCCTGCAGGCGTTTTGTCATGCGTTCGTTGCGGGTTGTGCGGAAATCGCGGAATTCTTCCAGCTTTGCTTTCAGCCTGGGATATTCCGGCGAGACATAATAGCCAAGCACATGGATTTCGCGGCCTTCATAATCGCACGAAAGCTCCACGCCCGGTACCAGCTCGATGCCAAGCCCTGCTGCGGCTTCTTTTGCTTCTGCAATGCCGTCCATCGTGTCATGGTCGGTTAAGGCCATTGCGCACAGGCCGGCTTTTTTTGCTTCGGCTAAGAGTGCGAAAGGGGCAAAGGTGCCGTCCGAAGCCGAAGAATGGACGTGCAGGTCTGTAATGCGTGTGTCTGTTATCATGATAAAAACTCCTTTCCTGTAACTGCCGGGTTCTGGCAGCGAGATAACTCTGTGGGTATGTGAAAACTGTTTTTTATCATATCATACAATCGGGAAGCTGGCAAATGGGTAAATTCCGGTGCAGCCTGATGTTCTGGACATCCGGCATGCCTTGTGCTACAATAAACAAAACATTACAGGGCCGGACAGGAGCTTCCTGTGGCGGGTATTTTGGGAAGGTGAGCCAATGCGGAAATACTATATAAGCACATGGGAAAAAGAACGGGACAGAAGATATATTTTTCCAGCAGTCTGTGATTCAGAAATGAAAAATATAAGCAGAATCCATCCTCTGCTGCAAAAGCAGGCAGATGCTGTCTACCGGGCTGTCTGCGGGGATAGAAATATTTCAATGATTATAGTTTTTGGAAGTGCTTTGAATATGCGGTGTACCGGAAAAAGCGATATCGACCTTGCGGTCAAATTAAAAGAAGAATGCATATCGGACGAAATGAAAAACAGCATTTCGGAAAAAATACAGGCTGCATGTGACTGGAATGCGGATATTGTGTGGCGTGACAGGCTGCAGGAATCCGACCAGATTTTGCAGGATATCAGGAAGGGAGTGATTTTGCTTGAGCAAGCTGCTGAAACGGGCAAAAGTGAAGCTTCATAATGCTTTGCATAATTATCACTTGATTGCAGAGGATGATGCCTATCTGGATGACTGCTGCTATAATCTGCAGCAGGCAATGGAATTGGCATTAAAATTTCTGGTTGAGATACATGGGGAGCCGTATATCAGGAACCATGATTTGCGGGCCCAGCTGAACAAGCTGAATATGCTTGGGATTGAAGTGCCATATTATGAGGAAATCAGCAGAATGGCGGCAACATTAAACAGCTGGGAAGCAGAGTCACGATATAAGGACAGTTTTTCGGCTTTAATAGATGAAATTGATGCAGCAGCGGAGTATGCCAAAGCACTGATTTCATTTGCGGAAAATAAAGTAAAAGAGATTGAAAGCGGGTCAGGCTGCATTACGGATTTTTGAGGGAAACATGCAGCAGGGTACAGCTGTCTTATTTAAAAGGACTGGCATAAAAACAGATTTTCATGCTTGTGTTTTATGCCAGTCTTTTTGCGGTATAAAATCAGGCGTTTTTCTGCTCCCGCACAAGGTTTTTCTGTGCGGCAGCCAGCATCAGCTTAATCCGGTTCAGCTGGTTGACCTCGCTGGCTCCCGGGTCGTAGTCTACGGCTACGATGTTTGACAGCGGATAGCGGCGGCGCAGCTCCTTGATGACGCCTTTGCCCACGATATGGTTTGGCAGGCAGCCAAACGGCTGGGTGCAGACGATATTGTTTGTACCGGAATGAATCAGCTCTAACATTTCCCCGGTTAAGAACCATCCTTCACCGGTCTGGTTTCCTTCTGATACGATAGGGGAGGCATATTCTGCCAGCGTTTCGATTCGGGCCGGCGGGTCAAAGTGGCGGCTTTTTTCGAATTCGTCACGGGCAGCGGCACGCAGCCATTCGAGCAGCTTCATGCCCAGCTTTGCATTGCGCACGTTCTTTTTCGGGCTGTCCAGCATCTGGGATTTGAATTTCTGGTTGTAAAACGTGTACAGCAGAAAATCCATTAAATCCGGCACGACAGCTTCTGCGCCTTCGGCTTCTAAAAGCTCTACCAGATGGTTGTTGGCAGAGGGCAGGAATTTTACCAGTATTTCGCCGACGACGCCGACACGCGGCTTTTTGACATCACGCCTTGGCAGGTTATCAAAATCGCGGATAATATCCCGGCACAGGCGCTTGAACCTGCGGTGTGAGAGAATCCGTTTCTGCGAAACAAATGCGATGGCCTGCTGCTTCCATTTTTCGTGCAGCTGATTGGCAGAACCCGGCACGGCTTCGTATGGCCTTGTGGCATACAGGCAGCGCATGAAAATATCACCGAATTCCAGTGCATACAGCCCGTGCTGCAAAACCGCCGGGGTAAGCACAAAGCCCGGATTTTTTTCCAGCCCGCTTAAATTAATGGAAATTACGGGCACATCCGGATAGCCTGCCTTTTCCAGCGCGCGGCGGATAAAGCCAATATAATTGGAAGCACGGCAGCCGCCCCCGGTCTGTGAAATCAAAACAGCAGTCTGGCTCATATCATATTTTCCCGAGGTAACCGCGTCCATAATCTGGCCGACGACCATCAGGGAAGGGTAGCAGGCATCGTTGTTGACGTATTTGAGTCCCGTGTTGACAGCCGTGCGGTTATCGTTGTTCAAAACAGCCATATGGTAACCGGCAGCGTTAAAGGCCGGTTCAAGCAGCTCGAAATGAATGGGCGACATCTGCGGGCAGAGTATCGTATAAGTCTGGCGCATTTCTTCGGTAAAAACAGGCCGTTCAAAGGCGGACGGTTTGATTTCGCGCGGCTTTTGACGCTGCTCGCGCACGCGGATAGCGGCCAGCAGCGAGCGGATGCGGATGCGGGCAGCGCCAAGGTTGTTTACTTCATCTATTTTCAGGCAGGTATAAATTTTATCAGAGCCGGTTAGAATATCACTGACACAGTCAGTCGTAATGGCATCCAGCCCGCAGCCAAAGGAATTCAGCTGAATCAGGTCCAGGTTATCCACGGTTTTGACATATTCCGCAGCGGCGTACAGGCGGGAGTGGTACATCCACTGGTCCATCACGATAAGCGGGCGCTGCGGCTGCTGCAGGTGCGAAATGGAATCCTCGGTCAGCACGGCAAAACCGTAGGAATTAATCAGCTCCGGAATGCCGTGGTTGATTTCCGGGTCGGTATGGTAAGGCCGTCCGGCAAGCACGATGCCGCGTTTTCCGTTTTCATTTAAATACTTTATGACTTCCTCGCCCTGCTTTTGCATTTCTGCCCGCGTGCTTTCCAGTTCGTCCCATGCGGCTTCCACCGCTTCGCGTATCTCGTATTCCAAAATATGGAACTGCTTACAGAGTGCCGGAACCAGCCCGCTTAATACGGTTTCCGGGCTTTTGAAGGAGATAAACGGATTTAAAAAGAGGACTTCGCCGTTTGTAATCTCATCCACGTTGTTTTTGATATTTTCTGCATACGAGGTTACGATAGGGCAGTTGTAATGGTTGTTTGCTTCTGGAAATTCGTCCCGTTCAAAAGGAATGCAGGGATAAAAAATAAAGTCTGGCTGCTGCCGGATAAGCCATGCGATATGCCCGTGCGCAAGCTTGGCCGGGTAGCATTCCGATTCGCTTGGGATGCTTTCTATGCCCTGTTCGTAAATTTCACGCGTAGACTGCGGGGACAGTATCGTGCGGAAATACAGTTTTTTAAAAAATACAGCCCAAAACGGATAATTTTCGTACATATTGAGCACCCTTGGAATACCGACTGTTCCGCGGATGGCTTCTTTTTCAGAAAGCGGTTTATAATCAAACATGCGTTTGTTTTTAAACGCATACAGATTTGGAATATCCTGCTTTTTTTTCTCCTTTCCAAGGCCGCGCTCGCAGCGGTTTCCGGTAATATAGCTGCGGTTCTTTGGAAACTGGCTGATGGTCAAAAGGCAGCGGTTTGTGCAGTGCTGGCATCTGGCGAGCTTTGTTTCAAAGGTCAGGGCGTTGATTTCGTCAATCGAAAGCATGGAAGACGGTTTTTTCGCAGTGCAGCGTTCCCTGGCAATTAAGGCAGCGCCGAAAGCACCCATGATTCCGGCAATGTCCGGCCTTATGGCATGGACGCCGGAGATTTTTTCAAAGCTGCGCAGAACCGCATCGTTATAAAATGTGCCGCCCTGTACGACGACTTTTTTTCCAAGCTGGCTGGCGTCGGTCAGCTTGATAACCTTAAAAAGGGCGTTTTTGATAACGGAATACGCAAGCCCTGCGGAAATATCGGCGACCGAAGCGCCTTCCTTCTGGGCCTGCTTGACCTTGGAATTCATAAATACCGTGCAGCGCGTGCCAAGGTCAATCGGGTTTTTGGCAAACAGCGCTTCTTTTGCAAAATCCTGGACGGAGTAATTCAGCGATTTTGCAAAGGTCTCAATAAACGAGCCGCACCCGGAAGAACAGGCTTCGTTCAGCTGCACGCTGTCCACCGTCTGGTTTTTGATTTTGATGCATTTCATGTCCTGGCCGCCGATATCTAAAATGCAGTCGGCCTGCGGGTCAAAAAACGCTGCGGCGTAATAATGCGAAACGGTTTCCACTTCGCCCTCGTCGAGCATCAGCGCTGCCTTAATCAAAGCTTCGCCATATCCGGTCGAACAGGAATAGGCGATGCGGGCTTTTGCGGGCAGTCTGGAATAGATTTCCTGAATGGAGCGGATGCAGGCCTTTAACGGGCTTCCGCTGTTATTTTCATAAAAGGAATACAGCAGGGAGCCGTCTTCGGCAATCAGGGCCGTTTTCGTCGTTGTGGAGCCTGCATCAATGCCAAGATAGCAGTTTCCCTCATAATCCTCCAGGCTGCGGGATGCAACCCTGCCGTTTTCATGGTCTTTTAAAAATGCTTCATACTGTTCGCGGGATTCAAACAGCGGCTCCATGCGCTCGACCTCAAACTCCATCTGAAGGCCACAATCCAGCTTTGCAAGCACGGAATCCAGCGTGGCTGTGCAGTCATTTTTATAATTTAATGCAGCGCCAATGGCTGCAAACAAATGTGAATTGTCCGGGACAATGGCATGCTCGTCATCCAGATTCAGCGTGCGGACAAAGGCAGCGCGCAGCTCGGATAAAAAGTGCAGCGGCCCCCCCAGAAATGCCACATGCCCCCGGATAGGCTTTCCGCAGGCAAGGCCGCTGATGGTCTGATTGACTACAGCCTGGAAAATAGAAGCAGAAAGGTCTTCTTTTGTAGCGCCCTCGTTAATCAGGGGCTGGATATCCGTTTTGGCAAACACGCCGCAGCGGGCTGCAATCGGATAGATTTCCTGATAATTTTTTGCATATTCGTTTAAGCCGCAGGCATCGGTCTGAATCAGCGATGCCATCTGGTCGATAAAAGAACCGGTACCGCCTGCACAGATGCCGTTCATGCGCTGTTCGGCATTGCCGCCTTCAAAGTAGATGATTTTGGCATCCTCGCCGCCCAGTTCTATGGCAGCATCGGTCTGCGGCGCAGCATGCTCCAGTGCAGAGGCCACGCAGACGACTTCCTGGACAAAGGGAATGTCCAGATGCTTTGCCAGTGCAAGCCCGCCGGAGCCGGTGATAACCGGGGCAATGGAAAGGTTTCCAAGCTTTTCCCGCGCCTGCCGCAAAAGCCCTGAGAGTGTTTCGCGGATATTTGCATAGTGGCGCTTATATTCCGCAAACAGCAGGGAGTCGGATTTTTCGTCATCTAAATTTAAGACTGCAATTTTTACAGTAGTGGAACCAATATCGATTCCAAGCCTGCATAGTATTTCTTTTTTCATATTTTCTCACCCATTTCTCTTAAATTTGGCCCTGCAGGTCCGGGCAGTTTATGATGTACCCTGGCAGGAGCCCTGTTTTCGATATGGAAAAAGTTCCTATCTCTACCTATTAAAATATGAATTGGTGTCCGAAAACATTCTACATTATACGACAATGATTCAAAAAAGACAATTCCCATTTTTCAAATTCATCATTTTTTCACGATTCTGGAAAATTCTGCGAAAGGACTTGACGAAGGAGCGAACCTGTGTTATCCTATTCACGTTGTAAAAGCAAAGTAGGGTATCCACTCTCACCTTAGCACAACTGCGTGACTAAGCGTTCATAATGACAGTACGGATTCAGCCAGCTGAATCGTGTCTTTGAAAGTGGATGTTCTGCCTGTCCACTTTATTTTTTTGGAGGTGTAAAACCATTAGTGATTTAATGATTAATGAACAGATCCGTGACAGGGAAGTTCGTGTAATTGGTGAAGACGGACAGCAGTTAGGAATCATGTCCGCAAAAGAAGCGATGAAACTTGCGCAGGAGGCAGAACTTGATTTGGTAAAGATTGCTCCGACCGCGAAGCCGCCGGTATGCAAAATTATCGATTATGGAAAATACCGTTACGAGCTGGCCAGAAAAGAAAAAGAAGCCAGGAAAAAGCAGAAGGTAGTTGAGCTGAAGGAAGTACGCCTTTCGCCAAATATTGATTCCAATGATTTAAATACCAAAATGAATGCTGCCAGGAAGTTCCTTACGAAAGGAAACAAGGTGAAAGTCACCCTTCGTTTCCGTGGCCGTGAGATGGCTCATATGCAGGCAAGCAGGCATATCCTGGATGATATTGCCAGGGAGCTTGAGGAGGTAGCAGTAGTGGAAAAGGCACCCAAGGTCGAAGGACGCGCAATCAGCATGGTGCTGGCAGAAAGAAAATAAAAGATAAGCAGGGTACGAACTTTAAGGAGGTTAGAAACAATGCCAAAAATGAAAACAAAAAGAGCAGCCGCTAAACGCTTCAAATTAACAGGCACAGGGAAATTAAAAAGAAATAAGGCGTATAAAAGACATATCCTGACCAAGAAGTCTCCGAAGACCAAGAGAAATCTCAGGAAATCAACGCTTGTAGATGAATCCAATGTTAAGAATATGAAGACGATTTTACCATATATGTAAGCAGTGAAGGAGGAGATTAGATATGGCAAGAATTAAAGGCGGCATGAACGCAAAAAGAAAGCATAAAAAAGTACTGAAGCTGGCAAAAGGTTACAGGGGTGCGCGTTCCAAACAGTACCGTGTTGCAAAACAGTCTGTCATGAGGGCTCTGGCATCTTCTTACAGGGGCCGTAAAGAGAGAAAGAGACAGTTCCGCAGCTTATGGATTGCACGTATCAATGCTGCTGCAAGGATGAATGGCATTTCCTACAGCAAATTTATGTATGGCTTAAAGCTGGCAAACATTGATTTGAACCGCAAGGTGCTGGCAGATATGGCAGTCAATGATGCAGCGGGCTTTCAGAAATTAGCAGAAATCGCAAAAGAAAAAGCAGCTTAAAAAAGAATCTTAAAATAAGAAAAAGCAGTTTCAAATATCCTTTACCAGGGACAGGGGCACGGCCGGATTTTCCGGCGGCTTCTGCCCCTGTTTTTTGATATCAGGCTGTGCAGTGCCCTGATTTTGGACTGGATGGAGCGTGATGCTGAATTTAAGGTGATAGCTGTTCCCTGCTTTTTTTCTGCCGGTATTCCCGCGGCGGCATGCCCCTGGCTTTTTTAAAGGCTTTGGAAAAATAAAGGCTGCTTTCAAAACCGACCGAGTTTGCAATGGCCGTAACGGACAGGCTGGAATGGCGCAGCAGATAGCAGGCCTGCTTGATGCGGAACCGGGAAAGATATTCCTTCGGGGACTGCTGCAGCACCAGCTCGAAGGAGCGGAACAGGTGGCTGCGGCTTAAGCCCACATGGTCTGCGATATCTTCAATGGTAATCGGGTAGGAGTAATGGGCCGCGATAAACTCAATGGCTTTCTGGACATAGGTATGGTAATTGTTCTGTACCGGGGCATGGCTGGCGCCTTTTAAAAAGATCGCCAGGGCTGTATACAGCCGTCCGGTCATTTCGACTGCGCTTTCAAAATCGTTTCCGCGTGCTTCATAAATATGCAGAAGCTGGTGCGTGATTTCTTTTCCATAAGGCGTGGAAGACACGACGGGACAGGCGGGCGAAAAGTCCGTGGCTTCTAAAATAATCGGGGCATCGGAGCCGTTAAAGCCGACCCATGCATATTCCCACGGCTCCCTGGCATCTGCGGTATAAGATGTCTCGGTATCGGGATAGACTAAAAACGAGTCCCCGGCTTTCAGGCAGTAGTCTGCTTGCCTGACTTTCAGGCAGCCTTTTCCGGAAATAATGTGGTGAATCAGGTAATGGTCGCGCACGCCCGGCCCCCACTGGTAG
>OFGA01001507.1_pt1 | contig 15890 bp, 17 predicted proteins | sample 1521471 | NCBI WGS metagenome assembly OFGA01 (sample SAMEA3504086, study PRJEB24116) | mouse gut metagenome | biome: mouse gut; feature: mouse-associated habitat; material: faeces | place: Denmark | collected 2011
GTTCACCGCCAGGGGGTTATTGCGCCCTGGCGGTGAACCGAGGGTGGGCCACTGGTGAACCGACCAGAAGGACCCACTCTAAAGAATTTTTAGCTCAGAGAAAGAGACAACATTACAAGGCAGTCGTAGCTTTTTGCTAAAGCATACAAGGAGAAGCCCACCAGCATAGCTGATGGTTCTTTCCTCCCAATAGTAAACGGCGGGGCATCCGGTTAGGATACCCCGCCATTTTACTGACATAGATAGCTTACATCCGCCTGACAATATTGTATAAGGTGTTCAACGCTTCTGCTCTTTGACCACTACTATCCCTTGTTCCCCCGTTAGTCCCTCTCTTTTGCTGAGCTAACATAGATTCAAGCCAGGCAATCAGGTCGCCATCCGCATCCTCCAATGATTCTTTGGGTTTTCCGTCGAGATCTCCTGTGCTACAAATAGTAATTGGCCCAGATGCCATGCCTTTAGTAAATAATACATCAAGGTCAACATCTACGCGCTGAAGTCCACTACGCCCTAGCCACATCGTATCGGATTTTGTCAGCGCCCCTTTCTCCACCAATTCATCCAAGAATGCGTTGTATTGGTCCTGTGTCATATTGTTTATATCATATTTGTTCGCCAGTTCAGCAATCTCCTGATCGGACAACTCGATTCGGTTGACCATTTCCGGTACATAGGTGTCACAATCAGAAGGCCGTGCTGTACCGCCCTTGCTGGTGTCATGGACCTTCTGAAGGACATCACTGAATCCCTTCCGATACCATGTCCCGTCAGTTCTCTTTGCAAGCTCCCATGTTGTTTTGACTGGCTTACCGTTGCAAGTTATCACTCCATTTACAGTAATACTTTCCATGGACATTGTCCCCCTTGCTATCGTCCTGATTCGCTACTCAACTCTTATACAATGCGGCCAGTCTTTCGGAGCATTTCAGTCGTTGTCTGTTCAGCGAAAAGTTTTTCATACATCTCATCCAAACAAGGACAAAGGAAGCGGACAACGCCACGTGGGCCAAGGTCTGCGTTTTCACCCCATTTGGCTTCGGCCTCAGCTCCTTCAGCCAGGATTTCTGCCTTGAGATCACCAGGCTTGAGAGCTATTATCTCATGCTTGCAGCCACAGGAGGGAGGACGGTCAATGACATCTTTGTCATATAAGAAATTGAGAAAATCCTGGATTTCTTCGTGGGACATCTGGCTCATATCGCACTTTCCAGAATATTCCTCGATTTCCTTCTGCGTAAGTTTACTTCCGCCCCTCTTGGCCAGTTCCGCCTGTTCTGCCATTAGATCCGAAAAAAAGTTCAGTTTTGGACCAAACGTTTTTGTTTCATAGTCATATTTGTGCGTGGGGAAATAACGCTCTAAAATAGAAAAAGTACCACTCATTATTGATCTCCTCTGGATTAAAAATTCAAGGTCATACTGGCAGCGAACGGAATGCCATATGTGCCTGTATTGGTTCTGTAATAAAACAATCCCTCAGTGCCCTTCAGCTTGAAACGGGTAGTAGTAGTTTCGTCCACGCCTTCCGGGAATTCGCACCGACCCGGAAGCCGAACGGTGGTGAGATTGCTGGTCACATTAGTTGTGGTGTAGTCAGTTCCCGCACCAAAGTTTGGCTCTGCAGCACGCCAACGAACATATAACGGATTGTCAGCTCTTACCATAAGATAAGCCTCAACGATCCAGCCAATCATTATATACGTTTTGGTCGAATCATAATCGTGCAAAGCCGCATAGAGTTTATTGTATATGTTTTGGGCCTGGGCATACGTTAAATCAAGGCTGTTGTATTGACTGTACGAATTGAAGGTGATAATCGCTCCAATATTGCTAGAATACAAAGCCTGAGAAGGATTATCAACAGCAATCGCCAGAGGATAGCAAATTATCTGGGTAAGACCAGCGTTGGGCGGGTAATCGTAAGGTACAATTCCCTCGTTGTCCAAATCAGATATGGCCTCGCCAAACAAAACGGAATCATCCCGGTTGAAAACGCTAATTTCGGCGTCGCCATTATACGGAAGCATTTCCGCGCTCGGGGTGTTTTCGGCCGCAAAAGTGGGGAGGCTCATAGAAAGACAGCAGATGAGAACCAGAAACAGACTGGTTACCTTTTTCATAGAATACTCCTCCTTTAAAAATGAATGGTTTTAAGGGTCTGGACATTAGAGTCAAATTACTTTGAACTTCCCCTCCTTGTCGGGGGTAACCCCCGACGGTCTGCATATATGCAGACTACAAAATATCAGGCAGTCTCTCCCTGTGTAGTGACGGTTTTGCTCTCGGATGTGCCATTAACCCATACTGTAACCGTGGCTTGAGCTCGATAGGTTGTTCCCTTCTCCGCCTTAATTGAACTGTTAGCAGAGACAACAAATCTATCTTCCTCTTCTGTACAAGTGTCAACTGTAACCCAGCGGCTCCCCTGTCGTTCTTGAATATAAAGCGCAACCTTGCATTTCTCAGTTCCGGAAACACCAGTTACCTTGGCGCTTGCAGCAACATTTCCGTTTTCAAATGTTAGTGTACATTTAGCACTCTCGATATTTGTCATCCGAGCACTGTTATCTGTGGCAGCTAAGCACGGAACGGCCAGTGAAAAAATGCAAATAAAAGAAATAACGAAAGAAGAGAACCTTTTAAAAACCTTTTTCGGCATAGTAAATCACCTCCTTTCTCGTCACAAATATAGTAACGAAGAAGAAGGCGATTTGGGGACACTATCTCCAAAATTTATTTTTCTGAAACGTGAATCCCACTTGCTACCCTGATTATTTCATCCGGTGGAAAGTCACCCGACACCAGTATAACCGAGACGTCATCCTCCCACATTAGGATTGTATGTTCACCCTTCACAATAAGCGTAGCCTCATATCCATTAAAGTCAATCATTGATACGTCCGCATCCTCAGTATCAAGAATCATTGTGGATTGCTTGCCGTCTACCATAATATCTTGGTCAATACCGATTCTCCGGCCTTCTATATCCTCAAAGTAGATAGATTGATTGTGGGTTTTTGAATTACACTCTCTATAAACTTCCAACATACCATCTGGAAGGTATTCTAATGTTATTTCCCCCAATTCCGTTTTCTCAGTGCGAGAGGATGAAAACGAAAACTGCGTCAATTCCTCAAATATTTCGGTGATAACTTCAATAAACTTCTCTCGATAGGCCTCTACACACATCAAACAAGAAAAGCTGACGGTCAGTATAGCAAGGGCGATCACCGCAATCCGCTTTGAGGCGGAAAGGAACTGATTTAGCCCAGGGGAACGGCGCTGAGATCGAATCAGCTTTCTCATTTTTCGCTCAAATTTATTAGAAAACCTGTGCTCTGGTATTTTATCATCTGAAGGAAGGGAATTAAGCCATAATTCTTCTGCCTTCCTAGCGTGCTCATACAGCATTTCTTCCGACAATTTCAAAACTACACCTCCTCGGCAGATAATATTTCTTCGAGCTTTTTTCGTGCCCGTTGAATAGTCTTTTTTACATTTTCTCTTGTCATCGAAAGAATAACGGCAATTTCATCCATAGAATAACCCTGTGCATACTTTAGCAAAAGGACTTCTCTATATCTACCCGGCAGTGACAAAATCGCTTTTGCAATGACTTCCTGATTTGCGATCTGGTCAATTTTCGACTGCTCTGGAACACCCAAGTATTCTTCTTCAAATGGCACAATATTTATTTTCTTCCGTTTTCTATATAAATCAATCGCTTTATTCTCAGTTATAGTAACGATTAGGGAACGTGTTTGGGGACTCGTTGGATTGTCAATTTTTTCAAATATATCAATTATTTTCAAGAAAGCCTCATGGACAACATCTTCTGAATCTTTTATATCTCCTAATATATTACTGGCAATATAATACATAAGTTGTTTGTATGTATTGTATATTACCTCAAACTTGTGTCGATCATCAGGGGATTCAATCATAGCTAGGTAAACCAACATATGTCTCACCTCAAACTTCGTAGTTTTTGCTTACCTAAAAAGGTCGACATGGGTTGGATTATACCATAAACCCTAATAATATCAATCCCCTGACCTGTGGCTTAAAATAGAAATGCATACCCATTACTGTGTTTCAAAATAATATCCAATCCCCCGTCGTGTCATGATGAATTGAGGATGGCTGGGGTCGTCCTCAATTTTCATTCGAAGCCGTCGTATAGCTACATCTACGGCCCTAACATCACCCAAGTAAGTTGTATAGCCCCACACACTCGTCATCATATCCTCACGCTTGAATACTGTACCAGGTTGAGAGGCGAGAAGACAAAACAGGTCATAATCATGCAGGCTCAACTCAACCGGGTTATCGTCCTTACTGATAATCGCCCTCCTCACATCAATCGTAATGCTGCCCAGTTTCTGTATAATGGGTCTTTGTATCTGTTCAGACCGGAGCGATATATTGCTGATCCGATTCATGAGATCATGTATAGCGAAGGGTTTCACTATATATTGCATCCCAAGGCTTATGGCCAGATCCATTTCATCATCTGTGACGAACGTAAGGGTCTCAGTGTCCAGCCCTTCTTCCTGCATCTGATTGAATACATCAAAACTGTCCGGGTCCATTCCTTCAGGTAGGTCCAACAGCAAAATATCTGGTTTTCGCATATGGAGCCGTCGCAGTCCTTCCCGTCCGTTATAGGCCCGGAAAATATAGTACCCTGATCTACTCAGCTCAAAAGAGATTATATCAGATGCCTGCACATTGTTTTCTAATATAAGTATTGTTGGTTTTATATGCGTTCCATTAGAGTCCATTGTCTTTCACAAATCCCTCCAGTATTTTTTCAAGCTCATATGCTTTTTTCTCTGGAATCTTTTTTGTGAGCAGTGCCTTTGGGATTTTAAGGCCAGACTTTCCGCTCTCAGTTCGTCGAAACACCACCCGTTCCTCCGCGCGATGCAGGGCCTTGATCTCATACCCTTGGCTGTGCCACGCATCAGAAATACAATAGTCGGGCTCATGGAGTGTAAGGATTTTGAATGGATACTGTTCCTCATTCCACATTGGAAGCTGCATCCCAGGCTCAAACTCAAACCAGAAAGCGTCATACAGGTATGCTTCTGGCGGGAGTGTATCGCCCAGAATGTTCTCAATCTCCTGAAATGTCAATGTAAATGGTGTTTTTTCTGTCAGTCTGAAATATTCCCGTAACTCCAGGTATGGAGAATTAGATTCCGGTGTGTCGCTTGCATAATCCTCCAGAAGATCAAATAGGTCAATATGGCTTGCGTCTATGCTGTCTGCGTTGGAATATGTATCATACGCACATTTCCGGTGAATGTAAATTAGATTTTTTATATTCCAGCCTTTACCGAGGACCCTCTCAATTACATCGACTTCCTGATCTGGCCGCATTGGGTTATTGCAATATGCGCACCGGCCATCCTGACGTTTCCAAATCCGCCCATATTTTCCGTTTGCCTTTAAGATGTTTCTCCTGTGTTTGAGCCAGACAATGTACTCCTCATCCAAATACGGATTCAGGTCCGGCTTACATGCTTTGTGCATTTTCATTTCAACACTGGCAAGCTGAACAACACGGACCGTCCGATCAGTGGGCAAGGCAAATACCGGATTTCCGTTAGCAATGATCCAAAACTTCTTTTTGATCGTATCGTCTTTCCATTTCCGGTATTTGCCCTGCACTCTGCTCAATAGCCTGTCCGCCAGAAAACTCTCAACAACTGCATCAATATGCCTAAACACATAGTATGCATCTGTAGCCCGGTACTCGGTGGCAAAACCGTTCAGCATATCGTTGATCTTTTTAATCAATCCACGCTGTGTTCCGGCAAAGTCCATGATAAGTTTTTTAAGCCTGTGCTCAAAATCAATGATCTTTTCATCGGCTGGCTCTACAATTATTTCATCGTATTTTTTTCGGTAGTGATACGACATGAAGGTAAATCCTTCAAATACAGAGGCAATATATGTTTTTCCTTCGTTAAATTTTAATCCGCGCTCATCCAGAAACTCACGGACTATTTCTCTGATTTTGAGTGCATCAGCCTGTGATCTGGCAGTGAAAACCATGTCGTCAGCAAAACGGACCATACTGCCGTTTTTGTAGTCAGTACCCCCGTTAGGATACAATCTGTCATATACTCTGGTCTGTAATCCATCCAGCAGCATATTACCGAGGATAGGAGACAGTGAGGAGCAGAAGGATATGCCTCTTACTTCCTCAAAAAATTCATTGTCTTTTATTGTTCCTGCTGTCAAAAATTTTCTCAGTATATTCGTATCCATGGGAATATTTTTCAGCATCCACTCATATGGGACATTACTGAAAAACTTCAAAACATCACAGCGGAAAACAAACCCTGGAGCGTCCTCATCGGTTAAACTCAATGTAAGGTATGCAAGAGCGTCGTGCATAGACCGGCCACGCCTGGAAAAGAAAGAACGATTATCTGCGGTAGATTCTGCTACTGGATCAAGCGCAAAGGCGTAAAGCCGGAGCATGGCCTTGTCCATTGCCACTGGTATATGGAGCGTGATGTTTTTCCCTCTATCAACCACCTGCATATAGCGGTTTGGCTTGGGTGTGTATCCTCTGGCTGTCAGAGACAGTGCGGCCTTCATTTTTTGTGCGTCGCCTGTAAATCTAACACCGTCAACTCCTGCCGCTGAATTTATATCTGCCACATCTCGAACGGCCAACGCCTTTGCCACATAGGAGCTAACCAGCTTGCCTTGTAGCTGCCGGACCTCATTCCACCTTCTTAAATGGGCCGCTTGTGCGATTTCTTTTTGATTCTTAAATAATTCTTCTTCCATGATGGACCAATCAATGCTCCGCCATCGGACTGCCAGATCTTCCTCGGAAAGATCGTGGTGCAATATGATGGGACGAATATTCAAGGATATTGGGCAGTGGTCGGAACCTAATACGTCCTCATGATGCTGTATGTCCTGTACATAGAAAAAAGTTCTCTGGAAACCAGAAAATAGTCCAGACGTGTTCCGCGGTTTTCCAGCCGTTCTTTATGCTTTGGCCCCCACCATGTATAGGAGCCCTCTTTTGTCGGATAGGTCTCCCGAAACACATCTACAAAACCTGCTTCCAACAGCTGCAGAAAGCCGTCCCGTGTTTCAGGAAGAAAAAATAAATCATCAGGGATTTTCCCTTGTTTGGGGTAGGTATCAATATCCGCCCCTGTAGCGTTAAAATCGCCGCACAAAATAACAGGTTTAAGTAGCGTACTTACATAGTTGCGCAGAGCCTCATCCCACTCCCTGCGATAGTCCGGCCTGTCCGATCCATTGTTCTCATGTATGCTTGGCGCGTATATGTTGAGAACATAGTATTCCTCAAATTCCAAAGTTATCAGGCGGCCCTCAATATCGAACTTTTCTATTCCAAACCCTAAAGAATGTGACAGCGGCTCCCGCATGGTCAAAACAAGCGTTCCTGAGTAGCCTGGCCGGATTCCGTGATTCCATATCTGTGTATAACCTGGAATCGTAATTTGAAACTTTGAGCTTACTTTTGTCTCTTGGCAGCATACAATGTCGGGCTTGGTTTCTTTTATAAATTTGAGAAATCCCTTCCCTCGACAAGCTTCTAGGCCGTTCACATTCCAGCTCACTATTTTCATTTTTGCTATCTCCTTGCCGTCAACTGCTCTATTTTCTATTATACAGCAATAATTCTTGGTCGGGAGTATTCGTTTGGATTTTCCGACCATCTTATTTGCAAATCAATAGACACAAAGTCAAACAGCTTTATATTGCTGGCAGTTCAAACTATCTGATCGTAATGGATCGTTTGTTCATCCTTTGGTTTATACCCATATCCCTAATTGACCCGCTAATATGTGGATTGTACATAATGGCCGAAATATCGAAACAATTCCCTTCGCCCTTTGTAAGATTTCCGATTTTTACAAGACTATAGCCCTCAATATTTGATAACATCATGATACAGTTTTGGAAAACGCCAAAACGAAACAACTTCTATTTACTTTAAGAAGGGAGAATTGTCAATGTTAATCGCAACCTGGATCATCACCTTCGTGCTGATCATTGGTGTAGGCATCTATGCCGGCACCAAGATCACCCAATCCAATCAGTGGAGCGGAAGCGACCATTCCATGGGCATCATCTCCATCGGCTGTATGCTGGGAGCATGGCAGATCGGCGGTATGAGCGTGGTGGGTGCCGCACAGAATGGCTACACCATGGGCATTGCCGGAATGTGGTACTCCATTGCGGGAGGCGTCTACTTCCTGCTGATGGCCGCTCTGGCCGGACCATTGCGCCGCAATATGAGCAAGGGTTCTCTGCCGGAATTTCTCCAGGGACGCTATGGCACTTCGGTTGCCCGCCTGCAATCCTATGTCTGGATTGTATTTGGCTGTATCTACATCCCTATCCAACTTAAAACTATCTCCTCTATTATTCAGATCGTGCTGCCTGGACTGAATGTTGGTCTGTGCATGTTCATCGGCGTCACTGTAGCTGCCGTCTACACCGGCTTCGCTGGCATGAAGGGCTCCGCCGCCATCGGTCGGGTGGTCTGTATTGGCACCTATGTTCTGCTCATTGGCTTTGTGGCCTTGAATCTGGGCAGCTTCGGCGGCTACTCCGGGCTGGTATCTCAGCTGCCTGCTGGTTTTGATCAGCCCAGCGCAATGTCTACCCAGCAGATCATCGCTTGGGCTGTGGGCGGTGCGCTGTCCTCTATCGTAATGATCCGTTCTTCTGTCGGAATGTAACAGGACAACGCATTTAAAAAGGTCGTCTTGCCGGATCCCGTGCCGCCGCTGATCATAATGTTATATTTCGCCCGCACAAGCTTCTGCAGCCACTCGCATACTTCCCGTGTTATGGAGCCATACGCGATCAGATCTTCCATCATAACAGGCTTATCCGGAAATCGACGGATCGTGACGATCGGGCCGTTCAATGCCACCGGATTTAAGACCACATTGACGCGTGCTCCACCCCGCAGCCTTGCATCCACGATCGGAGAGGCTTCGTTGACCACTCTGTTACAATCCGCCACGATCTGCTGTATCACATTGTGCAGCTGCTCCTGACTCTCAAATCGAAGCTCACTCCGATACAGCCGGCCGGCCCGTTCAACAAAAATGTGCTCCGGCCCGTTGATCATAATCTCCGTAATATGAGCATCATCCACCAGATCCTGCAGTACATCCAGTTTGCGGATCGCATGGAATAACTCCCGTCTAAGCTGTTCCCGCTCCGCCAAACCAAGCGGGGCCGCCTTACTCTCCCGTGTCAGCATATCATCGATCAGATCCTGTATCTCTTCGTCTGATTTCTCTGTGGCGTAATCGATGCTTTCTACCAGCTTTTCCCGCAGTCTCCTCTTTCGTTCTTCCCTACTTTCCATGCAAGTCCTCTCTGATGATCGCCTTCACATATCCCGCCAGTTCTCCATGCGTCATTAATTCCAGATTCACCGGCACCTCCTTAAAAACCGGAAACCTGCATTTCACAGTCTTATCCGCAATCTCTTCCAGTTCATAAAATTTCAATATCTGTTCATACTGGTTCAACTTGGCCACCGCAAAACTGTCTTCCCGGGTGATGGTGTAAATCTTATAACACTCCCGCAACAGATCAAACAGCCCGCTCATCCCGTCATCCAGATCCAGAATGATATATTCATACTGTCCGATCTGCGCAATCTTCCTGCACAGTTCCAGCCACTGTCCGCCGTCAGTCTCCCACAGCTCTGTCTGCGACTGCATGGGCGGTATATAATCCAACCCATTGATATTCTGTATGATCGTGGGCAGATGCAGTGCCAGTTTCTCCTTATCACAGCGGAAATAATACATCACGTCAGTCACATCCGTCAGGAATTCCCGCCCCAGCATCTGGCTAAACCCTGAATAACTCTCAAAATTGAAATACAACACTCTCTGTTCCCTGGCCAGTATCTGCCCCATTGTCAGTGCAAATGACGTCTGCAGGCAGCGTTTGACCGGCGAATAAATACCAATCAGCTTCACATCCGTCTGTACCTGTGTCCCTGCTTCCTGCCAGTCTGTCAGTCCCTTCGCCGATTCCACAAGTATGGACACGATTTTTTCCGGGCTCTGGAATTTATTGATATACAACGCCGAATTCTCGCTTAACTGTACCTCATTATTCTGCGTTTCACTTTCCTGCATATCCCTTTCCCGAATATCGTTTTCCTGCAGCACAAACATCTGCACCACCTGCCGTTTGACATACTCCATGTGCAGCAGCTCCAGCGCACTTTCGGCAATCAGCAGAATTGCTATCTCTTCCTGCTCCATAAATCTCTCCAGTTCCTCCACCCTGGTAAATAAATGCAATGCATACGAAACTCTGATCTTCTCCAGCATATATTCCGCCAATCTGAGGGCATATGCCTCTTCCAAATCGCAGATTGCAAAAATCTTCTGCTTCAAATTAATCCTCCTATCCCAAGCGCTGTCCCTAATAAGATCGGAATTGTAAAATGTATCTTATTCCTTTGGTACAACCCCCGCTCCTTTTCCAGATCTTCTCCGTATAACTTCCAATGTCCGCTCCTTATTACCTCCGACACATAGGCTGACAGACAGACCATTCTTTCTCTTCCATTACCTTCCATAAACAGTTTGACCGCGGACATCACTGCCCCGATTATAAAGGATGCCGCAAGTACTGCCAGGAACTCCTTTATCGTCAGAAAGCAGCCCGTCATGACAAGCACCTTGATGTCACCGGCCCCCAGTCCTCCAATCTTAAACAGGGGATACATGAGCAGAAATGCAAGAAGCATAGAAAGAAACGAAGAACGCAGACCCGGGCCACACCACTGACTGCCGTACAACCCAATCATAATACCGGTCACAAGAAAACCGTTAGGTATACGATCCGTTTTAAGATCTGCCGCCGCTGCGAGCAGCAGTAAAAGAAGTAATAAAGATTGATAATAACTCAGTCCAATAAAAACACCTCCCTGACATAATCTAACCTGACTCAATGAAATATATGGGATGAATCTCCCGATGCCTCTGCGGCAATAGAGTGAAGCTTTGCTTCACATAGAATTTCCTGAGCTGTGAATTGAATTATACTCACATATGAACTACTTGTCCAGTTATATTTTGCACAAAAAGTAATTTTGTGCAAATACTACAACATTTTGAAAAAATGAATCCCGTAAAGTACCACAACCCCCGGAAATCCAAGGAATCCGGATGTCAAAACCGTCAGCGGATTGATACCCACCGCAAAAGATAACTGCTGTGATTCTAAAAAGTAATTCACAAAATAAATGCCTGCTGTCCCCATCACTGCACGCAGGATAAAATTGACCAGCCACTCCACCTTCCTGCCAAGTGCCCCAATGATCAACACGATCAGACACACTCCTGATATCGCCAGTATTCCATTCATATTCTGCATTCCGTCTCCCGTCCTTTCTGCTCCCTGGTGGTTCTTAATGTTATATATGCATGGCATGTTCTGGAAATTACATGAATATTTTTCCAATTATTACCTATACTTTAGTAAAGGCAGGTTCATACGACACGCACACCTCTAACGTGGCAACATAAAAATTTCACTGTTAACAGAAAGGCAGGATATCCCCATGAGAGTACTCTTTCGTCAACCACCATCTATTCCGGCAGACAGTAATTCGATCGTCGACGATCATCGAATGACCCTCCAGGAAGAACTGGCACAGTCCCGTTTTGCGCTGGAGATCGCTTACTCAAATTTCGATAATGTAACCGACCCGGATCTGATCGACTGTTACATCTATGAAGTAAACGCTGTTTTAAAACGTTACAAATACTTATTGGAACAGGCCGCCGCCATGGAACTGGTACCCGAACACAAACAAGGAGAAATGTACCGCTCGCTGACACTGTTTTCATAATTAAAAAAATCCCGGAAATGCCATTCCTGTGGCACTTCCGGGATTCCCTTATTCTTCCTGTATCATACGCCTGCACAGATCACACACAAAACCCTCTGTTTGCTGACGGGTCTGCCACATTCTCCAGCAGGGTATTCCTTCCATAAGTCATCCCCGCGTAAACCGTCTGTGCATTGCCCATGACAGGACCTGACCTGTCCTGGTCCTCGATCTGCCGATACGCTTTCTGCAGCTCTCCAATCACCGAACGAACATGCTCCAGATTCTCCCTGTCAAAATGCGCGGAAGCCTTCACCAGCTCTCTGTTCACATAGAGATAGAGCTGCAGCAGATTCTGCGCCAGTTCATATTCAAGATGCAGGGAGGATGTCAACTCATTCATACAGCCGCGGATCCTGCGCACCGCCCCCTTAAATGCAGCCTTATCACCTGCCGTCAGCGCTTCCTCAGCCTCATCAACATACAAAAGCACCATCTCATAAAGAATCGTAATCAACTGCGTCTTATTCGCCTGCGTGATCCTCAAAGTAAATTCCTGTTTCAATTCTCTGGTCATACCATAACCCCTTCTTGCTTTGCTGCTCTATACGTAATACAGTCTTTCCACTTTTCTTCCGGCTCACTGCTCTGGAAGAATGCTTCCTCCTGAGATGACTTAGATCTACTCAGGTCATGTTCTTTATGATCCTGGCAGATCTTCATCTCTTATTATTGGAGTAACTGCAACACCTGAGACGGTCTCTCATTCGCCTGCGCCAGCATGGACACAGACGCCTGTGAAATCACCTGCTCCGTCGTATAATTGGTCATCTCTTCCGCCATATCCACGTCCATGATACGCGAATAGGAAGCCGTCATATTCTCCTTCGTAATATCCAGACTGCTGATCGTATGCTCCAATCGATTCTGGTAAGCTCCAAGACGACTTCTGACATCGGAAGTATACTTGATCGCCCCTTTGATCTCCGTGATCGCATCGCTGCTGCTTTCCTTCGTCGTCACTTCCGTCTGTTCGATACCCAGGTGACTCAGGGAGATCGTCGGAATACGAATATCCAGCTGCTGGCCTTCCTTAGCACCAATCTGTGTATCCATTGCTCCGACCCCTGTGAGATCGATCTTCAAGGTCATCGCATTTCCGTTTTCATCCTTGGGAATACAGTCTACAGGATTGTATCCCGTAATGTTGCCGTTTGCATCCGTCACCGGATCCGGCTTAACCGAGAGTGTCAGCTCAAAATTCTGGCCCGCCTTGATCGTTATTTTATCCTGTCCCACTTCCGTGATCTCCGCTCCCTTCGGAAATTCCGGTCCCGGCTGGAACGAAGCCTTCGTCTGATCCAGATCTATCGTCCCGTCATCATTATAGACAACTTCCAACGCATTGATCGTATATTCCTTCGTCAGCGCTTCATCTACATAATAATCCACATTGACCGTCTGGCTGTTCGTATATCCTTTCAAATCGAAACTGCCATCCAAAAGCGGCTGTCCGTTAAATTCCGTATCATTGGCGATTCTGGTCACTTCTTCCTTCAGCTGTTTCAGCTCCTGATTCAGCGTATCCCTGTCCACTGAGGTCAGCGTCCCTGTCGCCCCTTTAACTGCCAGCTCATTCATTCTCTGCAGCATATCATGCACTTCCGACAAAGCGCCGTCCGCCGTCTCAATAATGGAAATACCGTTATTTGCACTCTGTGTCGCCACAGACACACCTTCAATCTGCGCATTCATCCTGCGTCCGATGGCATACCCGGACGGGTTCTCCTTAGCCGCCGTAACTTTTAAGCCGGACGATAATCTTTTCAGGGAAGTGGTCAGCCTCTGATCCGATTTATTCAATGCGTAGTTGGCGCGCATCGCCGCCGCGTTATAACTGATCTTCATAATTAAATTCCTCCTGTTATGCTGTTATTCTGTAATGACCGCAATAAACGTCTTTGCGATCTGATACAAATCCGCCGTCTGCACCGATACAGACTCTTCCTGCAGTCCCTCCGCCTCAAAAGCGTTCAGATCCAGATCACTGCTGTGTACCACGCCTATATGACCAGGTTCCGGTCCGTCCTTTTTCCCGGAAAAGAGCTGCTGCAGACTCTTCTGCAGGCTTTCACTCCTGTTCCGCACAACCTCGGTTCCCTCCGCCGTAGAGCAGGCGATATAACCGGTAACCTTACCGCTCCTGATACTGAATTCCGCCGCAACCTTACCGTGACTCTCCGTCTCAAAGGTCGCTTTCACCTTGCCGCCTTCCGTCTTATTATGCAATACCCGCAGGTGAATAGCCGTCGTCTCACCGTTGATCTCCACCGGGATCTGGTAATTTTCTTCCTTCGCCAGATTACCGGCCAGCGCAAGCTGCTTATAACAGCTCTGCATTGTTTTCAGGTCAACATAGTTCATGCCAGGACTGTAACGCGCCTCCTCCAGCACTTCATCGTATACCTGCTGCAATTCCTCGTAGGCTTCCTGCGCACTGTCCTTATCCGTCAGCGCTTCATGCAGATGGGAAAGAGCCTGTTTGACTCTGCCTCTCTTCTCCGGCGTGGTATAATCATCCAACTTCCTGTAAACACCGCCCCGGCTGTTCATCAACCTCTCAGCCGCCGCCAGATTGTTGATCGTCACCGGCTGCTTATTATGCAGCAGTTCTTCCACCACAGCATCTTCCACTTCGCATGCCTTCCGGCACTCCTGCATCTGTTCTTTCTGATATTCTTTCTGGGTGGCAGCGTCCTGCTTCGCCATCCGGTCCGCAATATTTCCCACGATATCCCGATAGAACTTGGGGAATCCGGTTTCGATCTGCTTCGTGATGGACATCCCCTTCTCAATGGCCTCCAACCCGGCAAAGGCATCGTCCACCATAAAGTCCATACCTGCCCGCTTCTGGCTGCGCACCGCGCTGAGCATATTCTTGAAAGAGACTTCCGCTCCTATATTGATAAGCGCTCCTACTCCAGCGTTATCCGTCTTTTCAAACTGTCGCAGCATCCGGTAAATACCGATATAGGCCGTCCGCTCCTCTTCCGTGATTGCTTTGTTCTTATCCAGTTTATATAAAAATTTGCTGAACTTCTCGATTTCCTGTTCTTTTCCGTAAGGTATGGAATCCAGATAGGCATCCAGTTCCGGCAGCGTCATCTCCAGCGGGTTCTTCCCGTCACGAATCGTCTGCAGCACTGCCGCCGGCGTCATCTTATCCACCACCCGCTGCAGCTCCATATCGGTATCCCTTACCGTCTCCACATTCTCACGTGATAATTCCATCCGATTATAACCGAGGATCCTGACTGCCCGGCGGTTCTCCTCGCTGGTCTCCATCCCCAGATCCTCCAGGATACTGTCCACATTTCGGAATGCCTTCTGTATGGAATCTCCCAGATCCTCTCTGGTATTCGTCATCCAGGTCTCATACCTTTCTTTTGCTTCGTCATACTGACTGCGCAAAGCGGTACCGGAAATATGTACCTGATTTAAAGTGAAATCTTCATCGGTTATTCGGAATCTACCTGCAATGGCAACGGGCAGATAAGGAAGTTCCTCTACCTTACTCCTGGTCTCGTTATAGAGCGCCGCCTTCTCTGCCGCTCTCTCCGGATCCGTCTCCCCAAACAAAATCCTCTGCTGCCTCTGCTCCAGCTGCCGCAGCGCATTCACCAGTTGTTCCAGTTCTGTGGTATCGATCGCATAGCCGCTCCCCAGAAGCTTCCGGTTCACTTCCACCGTCATAATCAACCGGATCTCTTCCAACTGCCGTCTGGCCGTAATGTTGGCCGGAATTTCACTCTCCGGGCCATCCGCCGGGATCTTCCCCTTTTCAGACGCATCACCGTTATCCTGAATTCCACCGGCCGTACTGCCGTTCGCTTCAATCCCCTCAGCCGTCTTCTCCAGATCTTCCAGCTTTTCCTTTTGACTGATCTCTTTGACGAGAATGATGTTCTTCTCATCCACCGCTGTGATAAAATCCCTGGATTTG
>OFGA01001512.1_pt1 | contig 15880 bp, 14 predicted proteins | sample 1521471 | NCBI WGS metagenome assembly OFGA01 (sample SAMEA3504086, study PRJEB24116) | mouse gut metagenome | biome: mouse gut; feature: mouse-associated habitat; material: faeces | place: Denmark | collected 2011
TCATAACGTTTTGTGCCTGAGCGAAGCGAAAGGAATGGATATAAATATGATTAACATGAAATTATTTATTAAGAAACACTCTAATATGATTGCGAGCTTAGCAATTGCATTTAGTTTTTTGGCGGCAAATAGTAGATGTGTATGTATTTTTCATCAACCAGAAATGCCAAATGACTTAAGAAATTTACATAAATAATAACATGGACAACGTTGCAAGAAAAATTACAAATTATTTGCTTGAAAATGGAACTATTGATAATAGAAAATATGAAATCTGCAGATATGGATTATTAACTGGAATGGAACTGTTTGTGTGTACAATGATTTGTTTTTTTATATCGCTATATATGAGAATGGTGTTAGAATTTTTTGTTGTATTTTTAGTTTTTTTTTCGGTTAGATCTTTTGTTGGTGGATTACATATGAATAGTTTCAAGAGTTGTTGTGTTTGTTCGTGTGTAGTGTTTTTAATAATATTATTAGCAGTAAAAAATAGTTCAATATCCCTAAGAATGTCATTTGAATTATCTATATATGAGCTGGGTCTTTTATTTGTCTTAAAGCCGGTAGAAAATGAAAATCGATTTGTGGATGAAATAGAAAAGAAGGTTTTTTTGTATAGAGTTAGATGGATTATGGGAATAATATTTGGAATAGTAATATTACTGTATATTTTGAAACTCGTACAATTTTTAAACACAATTACATATACTTTAGGAACTATTATTTTGTCGATGTTTTTAGGAAATCTTAAGAACAAGATGGAGCAAATAAAGGATTAAAAATAATGGATATTTTGTTAGTAAGTAATAGTGAATTTATTAAAGCTCAAACTCGAAAAATAATAGCAGAAACGGAAAAGTTAAGTATACTGTCGTTTGAAGTAGTAAAAGATAAGGAAATATTACCATACGATATTATAATTATTGGATTTGACTACTGTAAGGTAATTGCTAAAGAATTTAAGACAATTTTGGATGTGAATTGCAAAATCACATGTCCCATTCTTGCACTTTTAGAGAATGGATCTATTTTGGATCAGTTTGAAGTACTGGCATTGGGTGCATTAGATTCTCTCATACTACCAACAACAGATGAGTTATATAGTCAGAAATTAGGTCAGATGTACAAATGGGAATGGTATTATAGTAGGAGTAAAGGGAACCAATAAAAGAATAAAATGCTGGAGGGAGTGTCGGTTTGTAAACGTTAAATTGTGCGCTCGCCGTTAAAGTAAAGCCGCTAAAGTCTAGCGGCATGGTTTCCTGTATTTCTCCGGCACGTACTAGTGCCTATGGTAGCAAATGCTCCAGTTCTGTAGAATCTATATTTCCTTTTTGAATACAATTTTGGAGACTTTGTACGCAGATGTCCAAAATAATAATACGGTCTTGGGTTGTTTAACTTTGCTGTTTTCGATATACCGTAGATTATGACACTTGTATGAATCCCTTTGACTGAGTACTGAAACATCTGGTTTTTTTGCCAGTGTCGAAGGTCCGGATAGCTCATTCCGCTAAATATCCGAATATTCGGATATTTAGCGGAGAATGCGATTCGTCCATTCGCAGTGAAGTGGCAACTGGCTATTCTTCAAAAGCATCAAGAGAACTGAAGGAAGCGTAACAATATAGAGCATAACAGAGACGGCAATCCTGAATGAGTTGAAGCCCCTATAATTATTTGACGTACCTATCAGAAAATATGAAAGCTTTGGAGCAATCCGCAGCAAAAGAGAATTTCTTTCAATTACTGCCTTGATTAGAGTCTATACTAAAAAACTATCGTATCAAATAAAGAAGTTGAATTATGTAAGTGTTCATGTTACTATAATGTTATAGTATGATAAATACTTATAACATTATGAAATTCCGCTTCGCGGATAGCAAACAAAGGAGGGGAGCCATTTGAACAGTTTACACGCATCAGAGCAGCTAAAGCAAGTGATTTGGCCGGATTTTATTTCGCATTTTCGCAGTGAAGTCAGTATTTCTTCTTATCGTACTGATATTATAGAGTTTATGAATTATTTTCAGAGAGACTTTACCGCCTTAGACGATACAATGGCACGTGACTATTATGTTTGGCTGGAGAAAAAAGTGAAACAGGGGAAAATTCAGCCAATTACTATGGCAAAGAAATACCGAGAGCTGCATTCTTTTGCAGACTATATAGTAAAAAAGAGGGATGAATATGATATTCCTAACAGTTTTCAGGATTACTTTCTTCCTTATTTAAAAGGGGTTGCGCGGATTGAAAAAATAGCGAGATCTATACCAATAGAAGATATTGACAAATTGTTTGCAGCAGCACAGAATGATTTGATGGTATATTGTATTTTGGTGTTGATTTACCGGGTGGGACTTTCTTCGACAGAGATTATAGAATTAAAAATATCGGATTTTGCTGCCTATGATAATGGCGTTATGGTTACTATAGCAGGCAGAGATACGGATTGCTTTGTGCCAGAGGATGTCTATGCTATTTTGGAAAAATATATTGCCGTAAGGGATGAACATGAATACCTGTTTTATAATAAGAGAAGAAATAAATTGAATACTATGTACATCAGCCGGCTTATGAAGACATATACACAACTGGCAGAGATTGAAAAATATAGTGCCGAGGCTTTGAGAAATTCCTGTGCAGTCACTATGTTTGCGTACAGTGCCAAGCCGGAGCAGGTGGCAGCCCAGATGGGTGTAACGCAAACACAGATTAAGAGATATAAGGATATGTCTTATCGAGATAACCTGCTGAGAAAGGCAAATAGTATGGTGAAACTTAAAGTAGAGCTTCCGGATTGTCGGTAGTCACCCTAACGGTTAGGTTTCTGATTATATTTTGTATGAGAGCATTCAGAAGCGATGAGGGATTATAAAAGTTTTGACTTTCCAGAAAGATTGCAATATAATCATAATATACAAGATTTCTTTTCAGCCTCCATTTCTTTGAAAGGAGGGTATGCTAAATCCCTGGGAACAGGTTTTGTTTTTGGATATATAAGGTAGCATGTGGAAAGAATTGGCATCTGATGAATTTCAGGTGCTTTTTTTGTGTAATAATTTATAAAAGGAGGAGATTTATAAGAACAAAACAAAAAGGAGGAAGGGAATTTTGATTCCAAAGAAGGAGGAACAGGATGAAGATATTCAGAAGTTTATAAGCCGTCATGGTATGGCGCAGAAGGGAGACTATTATAATTATCACATGTCACTGGGATTTTATTATGCATATTCCATAGATGCTTTCCGATATGCAGAAATGATTGAAGATGGTGAGCTCTTTGATGAAAATGAGGTAAGCATAGTAATCAGAAATCTATACGTGGCATACAAGACCATGAAATACTTTCAGTCTTTACTGCCTGTTTCTGTCTGTAGGTTTGATACAGCTGAGACAGTCATGCTGACAGAAAGCAGGCTGGAGAAAGGTCAAATTGTCGGCAAAAAGGAGAATGCAGTACAGACGGCAAAAAAATGGCTGCAGCGCTTTTTGCAACATAATAAATATGGAAAAAGTTCTGATAAAGAGGGGAAAGTCCCACTTTCTCAGGACTTTTTTTTATATGAAGTTGCGGTCTATATCTTATATTTGGCAGGGGAGGAAGTAGATTATGGTTTTTTAACGTAATATAGGTAAAAGGAGGAACAATGTATATTTTAAATGAAGATCTAAAGCTGCAGGATTGGCAGTTTGCTCAGAGGAAGTATCTTCCTTATAAAGAAAAGGTAATTTTGTCCAGACGCCGGATTCGGGATTGGTATGAAAATTTTGACGGAGATGTTTATGTTTCTTTTTCAGGCGGAATAGATTCTACAGTTCTGGTAGATCTGGTCAGAAAAGAAATAGGACGGGTGCCGCTGGTTTTTGTCAATACAGGACTTGAATATAAGGAGATTACGGAGTTTGTATCATGGTTTGATGATGTTGTCATACTCCGGCCGGAAATGTCTTATCGGGAGGTTATCATGGAACATGGATATCCGCTTATCAGTAAAGAAACCGCAGCCAAGATCAGAAAACTTCGGCATGGTAATTTAAGTGAACGTTACCGTAATTATCTGCTAAATGGGGATGAAAGAGGAAGTTTTGGAAAACTGGCTAATAAGTGGCAGTTTCTTCTGGATGCACCTTTCGAGATAAGCGAAAAATGCTGTGACATTATGAAGAAAAACCCTATGCTTTATTACCATAAGAAAACGGGGCGTGTTCCATACATCGGTATTACCCAGGATGAAGGATTTCGGAGACAGCACGAATATAATCGAACCGGATGTAACGTGTATGATGCAAGGCACCCAAAATCACAGCCATTGGGATTCTGGACGCATCAGGACATATTGCAATATATAGTGGATAATCATTTGCCTATTTGTAAAGTATATGGTCGGATTTTATGGAATGGAAGTAAGTATATTACTACAGGCGTTAATCGGACAGGCTGTGTATTCTGCTGCATGGGATGTCAGTTAGAAGAGCATCCTAACCGGTTTGAACGTATGAAAACGGATACCTATCAACTATATGATTACTGTATGAGACCTGTTTACCGAGGCGGATTGGGGTTGGATTATGTTTTGAATTATTGTGGTATTTTACATTAAAAGGAGGAGTCGTATATGGAACTAAGTTCAGTATTATTATTTGAAAATATAATGGCATTACCGGAGGAACAGCCGCAGAAAGCCAGCGATTATAAGCAGATGATAGGGATCATCTCAGGGAATAAACATTTTATTAAGAAGTCTTCGCTGGAAGAGATTGTTTATCTGATAGATAATTTAACAGATATTATGCAGTCAGAAGCTTCGGAAGATTATCCATCGGTTGATCTGAAGAAGTTTAAAGCATTCGGATATGTGCGAAGAGTAATATGATGGAGGCAAGGTATTATGCAGACAATAATTACGCTAGATGATAAAAAATTTGGTCAGGGCTATTATAATGCGGCCCATGTGGAAACGATTGATGATGCCGGAATCCATCAGGCAAAATATGTTGATGTCTATGAGCTTCTCAATGCTTTAATGAATTCAAGGATTGAAGAAGAACGATGTTATCATATTGGGAAGCTGCCACAATACTATTTCGATGGAATAATCCACAGGAGTAGAAATGGGGATTTGAGTGGCCAGATGCTCTTGATTGTGCCAAAAACAAAAACTATTACACAATTTCATGATACACGGTATGAAATACCTTTTCCGACACTGCTATTTGTCTATCAGCTTAAAACCGGAAGAATTGAAAATAGTCAGGTATATGCACTGAAAGGAAAGAAATGGGATTACAAGACAAAATTATTTTTATATCCTTTTGGTAATGTGCATGACAGATCGTGTAAAATTTGTTGGGGTTCCAATGCACTTCCTGAAGTAAAAGAATTATCACAGCTAGATGTGGTGACCTCTTTATTTTACAGCAGTTCAACAAATAATGATTTATATAGGCCAGAACGGACAAAGTGGAAAGTACAGAATGTAAGGGAATTGTATGAACTTCTGAAAGGTAGGACTGAATTCCCGGAAGATAAACTGGTGTCTTGTGATAAAGGCTGTATTCAGAAATTAATAAAATATCAATAAAAGGAGATAAAACAGGATGAATGATTTATTAGAAGCTTTTGGTATCACAAAGGAAGATTTTCAGGAGGAAGAAAAAGTATCAAAAAACAAAAAGAAACAGAGTACAAAAAAAGAAGTAAAAACAGGGAAGAAATCAACACAATATAAGCTTCCGATTATGTTTTGCGCAGGACATATGCGCAAACTTTTCAAGAGTGACAGTGAGGAATCTTGGAATGAAGAAACACTAAAAAATACGCTGCGGAAAACTTTTCGGGAGTTGTCCGGGATCTACTTTAAGCTGACGGTATTGAATGTAGAACAGAAAGAGGAGGGAATAAATACTTATATAAAACCGGAATGCCTGTATAACGAATTCACTAATGAGGATAAGCTGGAGTTTCCATTGGAGGTGATTGCTGGTGAGGAAACTTTATGGGTGGATACAAAAATCACTTTGGAAGAGATTAAGGCATTATGGGTAAAAGCTCATCCAGAGTATGCAGAATGCAAGTTCCAATATGATGAAAAACAGAAGCTGCTCATTCCTTATTTTGAAGCCAATGCACCGAGCGGTAAAACCTATAATGCTCCTGTTACAGTGGGATATCTCGGTATTGTAAAAGTATATGAACAATCTGATTTTGAAGATGGTGAAGAGATTACCGAAGAAATGATACAGAAAAAATATGCTGAAGCATACCCGGAATTTTCGGAATGTGGTTTCATGTACCTAAATAGTGAGAATCAGCTGATTCCGATATTAAAGAACGACAAGAATGTAGATACTAATAATATTGCACTGCCTGTTGAAGTTAAAGCAGGGGGATTGAGTGTTATTGTGAATCCGGAAGATATAAAGGGAAAGCAATGTGCTACTTTAGAAGAATTGAGAAAGGTTTTAGAGGAAATCTATCCGGAATATTCAAAGGAAAGGACAGAGATGTTATATGATAAAAGACATTTTGTAATTCCTATTTTGAAAAGCTCAAGAAAGGGCGTGGTTATCATTTCTCAGGATCCAGACTGGAAGCATGAAGTAACAGAGGATAAGAATCATTGTAAATGGCGTGTGGAAACCACGCCATTTGGTGTTTTCCGATATAATCTGACAAGGAAGACTCCGGTAATTTTTGAATTGAAAACGCAGAAGATACCAGGGGAATTTTTTTATCAGATTCGTGAGATCTTTATTAGAAATCCAAGAGAAGAATATGCCGTACAGATTTTTTATGACAAAAAAAAGAAAGCATATGAACTCTATGAGCCAGTACAGCAGACAACCACCTGTGCAGTTTTATTTGAAAGGAACAGGGAAATGGAGACGAATAAAGAATTGGTTATGGACGTACACAGCCATGCTTCTATGCCTGCATTTTTTTCAAGTATTGATAATCAGGACGAAAAAGGTATCCGGTTATATATGGTTCTGGGAAATCTTGATAAAAAAGCATTTTCATATGTCCTGCGTGCCGGTCTGGCCGGGGTATATGGGAAATTAAAGCTGGAGGATGTTTTTGAACTGGAGGAGAATCATGTTTACAAAATATAATATTATAGTTATTGGATGTGGTGGAACCGGAGGTAATTTTATCAAGGAATTAGGCAGATTCTTTTTCCAAAATAGTTTACGCCATTCATGTAAAATTACTTTAGTGGACGGGGATATAGTGGAAAAAAGAAATATTGCCAGACAGCCTTTTTTAAAAGAGGATATTGGAAGGAATAAAGCAGAAGTAATGGCAGAAATTCTTCAGGAGACTTTTGAAGTGGACTGTTATTTTTATCCGGAGTATATTGATCATGTGTCAGATTTAAAGAAATTTGAACAGAAAGACGCAATGATGATATTGATTGCAGGCGTGGATAACCACGTTTGCAGGAAAATACTGCATGAGTATTTTATACATTCGGAGTCCTGCTATTATTTGGATGCGGCCAATGAATATTCGGTTGGAGAAGTAGTTGTTGGCGTTCGGATGGCGGGTGCAGAAATTAGTCCGGACAGAATATATTATTATCCGGAAATTCTTGAGGATATGTCGGTTCCCAAAAGGGAAGAAAGTTGTCAGAATGTAAATGTTTCCCAACCGCAGCACTTGATTACGAACTTGTTTGCTGCAAATATTTTGCTGAAGTGTACCATAGAGATGATATCAGGGAATGAATGGGCCGGCGGAATTTACTATTTTGATGCTTTCAAGCAGTTTTTAAAGTTTAAGGAGATGCCGGAATGAAAACAGAGGACGTTGTAAAATGGGTAATGCCGGAGTTTCCCATCGGGGAAAGATTTTCAGGGGAAAGCAGTTCTTATAAAAAGAAGATTGCTGTATTACAGCTAATTTGTGCTTATTTTCAAAAACTTTTTGCGGGGGATATTCCGTTGGAATTTCCCTCTATGGACTATTATCAAGTCCACGAATGTAGTTACTATGATACTGAGCCACTGGCAACAATAATCAATAATTATGAAGAAGCCATAAAGGAAAGTCTCTTTAACAGACTTTTAGAATGGTCTTCTTTTGAACAAGTACAGATTGATTTGGCCAATACTGTGTATATTCCAGGCATACGTCAATATGATATGCGCGCATGGGATGCAGATAAGAGAAAAACATTTATCAGGAAATATGTTGAATGTTCTATGAATGATTTTCAAAAGCGACTATATGAGGCTATGCCAGGGCCGGTATTGGATTCTCTGGATATGCAGAGTGAAAGGAAGGCGGTTTATTTATTTAGTGAAAGGCTGGCGAAATATCTGGGGCTTGCAGAACAGCAGGAAAGTTTTGTTATGAGATGTTTTCTTCAGGAACACGAGCAGTTAGTCAGAATGCTTTCTTATTTTGAAGCGCCTATAGAAAATAATCTGGTTTGTACATATATGTATGTTAATGAATTTTATATTATGGGATATTGTATCGGACGGAAAGATTATAATACAGTCATTTCTTATAAAAGTTATGACTGGACTTTTTTTATGGCGTGGTATATTTTGGAAAAGATATTGCAGAGGACAGATGAATTATTTTTATGACAAAGAGGGAGGGAAGCGTTAATGCAATTTGAAGAAATTATGCAGATTGACAGACATCCATTTTCGGAAATTTGGGAGGAGAATTTCTATGATGAGATGCTCAATTTCCGCGTCAACGAATTTTCTTTAGTCAGTATTTTACTGGCGAATCAATATTTTTTGAAATTTAATGAATTATATGGTGGGGAGATTGCACTATGTGATGAAAGCTTTATTCAGATACCTGGAAAGATTTCAGAATTTATTGATTGTATGGAAGTCACAGACTGGATGGCAGATTATAATTATAACTGTGAAGGGATTTTTGGAGAAATGGCTTGTTTGGCTGGTTTTGAAATATTTAGTATACCAATCTGTGAGGATGATGGATACGGTATTGAGTCTTTCGTGTGGGGGTTGCAAAAGCGGGAAAGGAAGAGATATTTAAAAAAATTTGTTCAAAAGTTTATTCCATCCTGGCATCCATTAATTTGGCGCAATTTGAAAAATATGGAAGAGAGCTATGTCTGTATGGAAGTAGGATATATCTATATTCTCCGGAATAAGAGTATTTGTGCTTACAAAGCATTTTGTGATCGCTATCATCAATTGGTGGAGTCATATCTCAAGAAAGAAAAAGAAGCGTTGGATAATGTGATTGTGGATCTGAGATATCCCTTGCACTATACTGGAAATTATGAAGAAGGATATTTAGGGGACTATTATTACATATATTTTGATATCGGAAGTAATGGATACGAATGTCTTGATTTTTCATCATTGAACTATCATTGGGTAATATCCTGTTTTGTGTTTTGTAAGCTTATGGAAGATTTTAAAGAAAAAGTACAGAGAATATTTGAGATGGAACCATTACAGAGGAAAGTATCATGACAATACAAGAGTTGGGAATTTTGATAAAATGTCCTAAATGGTATGAGCTTGAACAGATAATATATCATGGACAGAACCGGAGGAATGAAGTGTTCCGGCAGGCCTTGTGTATCATGGCGGACAGTTTGGCACAAAATGCAGAGTGGCCGATGGTTGCTGCTAAAATAGTAAAATGTCTGGAATCAGGATATCAGGAAGAGTGGTTTGAACTCCGATGGCAGAAAAGTACGGCGATACAGGAAGATGTATTTGGAATTAGCCGTCTTTTTTTGTGGCTGAGGGAGCAAATAGGTAATAATATTTTAACGCACATACCGTTATCTGTTCCTTTTCAGGCAGATTATAATGGTTATTATATCAACGGGGTAAGGCTTTATGCAGATATAATTTGGGAAAATGAAGAGTGTCTGACAGGAGTTTTGCTATGCAGAAAATATCCCAAACCATATACTTACCGATCCAGAGCATCGGAACACAGCGTATATCATTCAATAGAGCTGCTTTTTCTTATGATTGCGCTTAAAAAGCGTTTTCCTGGGAAAAGGATACAGGTTTTAATGGCTGCTTCTGAAGCTGGGAAAAAACGGGATGCGTATGTTGGATTTAATGAGAAACAGGGCGATAACGTGATTGGTTTTACGGATGAAGAGGTAGAACAGAAAGAGGGAAGTAATCTGTTTAAACTGATACAAAAAACTATGGACAGTATTACTCCCCAAAATTGTCAGAGATGTGTATACGAAGATATATGTAAGCCTGCGACACTGGTTTACCTTAAGGGAAAGATAAGTAAGGAGATAAAACGGCCAGTCGAACTTGCTTATTCGGAGAACCAGAAAAAGGGTATTCATTATCAGACAGGACCAGTACGTGTATGTGCTGGTCCTGGTGCTGGAAAAACAGCGGTTTTGGTAGAGAGAATCAGATGGTTGATAGCAGAAGGAGTTAATCCGGAAAAGATACTTGCGGTAACATATACCAGAAAGGCTGCAAGGGAAATTCTGGAACGAATTCATACAGAACAAAAACCGGCCGTATCTACGCTCCATGCACTCGGATTTCAGATTATACGCAGAAATGAGGGGCTTATAGGAAAAAAGAGATTGGTTAACCAGGTTGACTGTATGCAGATGCTTCTCCGGATTTTAAATTGTGCGCCGCGGATACAGGGAGTAAGATATCAGGGAGTGACATCCAGATATGGTCTTTTGTCAAAGTTGCTGGAAGATTTCCAGTTTATAAACCGGCATGGCGTGACAAAGTTTAGGGAATCTTATCCGGATAAAGATTTACAAGGAATATTACGGGTAAAAGATATGTATGAACAGAAATTAAAAGTATCGGGCTGCATTTATTTTGAGGATCAGATACGTCTGGCAGTGGAGATTTTAGAGAAATATTCCGGAGTACGCAGAATTTTGCAGGAAACATATGACTATATTATGGTAGACGAGGCGCAGGATCTTGATGTTATGCAGGCAAGGATGATTCAGTTGTTAGTAAAGAAGCCGCAAAATAATATAGCGATATATGGAGACTCTGATCAGTCCATTTATGGTTTTCGTGGAGGGAACAACCAGTTTATGCTGGATTTTCCCAAGCTATATATCGGTACGGAAGATGTATGGCTAGATGATAACTTTAGGTCTTCAGAAGAGATACTGGATGCAGCGAACACTCTGATCAGTCATAGCAGTGAACGGATCCCATTACAGATGAAGGCACATTTTGCAAAGACAAAGCCAATTCTGATTCGGAATTTCCATACAAACCGAATAGGGGATTTTCTGCAGGATTTGTTGAAAGAAGGATATTCTTTAAGTCAGATAGCAGTTATAGCTAGAACGAACAAGGATTTAAAAGGCATATGTGAAGTCATTGAGCAGTATAATCAGGAGCATCCGACCAAAGCCATACTGCGGTATGAGAAACCGAAATACTATTTGTATCAGGACTTTACATTTCAAGCTATAGCGGATCTTTTGGAAGTGTATTTAGGAGAACTGTCAGATGATAAAATCTGGTACCGGCTTCTGAGTGCACTCGGCATACGGCCTGAAAAAAAGGAAAGGCAGCTGACTATTTATGAGGATTACTTGCAAGGAGGAAAAATTTATTCTTTTGAAGGGGAAGCTGCAAGCAGATATCTGTCAGTTGGAAGTGAGGAATCAGAAACACTACAGGCATTTGCCAGAATATATCGTGCATCCAGATCTTTTATGCTGCCAGTAAGACAGGCTATACCGAAAGCAGTAAGAGCATTTTGTGATGGGAGGATTGATAACCAGGAAGTTCTGGAAATAATGGACGAGATGGTTCGGGTACGGGGCATTCGCAGTCCTCATGAACTTTGTGAATATCTTACTGCGGTTAAGCGGTTTCAAGATGATACGAGGTTATCATATACACAGGAAGAAGATAAGATTCATTTGTTGACAGCTCATGATTCTAAAGGAAAGGAGTTTCCTGTTGTTTTGATTTATGGCGTGGATGAATTTGAAAAAGGTGATATGCAGGAAGAAAGAAGACTGCTGTATGTGGCAATGACAAGAGCACAGAACATGCTGTACATGACGGAGATATGCAAGGGAAAAAGTATGTTTCTGAAAGAATTACAGGATAACATGGATGTATTTGGAGGTATGGATTATGCTTAAATATTTGGTATATGGAGATGAACCTTATCTGGTGGATCAATTCCGCCGAGAACTTACCGGAAAAGTAGAGATACCAGAATTTAATTTACTGGAGACAAGTGAATTTACAGAAGTTGAAAAAAACTTCATCAGCCAATATCCTTTAATGGCAGAAAGAAAGGTGTTGATTTTTCGTGCAAAGTCATTAAAAGAGGCTGCAGAATTGATAGAGTATATTTCTTCAGGAAAAATTATGACAGAAGTGTATGTTTTCTGCGAGGAAATTGACAAGAGGACAAGTGTGTATAAGGCTTTCAAAAAGAATGAAATTAAGACATTCTATAAGCTGGCAAAAGATGTGTTGGAAAAAACAATTATGCAGTACATAAAGAAATCAGGATGTGCAATTCGGACAGATGCATACCATTGCTTTCTGCAGCTGGTGAATTACTACTCTGAGGAAACGAATCTGTATGATGTTCTGCATTCCTTAGAACGTATCTGTGCTTCTAAAGAAGTGACAAAAGAGGTGGTGGAGAGTATTGTGCTTGACCGGGCGCAGGAGGATATTTATATCTTGATTCAATTGATCTGCCAAAAAAAATATACAGAAGTGTTCCGGCAGGCAGATTTGATACTGCAAAATCAGCAGAATAATGTCATCGGTGTGTTATCCCTGTTGTTGCGTAGTTATCGGCTTGCCTATAAAATGCAGGCATGCAGTTGTAAGCTGAAAGAACTGGGAGTGAACTACCGTACATATTTACCTAAGTTACCGGCAGAAACCTGCAATCAAGCGATGAATGTTCTCGATGATGTAATTATGAAAATCAAGCAAGGTTTTTATAAGCCGGATATTGCACTGAAGATTACTTTGTCCAAGCTCTGTAGTTTATAGGAGGTTAAATGAATAAAAGAAGGACTCACAATTTTTCAAAATCCCTGTAGACAGGGTTGTGTAAGGTGAGGCTATATGCCGATAGGCTGATGACCTGCATTAAAAAATGCACCATGACTAAGACACCTTGTCGGACGTAATAGTTGTAAAGGTGAGGACGCCTACTCTTCATCAGAGTTCGCCATAGGGCAATTTAAAGCCTGCGGGACAGCCCATTACTCTGAAATTATCAGGGTAAGCTTCTGGGAGGAAATAAATAAAAATGACTTCCCGTTTAACAAAAATAAAAAATGTTAGGCGGGTGAGAAATTGTGAAATATGTAGTATGTTATAGTGGCGGTCATAACTCAGCGATTGCAGCTATAGAAACAGTAAGACGATTTGGTAGAGAGAAGGTAATTTTGCTGAATCATGATATCAGTTCAAAGGTGGAATCTATTAAGATTAAGGAATTTAAAAAAAGGGTAGCAGAGTATTTGAAAGTGCAAATTTCTTATGCGAATTGTGAGAATTTTGAAAATCAGACACCATTATCTTTGTGCATGGAACATGGAGCTATAAAATTCCGTGCTGGTAGGGAGATATGCACCTATTACTTAAAAACGAGGCCTTTTTATGATTGGCTGGAGAAAAATTATCCGGTAGAAAAGGGAACTATATCAGAGGAGATCACTTTAATTTATGGATTTGATAGTACGGAAGTTCGTCGGATTCAGCGAAGGCGTAGCTTTTTGCTTGGGATAGGATATCGTAGTATGTATCCGCTGGCAGAATGGGAGAGAACAATTCATGAGATTGAAGAAATTGGTATTTCCCGTCCTGAAGTGTATAAAGCATCAAAACATGCAAATTGTGACGGCTGCCTCAAAGCCGGAAAGCAGCATTGGTATAAGGTATACTGCTGCCGGCCGGATATTTACGAAGAAGCAAAAGAAGTTGAGGAAAGGCTGGACTATAGCATTATTAAGAATACCTTTCTGAGAGACTTAGAGCCGGAGTTTGAACGGATGAGGTTAACCGGAATACCGGCTACTGAGAATATGGATTCTTACTGGTTTTGGAATTATGCCAAAAAATAAATAGAATATATAATTAAAAATAATGGAAGCGTAGTAATCCCATAGATTATTGTGGGATTTCACTACACTTCCAATTATAGGAGGTAATAGTTGTGATTTCATTAAAAACAGAATATAATGATAAAAGGAGTTAAGGCACTTGTGTGAGGTGATAGTATGTCAAGAACTGTAGGGATTGGAATTCAGGATTTTGAAAAAATGATTACACGGAAAGTTTTTTATATTGATAAAACGATGTTTATCAAAGAATGGTGGGAATCTATGGATGACGTGACACTGATCACGCGTCCCCGCCGATTTGGAAAGACTCTGACAATGAGCATGGTGGAACACTTTTTTTCAGTAGGTCATGCAGACAGTCCTTTGTTTGAAGGATTGAATATTTGGAAAGAGGAAAAATATCGTAATCTGCAGGGGACATATCCGGTAATTTCATTAAGTTTTGCAGACGTGAAAGATACATCTTATGAAGAGGCACGAATAAAAATATGTCAGACCATTGTAGATATGTATAATAAGTATGCGTTTCTTGCAAAAGGCGACTTACTGGAAGAAAATGAGAAGGAGTATTATCACAGAGTATCTATTGATATGAGGGATTCGGAAATAACTATAGCTATCAGAAGGATGTCGGATTATCTTTGTCGTTATTATGGAAAAAAGGTGATTATTCTTTTGGACGAGTATGATACACCAATGCAAGAGGCCTACGTAGACGGATACTGGGAGGACTTGACGGTATTTACCCGTAGTTTATTTAATGCTACATTCAAGGGTAATCCATATCTTGAACGTGCAATTATGACAGGAATTACCAGAGTTAGTAAAGAATCTATTTTTTCAGATCTGAATAATTTGAAAGTAGTAACAACAACTTCGTCTTTATATGGGGATTCTTTTGGATTTACAGAAGGAGAGGTATTTGAAGCCTTAGATGAATACGGTTTGTCGGGTAAAAAAGAGGAGGTAAAGAAATGGTATGATGGATTTATTTTTGGCAGCATAAAAGACATTTATAATCCGTGGTCTATCATTAATTATTTGTCAGAACAGCGTGTTGGTACTTACTGGGCAAATACAAGCAGTAACAGTCTCATAGGGAAACTAATTCGGCAAGGAGGAAAACAGATTAAAGAATCTTTCAGAAAACTGTTGGCTGGGGAGAGCATTGAAGCTGAGATTGATGAGCAGATTGTTTATAATCAACTGGATTTAGATGAAAATGCAGTTTGGAGTCTTTTTTTGGCTAGTGGCTATCTTAAAGTGAAAAATTATAGGGTACAGCAGTTTGAATATACGGAGTGGAAAGAAATTTATGAATTAGGGATTACAAATTTTGAGACGATGATCATGTTTCGCAGTATAGTGCGGGGATGGTTTTCATCTTCTGCATCGAGTTATAATGATTTCATCGAAGCGCTTCTTAAGGATGATTTAAAGGCAATGAATGCGTATATGAACCGCATATCAAAAGTGATGTTCAGTTATTTTGACAGTGGTAACAGACCATCCGGGGAAAGTGAGCCGGAGCGTTTTTATCATGGGTTTGTCTTAGGGTTGATGGTCACTTTGGAAAACCGGTATATCATTACGTCAAACCGTGAAAGTGGGTTTGGAAGATATGATGTGCTGTTGGAGCCAAGAGATGCACAGGATTTTGGAATTATTATGGAATTTAAAGTACAGGATACAGAAGAAGAGAAAGAGCTTACAGATACAGTTGAGGCGGCACTCCGTCAGATTGAGGAGAAACAATATGCATCTGCGTTGGAAGCCAGAGGTGTATCAGG
>OFGA01001514.1_pt1 | contig 15864 bp, 20 predicted proteins | sample 1521471 | NCBI WGS metagenome assembly OFGA01 (sample SAMEA3504086, study PRJEB24116) | mouse gut metagenome | biome: mouse gut; feature: mouse-associated habitat; material: faeces | place: Denmark | collected 2011
ATTGCAATCTTATTCGTCACTCCTATGATCGTAGCGTATATTGTCTTCAGCGTTGTTATTCCGAAACCTGAAAAGTACAGCGCCCCTACGGGGTATGTTACGATCATTCCAGGTGTTAAGTATGAAACAGTGATTCAGGAATTTTCAGAGACCCATAAAGTTGAGGATACCCCATCTACCAAGCCACAGGAACCGGCTCCTCCAAAGATGAAAATCCATAGTTCTTATAGCGCTATCTCCCGCAGTCTAAACACCTATTTGTATAATGTGTGCGAGCAACACGCCTCTGGTATGAAGTGTAAAGGCATAACCCTCTCACCCCTACTCCCTTTGGCAGAAGCGAATTTAGAAGGTGGACGCGTTGATACCAGTCAGACATTTTCTGCTATAGCACACTCCTCTGTATACAAATTCAAAAGTGTCGAGGAACTAAAGAATTTCGATGTGACACGAGTTTTGGACAGTGAAGAGATCTGGAAAAGGATGTCTTCAGAGTATTCAACACGGGATAGAGGAGCACTTCAGTGTAATCCTAATTACGGTTTGGATAAAACATCCTATGGAAAATCAGAAAAAGAACTGTTGGATTCTTATGTAGCCGAGAAGGGCATTCCTGATTATGGAACAAACAAGGACAGCTGTGGAAATTCTTTCGATGTTAAAGAATGGATCGCTTATTCTAGAACGAAACATGGAGATAGATTTAATGTCGCTTCCCTGGTGCAGATGTTCGTAGACGAAAAAACCGCCGTTGAAATTCCCTTGATTGAGAAAAACTTCCAAAGGCTTCAGAATGAGTATCACATATATGCCATCATGGCGTATAACCATTGGATAGGCAAAGGTTTTATGACAATGGATCCGGACAAGGCTTATTCTGGGTTCAAAAGTATAGGACGAGCCTACGAGTACTGTGAAGATATAAGTTCCTCTAAAGCAATCGAAATTATATACTCGCAGTGCTATCAGGATATACAGAATGCCCGTCGATCTGGAACCAATCCACCCAAATGTCTAGACAACAGCAGTTCTCGGCGTATCTTTGACCTACTCGTTGAAAATGGCGTGTGCGAAGATTGGGACTACTATTTTAGGCATAAATGGACAGGTTCTTGGGATCAGGGTAATACCGCTTGTCTTTATGGTCTCGGGATAATATATGGGGTGATGCAGATGAACATGCTATATTCCGGAAACTAGCGAGGAGGTACACGATGCTTTATTTGAGATTGCTCATGATGAAACAGAAAACAAAAGCTGCAATATGTGCCAGTGCTGCAGTGGCAGGTTTGGGCAGCATAGGGGCTGCCTCAGCGTCTAATCACACAGAGGAGGTGCCCATGCCCACCCCAGTGGTAATGGCATATCAATCTATGGGACCAGGGATGAATGAACAGTATCATTCTGTGGAACCCGTAATGGCATGGACGTCTGAGGACTACAAAGTTATATCAGATATTCCGGTTGCTGACACAGATATTATTGAGGATGAGTCTCCCTCTCCTCCTGTTGAGGATGCACCGCAAAACTCTGCGGAAGAGCCGAAGGAAGCGGTTAAAGAGCCCATTCCAGAAGCCTCCGGTGTATTACAGAAGAAACCTGTGACTACAGAGGTTGCAGATAATTTTGTAAGGCCTGGTGATTGGTATGTAACGAACAACGAATATACCGACCGCGTTGGAAACCTCCTCACCATTTATAATTTCTGTGCCTATGAGTGGGGTAATGCCCGTCAGTGGCTGGTAGAAAATTATAAAGAAGGTTGGCCATATGGTCCTGTAAAAGATACATACCCAGCTAAAAATTGGGGACAGGCTGTCGCTATGGCGACTGCTGCATGCTGCGTACGGGAGTGTTCCACTACGCCTGATATTCTTCAAATTATGAACTTCAAAACAGCCTACAGTGGTGTACTCGGAACATCCTATACCAACGAGGAAATCTATGAAATTCTGAAACATCCAGCAGCTGCTCAGGGTTACGGTCTTATCGGGTTTACATTTGGAAATCTCCAAGACTTAGTCAAATTTGCTGAGGCCTCTGGACTTGATGCGCGGAAAATGGAAACACAACTATATTTTCTAGCTTATCAATATTACGCTAAGCCGGCCCTTCATAGACAGTATGAATATCTGGAAGCTTATAACGACAGCGAGGTAACTCTTGATAATGTGAAGCACATTGCCCAGATTCACACCTCGGTCATCGGCATGTGTAACAAGCCCACAGTATACTATAGCAAACCTACAGTCGCTGTAAAGAAAATTCTGGACAATTGGGGATACGCCCGATATGCTGATTTTCTTAAAGCCGCACCTGGCGCTTACGAGTGTCTAGTTGACTATGCAACAACAGGCATAGTCCCAAGATAAATTTATGAGGAGGTACTGTTTATGAGTATCAAAGTTTACCCTGTCAAGGCTGAGTATACCGGGAAGGTATATGTCCCAACCGGAGGGTGTCTTCAATTCTGAACCATCCTATGTCATCGAAACAGCCAATGCCTTTTATTGCTGCAGCACACATGGCATAAAAAAAGTAATTCGTGTCCTACTAGTCGAACCTGGGAAAAAGTCACGCGCTGTGTTCATTGACACATCCCTGAAATCCATGCAGACCATAGTAGGTGGCTACATTGAAGCAGCTTATCCCTACAAAGAAGAAGTAGCACTTGTCTGCAATGAGGAAGGAAAATTGCTGCATCTTCCATGGAACCGCCCATTGGGCGGCTACGATATTATTGCAGGAACATTCTTCCTTTGTGGTATCCAGGAGGATACGTTTGTAAGTCTCTCAGACGAGTTAATCGTTCGGTTTAAGGAGGTATTCAAATAGATGAAGATAAGCCGCAGAATATTGGTTTCTCTGGCTTTACTGATAGTATGCTTTCAAGGATCTACAGGGATAGAAACATCTCTTTGCACTCCGCTTACTGATATTTCCTATAAGGATTCTATGTCTTGGGGAGTAGCTGTTTATCAGCTACTCCCTAAACATGGTATTTACCCCTATCCTGCTGGCTATTATGGGAAAAGTTATGAGTGGCCTAGATGGCCAGAGCAATACCAAAATTCTTTTGCATGTGCAACCACCCTTGGATTGGTATCAAGTACGCAGCAATTCGAAAGTCTCATTACACAAGCACAATATACCGCGCTAGAGCAAAGGTTAGAATCATTCCACTATGTAGATACCATTTGCGCTACAAATGAGTTTATTCCTCAAAATACGCCAATAATTTCAGATACCTATACAGCACGGAATGCGCTGCTAACGGGAATCCCACAAGTTCCAAAAGCTATTTTAGAAACCTTTGTAGCTGATGGTTGGATATTTGATATTAGCCAAAGAAGCTCTCCTGGTGGGTACAATTCCTCTACTGCCAGCGGGGTTTGTGATTATGAGAACAAAAAGATTTATTTGTTCAATTCCAATGCCCACACTGTATTGCATGAAATAGGTCATTACATTGAATGGCGGTCTGATGCCAGGCACATATCTGATACTCTATATGAACTGGAGCACGACTCACTGACATCGTTTAGAGATTACACGAAAGCAAATGCACGTGAATACATGGCCGATATGTTCGCTTATAGTATCGAAAACCCAAGCATCATGCAGGAAGCCCCCATCACTTTTCAGTTCATTCAGGATGTGTACTTTTCAGAAAACAAGCCATGGGACGCAGAAAGTATTGCCCGCTATGGGTGGTCATTTTCTCACAGTTACACTGACATTGCAAGTTCCCCTTATTTTGATGGAATCCAGAAAGCAATAGAGTCTGGCTACATGACAGGTATGGGTAACGGTAACTGGTCCCCAAGTGGAGCAATAACGCGTGCACAGGCTGTCCAAATTATCTACAACTACTATTACGGGGTGGCTCCCTTAGATGGCGTTGACTTCATAGATGTCAGCAGCAAGGATTGGTTTTACCCTGCGTTATGTTGGGCTAAATCCTCTCATTACATCCAAGGTACTTCACCCACTACCTTTGGGCCAAACAATAAAATAACCAAAGAGCAGATGGCTGCCATCTTCTATCGAATTGAAGGTTTCCCAAAAGTGTATGTCACAGAAGTGACAAGTGCGTCCGCATGGGCACAGGAAGCCTGGACATGGGCTGTCGATATCGGAATGTTTGATGCTAACGATATCCCACAGAGTCTCTTGCTCCGAGGAGAGATGGCAATGAGTTTTTTACGCGTAAAATTATAAACGGAAGGAACTGATGCTATGCAAGCCGTACATCCAATTGGATACATACGTCTTCAAGGCCAGCGATTCTATAACAAGCACCGCTTTATCCGTATAATACGTCACGCCTTTGCCCCTGTCCTATTAACAGCATCCATTCTCTTTTGTACTTTCATAACAGTCGAGGAAACGGATGATCCAAGCTGGCACTTCGAAACATTATCCGCTTCTCCTACCACATTACAGGCATCTGCAGTCACTGCGTACTATAGCAGTGCACCAAAGGAACCCCCAACCACCCCAGAACAGAATGCTATCTCTTCTGCCAACTGGCTCGTAACAGAAACGAGTGATATTCGCCTCAATCGGGCGTTATCCATTTATAACTATATTGCCAATCATTTTCTGGAGCGAAGAGAAACGGTCGTGGGTAGTTATGCAGGAAACGCATTCGATCTTTATGATTTAGCGTCTATAGATTTCACAGATGTCGATATGCGCCTGTGGGCTGTTGGCATGGTTGCAACCATTGCCTATGAATCTCAAGATGTCATAAATGGCGATGATGTTTTATATAGCGCTGATGTAATAGAAAACTGGCACATTAAGGACGTTCCAGCCAAGTGGGGTGCTCTATCTTTTGAACAAAAGGAAGATATCCTTCTACATGACTATCCTAGTAAAAGTGCCTATGGTTGGTTCAAAAACAATTGCTATGCGCAGTATGTATTTACCAATAGTCAATTTGTCGGTCAGTGGGGATATGGTCTTGGCTCTTGGACAGGGCCCGTAAGAATCGCGTATACCTATTGGGCACAAGAAACCGGACGGGATTTCCGCTCTTTAGAGACCATGCTTGACTATCATCTATTTGAGACATTTACAAAGTCTTATCGCTGTGAAGGCGTGTACTCCACTTATCCTCACAAGAGTATGCAGAGAATCGTTGATGTATTGCGTGGTAAAGAGTTTAACCTGGAAAACGCCAAGATCGCAGTACAACTTCTCTATACTTACAGGATGTACTACGGATCGTTCCCAGGTGCAAATAAATGGCAATCCATGACATCTCGAAATCCAGCCCTGACAAACAACTCAAATTGGCTCAATTCTGGTATGACAATGTGGGATGCCCTTAATGCTTTTGATCAGCAAGGTGTACGTGCTTTCTCATGAATCTAAGGAGGTATCATTATGCGAATGAAACGGTATGAATTAGCAGCTTTGCTGTTAAGTGTGTTCCTTCTAGGCGGGTGCACAACCGATTGTGTCACAGAGAGTATTCAGCAGATGGAAGGGATCGTTGGAAAAGAGGCCTTGACGGAGGCCAAGGAATATACTCATAAAACCATACAAGAGATCAAGGAAATCGAGACTGAGGAAGACTTGAACACCTGTATCGACAAGATGTCAGCAAGTGCCAAGGCTGTTCAACAGGAAGTTAAAGCAGTTTACGATACTTACATTGCGGAACATCCTGAAGTCCAGGAGGAAATCCAAGACTTCTTCATTGATGTGGAGAGCATGATCAAAGGAGAATAAATGTTCAAATATGTAAAGATAGCGCTCGCAGTGCTATGTATTGGAGCACTGATCTTTACCTACGCTCCAACACGAGCGAACGCTACAATCGACGCCTATCAGGACACCCTGGTGTATAAGGCGGATAACACCTTAGAGTATGCCTACTCCCTACGTGCCTACGATAAACTCTCGGAAGCCAAAGATCCTTTGCTAGAAGATATCTCGACATCCATAGGTACATGGGCAGGCCATGTCTTTGTTGATTCAAACAAAGCTATAATCGACATAGCTAACACCCGGCAGACAGACTGTTTCCCACAGCGTCTATATAGCCAGTATAGTCAAGCGACATATGGGCACGCAGACTACACGAAGGATACAACACACTTAAACCATGGCGGATTTCACCAGGGTACAGATATGAGTGTAAATAAATCTCTTTATAACCCGGCTAACACGTATCAGGTTGCTTTATGGGACGGTACAGTACAGGAGGTCGCATGGGGCGGTGCAAAAGGGAATTACGTTGTTGTGAATCACGGCAACTACTTTTACACCAGATATCAGCATTTAACGTCTGCTTCAGTGAAGGCCGGGGATGTTGTAAAAGCCGGAGATGTTGTGGGGAGAACTGGAAGAACAGGTGGCAATTATGGTGTACATGCCCATATTGAATTAATCCTATGGAATCGCCCTTGGAATAATGCATATTCTGGCCAATTCTATTATGGTGGTGTCGCTAACATCATATGGGAAGGCAAGCAGCTTGATGAGATCAGTTGGTACCAAGGTGCCTGGAGTAAATCCACATCTTCCACTATAGGTTCTGCTGCTGACTATGGCGCAAACCTAGAGCCCTACTAATCGAAAGGAGGTATGCTCGTGCGAAAGTTTTCGAAGGTTTTACACTTAGGGAGAGGCGGCAACACAAAAGAGAAATTCTCCCATCTTTGCAAGTGCTTAGTCGTACCTCTTTTCTTAGTGGTGACTATTCTAGCCTGCACGTTCCAATCCAGAGAGAAAATTGATGCTGACAGATATACCCGCACCATGTCAGTATCTCCCGTCATGCCACAGGCAATGGCAGTCGCCGCTTACTATAGCCCTATTGAACTCCAGGAAGAGGACATGCCTTCTGACACTATGACCATCCAAAAATCGGATGGCTCTGATGTCACGATGTTAGGCGACTCTATCACTGAGTTAACTAAGCCAAATATTTTATCCCGTCTGCCAAACGCATACGTAGATGGTATCAGCAATACCTTTTTTAAGCGGAATGCCAATAATGGACTGGCGCGGCTAGATGCCCTAATCGCTAATGGGAAGCTACGAGATATCTTAGTATTTGCTTTTGGTACGAACAAGGACTTCACGACAGGATCAGCGCTAGAGGGATACATAGATGAACTTGTCACAAAAGTCGGAAGTAACAAACAAATCATTCTCATGACATATCACGCATTGGACGACAATGGGGATCTTTCCAGCTACAGCGAAACGATTCATGCCGCTGCGAAAAAGTACTCAAATGTATCAGTAGCGGATTGGGATGCAGCCCTTAAATCGACTGGAAATCCCGCCGGTTACATAAAACATGAGAGTGGTAATAAGGATGTACACCCTAATAAAGAAGGGCAAGAACTCTTTGCAGATACCATCCAAAAAGCCGTGAATAAAGTCACAAAGATGACAGTCACAACAGGTACTGAAACCGCAGAGTGGTATGTCACCCTAGATGAAAAAACAGATGGTATTGGCAACGCGTGCACTTTATTTAACTTTGTTGCTTATCATTGGGATGATGCCCGACAGTGGCTCATTGATAATTACAATGAAAACTGGCCGCTTGGTCCTGTTCGGGAAGACCGCCCAGCCATTGAAGTAGGACCAACAGTTGCTATGGGGATGGTAGCCAACAGTATTATAGAGTGCGGGTGGATACCTGCTACATACGAAAAGAATGGCTCTATACAAACCCCGGATGATTTGCTCGCGCTTGGAGATAAGTACAACCATGCTTGGGGTATGATTCAGTGGGATGGCGGGCGCAGGACAAACTTTGCACGTTTCTGTAAGGCATCTGGTTTTGATGTGACCAGCCTAGAGGTCATGTGCTATTACCTCGCATATGAATACTATGCTTCCGCTGAGTACAACTCCTATAACAAGGGACTGAATTCCCTTTTTGGTGACGCATCCCCTACTTTAGAGAAAGTAGGGGATGCTGCATATCTTTTTCGCAAAGATGTAGAGCGAGGCGGTGGCCGACAACTAGCCAGAACCATTTGTTCCAATTGGACAAATAGATGGAATCCCTCTTGGGGAACGAAACCCTCTGGCGGGGTGTTTCATCTCATGAACCAGTATTACACCACAGGTGTAGTTCCCTTACGGTAGGAGGTACAATCATGCTGCTAAAAATCATTGAAACGATTATGGTGGTCCTCTGTATTCTCACTATCGTTTTCACCTGTGCCCCCACTGAAAGCAGTGCAACTGCGCTAGTAACTTCCTATCAGGAAACATTGGCGTATTCTGCAGACAACGGCCTGAATTATGCCTACTCTCTAATGGGTTCAGATCTTTTATCCGAATCAGGTGACCCACTAATGATAGACATCGAAACTACTCTTGCTGGAGCATCTGTAAACTATTTCTGGGTTCGCAGTGATAAGAAGACACCAGTAACCATTGCAGAGACAACCCTTAATTCTGCTTTTCCAAAGAGAAGCAGTGGCGCTTGGCATAATGGCACTGACCTTGGAACACCAGTCAGCTATCAGGAGCCTTGCTGGCAAGTCGCATTATGGCCAGGAATCGTAGTGATTGCAGAGAAGAACAGCAGTTATGGCCATACCGTTGTGATCGACCATGGGAACGGATTCTTCTCTCGTTATGCCCACATGGGGTTTGGCAATGCGTCGTCCGCTGGGGGCAAACCAAGAGCATGGGAATCTTCTGTAAAACGAGAACTCGGAGGCGGCACATCCTCCCTGCAAGTAAAAGTAGGGGATTATGTAACTGCTGGACAGATACTCGGAACATTCGGCACAACTGGTAGTTCTAGCGGTCCACATGCCCACATTGAGCTAATGATAAGCACAACCGGCCACTACAGCTATTCATGCTGGAGAGCAGATGTATACGATCTGTTATCCAATAATAAAAAGCTGGCTGATCTCAAATGGTATTACGGCACGAAGAAGGCTGGCTATTCTACCAAAGGCACAGACGGGCTTGTTACAAATATTCCAGGAATTTCTGAAAACATCTTCAGAGACTTAGAGTGAGGAGGGGATACTTTGAAAAAGATTTACGCTTTTATTTTTATCCCAACGGCATTCTTCGTAGCACTCTTGCTCTTCCCCGCATCAATGAACAAAAGTGAGATTGTGGATGGATACAGAAGCACGGTCCAGTTCTCCAGTTCCAATATGGCGTACTCCTTCTATCTATCCCAGTTTGACGATGTAACGAACAACGCAGCTGATATAGGGTATGCAGAGTCTGTACGCGATCGTATTGTGTCTTTAGCGGTCAGTCTATGCGAAAAATATGGAAATGGTGGAAGTATGCAATACTCCCCTTCCAGCCTACGCAGACAAGGCCAATTTCGCTATAGCTTAGATATGGTGGACGGTGCCCGTGTCGGCTACAACACGATGGACGATATGCGAAACCAGCTCAAGAAAATGAGCGCTGATCCCTCGACTACAGGCAATATCTCCTGTTGCGGTTTTGCATTGTTCTGCTGGGATACGATGCTTTCAGGACAAAGCTTTTATGGCACTATATGTTCTATCGCAGTGAAGACTCACTTCCAGGACATCATCGAAGGCGATGGAACGCTTGCGTACATCAAACAGTATGCAAAACCTGGGGATTTACTCTTTTATACAAATGATACAGGCCATATCGGTAACCCCCCTCCCCTGTCTACATCTACTCCTGGAAAGCCCTACACCCATGTTGAAGTATATATTGGTTCTTATTCTGGTAAAGACGCAGAAGGCACCGCTTATACAATGGAGCATGCCTGCGCAGGATCTAATGAACCACGGGTAAATCGGGACGCCTGTATTAAACCCTTGGAATCTACCGTTGCTTCCAGTTCGTCGAGTCACAAAGCAATTTACCTCGTATCTCTGGACAAGTGGATCGCTTGCGGCTATACCCCATCTGACATCGGGACTACCCCAGACATACTCACTTATGCACAAGAATGCCCACCTTAAAGGAGGAAAAAACATGTTACGTTCACGTTTTGCTATTATCATCACAGCTATCGTCATCGTCGCCCTTGCCGGCGGCGCCATCTACCTGAATGCCAACCTTCATAACACAAAGGAAACAATGGCATTCATCGAATCCCGTATCGGTCCAACTGGTTTCGTCGACTGGGATCAGACCATTTGCGTCGAGTCCATTGATGATATCGGCTGGTTCAAGAAGAAGGACAACTGGTACATCCAGTTTGGAAAACTCCGTCTTGAATTTTCCCCCAGAAACTTAAGAGACAAGGACTTTTTGGCGCAAGCGCAACGCATTGGTATCGATGTCCGCGGAAACTTAGAAGAGGAGAACCTCCGCTTCTACTGGCATGATGAGGAGATCCAAGAATGGGTCGCAAGCTGATTCTCCTAGTGCTATCCTGCCTATGCCTGGCTGGTTGTAAGGAAACAACATATGTCCCCTATCAGTATGTGGCCGAGGGCACTTATCTCTGTAATGGCATGCTCTACGAAGACGGTGTGCCTCGGAATGCGAGCGTCACGGACAAAGCCGCATTACAGTACGTGGTTAGTGAGGATGAAATCGCTCTTTACCCCTATGACCTCATCACCTACGATGGCGATTTATACTCCCTCTCCAACTATCGCAGTCTTCTTTTGCAAGCGGGCTACACAGTTGTGGAGGAAGTGCGCACGGACTCTTTGTTGGATACCACATTAACTAAGGGGAATGACAAGGTTCGTCTCATCTACCAGCCAGCAGGAAGTATTAGAATACTATTCAAAAACCAGCAGGGCCCAGCACATATATTATTGGAGGGAGTTAGATGATTTCTTTGAAAGATATTCTCGATATTTTCTTTGAAACTTTGAAGAACTGTGTCGAGAACATAACTCTACCAACAGGTGACACTTTAGTCCCTACTTGCTTCTATGCGGCCGGTATCACTGTGGCATCTGCCATCTGTAAGGCGCTTGGTGTTTTTTCAATCGTGTGTTGGCAAGGTGCTCTGATAGCAACTATTTTACTTGCTATTTTAGCGTATATAGAAAGGAGGGAGCACAGTGAATTACTTAAACTCTATCGAAGTGCTGAGTCTAGCATTGCAGCAATTAAAAAGCGGGCAAAGGGCGCAAGTGCCTACGTCAAAACTCTCCATGATTCAGACATTGATGGTACGATGCAGTAAGGAGGCAAACTCATCTCCTATCGTCGTGCGTAAATGCGACGATGTGCTGATGGCTTGTGCGACATGTAAATCCAATGAGGCAATCCAGTATCTGACACAGGAAATGCGTGAGGTATTGATTCGCGGCATTAAGGATTGTTTGTCTATCATCTGCTCTGATGCATGGCAGTACTATATGCGCAATGACGTACCTGTTTCTAACGCGACCATCCCTCTCCTTCGCACGATCTGCGAATATCATTATTTAGGAGGTAAGTAAGCATGCTGTCTGACAACTTTAAGTTGGATTCTGTACTCGTCCAATTTGAATCTATTCTTTCGATTGAGTACACAAAGGACAAAGCACAGAGTTTTGCAGAAATTCTGGCGCACTCCAAGAGTGAGCTGGAGCGCCGCTACCAGTGTGTTCTGGACAAGCCTGTCTATACAATTCAAGCAGAAAACCCCCTGGTGGCCGGCAATCTTGCCCATTTAGAACAGGGTCTGGTGAACTGCATGCAGCAGATATCCACCTTAGTGGTACTCTCCATGTTCACCAAGAATCCTCACTTCAAGCTCGCAGATGTCAGCTACCTTGGCTTTACCTCTGAGACACTGACATTGGCCTTGAAGTATTTTACAGACAAAATTCAGTATGAGAAACGCAGCACACTTATCCCCTCTCTCATAGATGGTGTGAATCGCCTGGAAGTGGGAACGGTAAAGCGGCTATTCGTTATCATGCTGGTCTTAGAGGATCTAGGGATATCAGAAGCTGTAGCAGCGTGCGCTCAGCTCCTGTATGAGGGGAGTCGTGCCTTGTGACACTATTTATCACGTCGAAAAAGGTCCCTCCCCTACAAGGCGTGACAATCTCACCAGAACATATGTGCAAAAACTTCACACATGCAATAATCGCGAGCAGGTCTTGGGAGTTAGCTTGTATTGAAGTATCAGAGAGTATTCCTGAAACAACACTCAGGTTCCTCCCTAAATTGTGCAAGCGGATAATCGTGAATTGTCCAGACAAGCCTTCTCATCATCAGATGGTTCTACTTACCGAACTTTATCCCAATCTCTCCGGCAAAATCCGGAAAGCTTACTTGAGAGGGGAGAATATTACAAATGTATTGCCCGAAGTGTGGAAACTCGGGGAGGACACTTGACGGTTCACTCTGCGATTGTCAGCTCTCCAAAGATACCTTCTACGCAGACTTACAGGGTATCGACATACCAGAGCAGTACCAGGGTGCGCTTTTTACCAAGGCGCTGGTCCCTAACGACTGTATAGACGGCTACGGAGAAATCTTAGCAAAGTTACATGCTGAAATAACGACCATGCAACTTCAGCATCAGAATCTCTGTATCTGTTCACCCCCGGCCCATTCTAAAACGATATGGGCCTATTCCTGTATTCAGAACTTATTCCGGCAACGTCTTCCTGTGATTCCTCTATATGATGTAATGGAGCTGCGGAAGATGATGATGGACTACGATACAGGGCGTTCCAACGAAGCTGATATTCTTTCTGTGCGCTATTTATTCGTGCGAATACAAGCAGAGGTTACATATCAGGTTCGTGCTACCATAGCCACATTGATAGATAGACGGGTCCGCAGAGGAAATAGCACTATCTTCCTCTATAATGGCACCTGGAAAAGTCTTACTTTCGGAGATGAGAGCGGGTTGCTTAAAGGCCTGAAAGGGGATGGTTCATTCTCATCTATCCATGTGTACAATTATCCACTGAGAGGAGGTTAACTCTATGCTGGACATTTGGGCCATTGGGCAGCAAACCAAGCCTGGCTTATGCAAAGGAGCATGGATGTGTCCGGACGCAGAGCTCTATGGCAAGACGGTAGAGTCAGATGCGCCAGACATGGTAGAGAGCTATCGCACCGGGATCGCGATGGCAATCCTATCCGTATTCCAAAATCTAGACGAAAACATTCGCGTCCATATCCCAGAAGGTGTCTTCGCTGGCTGGCTGATATTCGGCGATATGGAGTATGGAAGCAATGTCAGTCCCTATCGGGTTATTTACCGTACAAAAGTCGTTCCTGCGGTAGCTGCAGGTAAAGTCAGCTTTCATCCACAGGGTACTGAGTCTCCATATTTCAAGCAATTGAGACATGTCATCAATCGCAAGGAGGGGATCAAAGGGTGTACACTGTTCACACCTACTACTTCAACGAAGTAGGCAACCTGCTGGGAAGAGGCACAGTGCTTAGCCCAGGCAAAGAGGAAATCCCCCTAAAGGAATTCATAAAACACACAGACAATAGAACGTTTCTAGGGAAACGTCCTGACTACATCATGGCCTGGCCTGAAACTGGTAAGCCTGTGTTAGTTATTACAAAGAGGGAGGTACAACAACATGCAAGTGACCGCTTACGTCGACGGCTCTTTTAATGCTACGACAAAAACTTATGGCGCTGGGATCGTTCTCATTCCAGAGGACGGAGATGTCATAACCCTCGGCAATTATGGACGTGTGGAGGGATTTGTCAAGGCCCGAAATGTTGCAGGAGAGGTATTGGCGGCTGCAACCGCTATCGCAATCTGCAATGACCGGGAGAATGTTGACAAACTTATCATCTGCTATGACTATGCCGGTATCGAATGTTGGGCGACAGGGGCATGGCGTGCCAATGCCCCTATCTCCAAGGCATATTTACAAGCTATCAAGGAAGCAAAATTCCCCTTGGAGTTCAAGAAAATCAAGGCCCATTCTGGCAATCAATGGAATGAGCTGGCTGACAGACTTGCCAAGGAGGCTTGTGGTCTAAGTTAATCTACAAATTTTATAGCAAGGGGATACATTTATGCTTAATAGTATCTTTAGCTATTTCATCGCCCGCGAAGACGGAAGCGATGACAAGCGCTTAGGCTATATGTCCTGGTTCGTCCTGCAGTTTCCTCTTGAGGAATTCCATCGGGAAGAAGCTATTTTCTATGACTTCATCTCCTATTGTGACAGACTATCTGTCCCTGTAAAGCAAAAATACCTGGAAGTGTACCTGGAAACAGACTTACGCCGGTTTCTCCTGCACTCTAAGGAGAAAATCGACGGCGTGGAGACGATGTCTTATGATGACCCCAACTCATTGGAAACCGCAATACGAACAATCAGCGAAGTGATGCTCGCCGCCTACAAGGAGGTAGCTGCAGAACCTTGTGAATTGGAAGATTTCCCGGTAGCTGTAGACCGGTTCATGAAGAAGCAGTTGGATGACCGTACTGTGGAGATTCTTGGACGTTCCTACGACATTATCTCTCAGTCCGGTAACCCTGGAACTGCAGCCGCATGGGCACGGGAGCAGTTGTCCGCGCTATCAGACATATACGACGAGTCCTCTCTCGAAGAAATCACCGAGGGTAGTATCTCAGCTACGCCCATGGAACCACTGGTAGACACAGGCCTGCCAGCTATCGATGACGACTTAGTCGCTCTATGCAGGACACAGCTTTTGGACATTTCTGCTCCCCCAGGCGCAGGAAAGACACGTATGGCACTTGGTGTGTTCGCACATCGTGCCGCTGTGCTCAAGAACCGGAATGTCCTTTATTTTACACTAGAACAGAGCAAGGCGGAAGCGGAGGCTATGTTAGTCTCGCGGCATGTCGCTTTCCTCTACTCTGTTGTCGTAACTGACAAAATGATTCTGACGGACACTGTTCCGAAAGAATTGATACCCAAAGTTGAAGCAGCCAGGTTAGATTTGTTCCACAACAAAGATTATGGAAAGCTTGGTATCGTGGAAGCAGATCTCTACTTGGAAAGCTTCATAGATAAGATCAAGACCCAGGACAGAGTAAATGGCCCTTATGATATTATAATCATTGACCATATGTCTCTACTCCAATCAAATCCCCCTAAATATGAGCGTACCCTGGATGATTACAAAATCGTATCCCGTGGGTATCGGATGTTCAAGCGCTATGTGCGGAAGAACAGGAAAGGCGGAATCAGCGTCAACCAATTTAACCGTGAGGGTATCGCTGCCTCAAAAGCGGACAAAGAAATTGATGCAACAATGGGGGCAGGCGGTATCGAAGCTTACCGTTCCACTGATGTCAATATCACAATCACCTATACGGAGGCAATGGCCGCTCAAAACCAACGCCGGATTTCTTTGCCAAAATCACGGTCATCTAAAGGATTCGGATCTATCATTCTGAGTACGAATCTGGGATGTTGCACCTGGGTCCAGCAACCAAGAAAGCAGGTATAACCAATGAAGAAACTTGAGTTCCCTGTCGCAGTAGTAATATGGGTCTCTGCATGGTTTGAGCTGTTTGACTCGTTGCAGGAAGGGCTAGATCTACCATCTATCGTTGTCATGGGAGTTTCCTATTTCACAACCTTTTTATTGATCCGGGTCGCATCAGGAAGGGATGCGGAAGTACAGCTGCTCCTCTTCCCCAGTATGTGCATGATTGCTGCCTCTGGTGTTTTACGCTTATTTCTACAAGGGGAAGGCATCAGCCTTTTAGTAATCATTCCGCAAGTCATCATTCTATGGAGGGTATGGAGGTGGTATTCACATGAGTATAACAACCCCGTTGAGTGGAGTGACACTTAACCAATATTTTAGAGGCCCAGCTCCTGAGTATCGTCCCGTGCGCATTGGCGCGGGGGACATACCCCTCGCTGGCATTACAGCTTCTATTCACCGTTTTTTTGCGGAGTCACTTCAGAGTGAACCCGGTAAGATCTACGTGGACGATATGAG
>OFGA01001515.1_pt1 | contig 15858 bp, 14 predicted proteins | sample 1521471 | NCBI WGS metagenome assembly OFGA01 (sample SAMEA3504086, study PRJEB24116) | mouse gut metagenome | biome: mouse gut; feature: mouse-associated habitat; material: faeces | place: Denmark | collected 2011
TTCCCTCAAAAAAGGGAGGTTTTTTAATATAAAAATTTTTTCTCGTCAGAGCTGGTATTTAAAATAAAATTTTTTAACAATTATATTTTTGTGATTGAAAAATCAGACTCTTCTTTGCGTTAGGGGTACTGTAGAAATCGGTGATTACGATACAAGTTAACAATCTTGATTTCAGCAAGGCAAAAATCAGGCATAGCTGGATTTTAAGGAAGTGGAGGTAGGCAAATAGGATTTTAAGACATGAAAATAAAGCAGATAGAGAGATATGCCTTGAAATTGTATGTGATACATGAGATTATGCAATTAGGGGTTTTAAGCTGCGGATGTATTGGTGTTAATGTAGTTTGTCGGCTGCCATTACCGTTATAAGTTGGGCGATTCTGGCAGGCAGCAAGTCTGAATGGAGTATTTTTTCGTTTTGTGTTTTACGCCTCACAGCACAGGAGCTGTATTTAACGTGGGTAATGGATTTTTCCGCGTTCACACGGATTTTATAGGTGGAATCCCATTCTTCTGTGCCGCGGATTGTTTCCAGGGTACGCATAGAGATTTTGTTCTGCATAAATGTAGAGCATCCTTTCGCAAGAAGGAGTCTTACAGAGATTGCCGCAGTGGTAGACAATGTTTGGATTTTTTCGTTTCTCTGTTATACTGCCATTTCATTTTGGGTCAGACAGACTTCATGGTCGGAATGTCACAGTACAAATGAGATTTATTGCCTTCCAGCTTCATTTGTAGGGAGAAATCTCTGGGACAGCAAGGGATTACGACTTCATTTACCATATAGTTAATCCCTTCAGCCCTGAGTTTGTTATTTTAGGAAATGTATGCTTTTCAATAGATGTTTCTTGCACCAGATATTTGTAGATTTTTATAGAATCAAAAGTAGCATCAACTAGTACAGTGTTTTGTTGAAAACCATATACTTTTTTGTTCCATTTTTTGGCAAATTATGCAATAATATCTTAAACAATAATTGCTTCAAATTGGAGGAAATATTATGCGTGGTTTTCAAGCTGCTTCTTTTACTTTGTCTGATAAACAATAAATAAATTCTACAATATCTTGTTATAAATTTTCAAACTCTCACAAACCTTGATTTTATGCGGCTTGTGAGAGTTTTGTTATGTGCGGTGGCTTCACATATCTGTTTATCACTTGTTAAAAAATACCGTTCTAAAGTAGTAAGAAAAGTAGTAAGAAAAGTAGTAAGTTTGACAGTCATTTCAGCAGTGATTCCATCGCCATTTTAGCGGATTCCGCCGATCCATGTGCATAGTATCCGAGCGTAGTCGTTACATCCATATGCCCCATGATGTACTGCAAAGCTTTCGGCGGCATGTTCTGGTTTGCCATATTTGTGCAGAAGGTATGTCTCAGCATATGCGGCGAGATTTTCGGCAGTTTCTCTTTGTGGTGCTTGTTGTACTTCTTGACCATGTGCGAAAAATCTGTAGAATATGCCGCACCGTACATAGGAAGCCCTTTCTTGTTGAGGAAGATAAAATCCGTATATCTGTCTATCGTTACTGGCTGTGCGTTCTCCCTGCTTTGCATTTCACTTTTTAATGCCCTGTGCACGGATTCATTCATGGGGATTTTCCTGATGCCGCTGTCGGTCTTTGGCTGTTCTATACGGTAGCTGCCTCTGTCGAAGATAAGCTGGTGGTTTACATTGATATATCCGTTTTCAAAGTCAATGTCAGCAGCGGTAAGCCCACATAATTCTGAAATACGCAGCCCGGTGTTTAACAGGACGATAACAGCGTGGTAATGTTTCTGATACGTGCAGTCTGTCTGCAAAAAGCGCAGTAACGAATCCGCCTGTGTGTCTGTCAATACGGTCTTTGGTTCGGTGTCATTCTCGATCACATCTTCCATGTCCCAGTTAAAAGGATTCTTCCGTATCAGGTCATCCTCTATTGCTGTGTAAAAGATGGCTTTTAAGGAACGTTTGTGGTTGTTGATGGTATGGAAGGCGAACCCTCTTTCTTTCATCCGTATCGCCCACTGTTTGGCATCGCTCGGCTTTACCTTCTCGATTGGCATATAGCCTATTTTATCACTCTCTAAGAGCCGCATCAACTGGTTTCTTCCTTTCTGCGTGGATACCCTTACATTGGATTTTAAACCAGTATGCTTCTTATACAGCTCGCACACGGTCATCTTTGCGCCGGATGGGTCAATACCATCCATAAGGTCACGTTGAATTTCTTTTTTCATTTCCCGCAGGGGTATACAAGTTTTCTTCCCTTTTGGCAAGGGGTCAGTCGCATTTAATCTCCAGGAATAGATGAATTTCGGTTTTCCGTCCGTGCCTGTGTACTTATATGTGTACCGGCCATCCTTTCTCTGGCTTTCCCCCGTCAGCAGGATTCGCCCCCTCGTGTCTGTGCGTTTTGTTGCATTATTTTTGCGCATAACAGCATCCTTTCTTTTCAACAAAAGCCCTGCTGCTTGGCAAGGCTCCTGTTGGTTTTTTGTTAAATTGTCTCGGCGTTCAAGAGATATTTCTCCAAAAGCACCCGCTTGATTAAAGTCTTCTTGCCGTTATGTAGCACCCAGTCAGGGGGGTCTCCATAGCTTGCCATATTACGTAACTTGTTCCTCCCAATTCCAAAATAGCCTGCTGCTTCGTCGAAGGTGAGCAGAAACTTTTCAGAAGCATTGATTGTTGGTATCTCACTCATATCAAATCACCCTTTCCAGTTTTATTCATCCCATCTAAATGGCTCCCGTTTCCGTTTTCGTGCATATCATGTGAAACAAGCATATAATTCCACTCAGCTTCCTGCTGTATATCAGAAATATACTGCATGAATGAACTGCTGATGTTAGATTCTGCCAAGGCCGCTTCCCGAACTGCTGTCAGGATGTGGTAAATGCGGCGGCGCTCGTCATAAACGGCTTTTGTCAGTTCTGGATTCATGTCATATTCCTCCTTTCATTTTATTATTTCATTATTATGGATTAAAAAAAGGAACTTGGGAAGGATTGACTTCTTCACAGAAATGGCTCAAAATAAGGCAGTCAGAATCTATATAGAGGAACAATTACAAATCAAAAGGAACAAAAAGGAGGAGACAGCTATGGCTATCTTGGATTTTAATAAAATCTGGGAAGTATACAGAATTCCAGTAAAGGGTCCACATCGCAGAGAATGCAAAGCGATCAGACTGTGCTGGTATGCATATTTGGAAGAGCTTGGCAAGCCAAGGAGATTCCCATGGGAGCGTTTATCCGAACGTCAGCAGGACGATTTCATCTATTGTAGAATACAAGAGACTATGATGAGGAACTATGTACCAGAGCATATAACGGATACGAATACTGTGGAGAGCATAAAAAGGAGGATAAATAACCATATTGCTAAGTTGATGCTGGTGGCCGATGAGCGTATACAAAAAAGAAATGATATCGTAAACAATCTCTTCCGGGACCATCGGACGACATCGCATTCCGAGCTCCAAAAAAAGGATGCTTACGATGAGCTGTGCAAGGATATACAGGCATTTAACGCAAACGTCCCGTTGCCCACCTACGAGGAATTTGAAATAAGCTTATTACCAGATGATGTCGCCGAGCAGGAAGAGGCTGACTACGAGACAAGGGTTCGTGATTGGGAAATAGCTTATAGGCGTGCATGGAATTTTGCAAAGCAGATTGAAAAGCAAAGAGTAAAAGCGGAAGCGGAAGCAAGAGCAAAGGCTGAGGCGGAAGCAAGAGCAAAGGCTGAGGCGGAAGTAAGAGCAAAGGCTGAGGCGGAAGCAAGAGCAAAGGCTGAAGCGGCAAAGACTGAGGATGAGAGGAAAGCCGAAGCAGAGGCAAGAGCAGCTGACAGGGCAAGAGCCGAAGCGGCGATAAAGGCTGAGGATGAGAGGAAAGCCAAGCCGCGGCCGATAAGGGCTTATGATTACGTGATGAGTTTTGAAAATACTATGCTCAATCCTTTGTTAAATATAGCGGATGCAACAAAAATTTATGTGAGAATTATTCTAAAGGTGTTGGAAGAGAAACTGGAGCTGAAGGTGGACTATAATCTGATCGACGAATGCCTGTTATGCCAGGCGGAGTTTTCTGAATATCTCAGACAAAAAGATATTGACCTGAACGATTATGAGGAATTCCAGATAGAGTATAATGAAAATATGGGCATGAGTATGGAAGAACATAAGGAACTGAAAAGGAGATATGCGGAATATCTGTCCTGCGTAGAAAAGTTAAAAAATTTAGATTCATTTTACAAGTACAAAAAAAATAAGGATTAGAAGAATGCCTGTTATGTAGAAAAGGTCTGCCGCGCTGTTTGTGTGGCAGACCTTTTCCCGTATATAGAAAGAAAATGCGCCCTGGTGTGGAATATAAAAATCAGGGCGCCACCCTTTCTTTCAACAACTTGTCCAGTGTCGGCCTGCTGATGTGCAGTTCCCGGGCAAACTGGACTTTATTGATCTGCCTGGTCTTATAACGTTCATACGCTGCGGTGAAAAGGCTGTCATCAATCTTTTTGACCTGTCCGCCCTTATATTTCCCGGCTTTCTTCGCGATTGCAATACCTTCCCTCTGACGCTCCAGCAGATTCTGCCGTTCAAACTCATTGATGGCAGCAATCATGGTGAGCATGAGCTTTCCGGTCGGCGTGCTGGTATCCAGATTCTCTTTGTTGGATACCAGATGCACTTTTTTTGCGTTGAGAAGCTCCACAATCTCCAGCAGGTCTTTTGTGCTTCTTGCGAGGCGGCTGAAATCGTGTATATAGACCGTATCATCCTCTCTGATATAATCAAGCATATCTTTTAATTTGGACCGGTTGGTATCTTTCCCGCTTACCTTTTCGATAAACCATTTATCTATATTGTGTCTTTTCAATGCCTCTATCTGCCTCTGTTCATTTTGTTCGGCAGTAGATACTCTTACATAGGCGATGTTGCTCATGTTTTACTCACACTCCTTTCCTGTTTACGCCTGCATCTATTACGGCATATTGTAAAAGCAATCTCCCTGACCATCTTTACATATTGTAAAATGGGTTGTAATCTAATTTGAATTTTACAGAAAAAGCGCGTGCATCCGGTGTATGCTACGGGTATACCCTGCATTTACATATTGGGATACTATGTATTTTCCCGAATGCACGGCTGCAAAATCAGTAAAGATGGCGTTTCAGATTCGGTTTCCTATCTGATTCTTTTTGGATGATGTCCAGCAGGAATTCGTTCCAGTCTTTCAGACGGGGTATTGCATAGATGCAGTCTGGGTTGCGCTGGCGGCACTGTTCGCCTGCATCATCGTTGTCAACGGCTAGAATAACCGGAAGCCCTGCTGCGCCCATCCCGGCTTTGATCCGGTCAATGCGCTTCTGGTTGGCAACGCCTGCGATTGAGCAGTACAAGCCGTTTGCTGTATTTCCGTAAATGCGGTGTATGCAGTACAGGGATATTGCATCAATGGATGATTCGCATATGTAGGCGACTTCAGCATCGGAATTCATGCCATCCTTCTTGAACCACCAGAACGCAGCGGGGTCGCCATCATACATAACCTGATGAAAAGGCTTGTTAGGATTGGTGCCGCGTATCTCTGCAAAGTTCTTTTCCGGATTGACAAATACGATGTTATTATGGGTGCGTTCCTGGTACATCACCTTTGCATCACATATAAGATCACCCACTACGTAGATGGAGATTCCCCGGATACCCGACAAATAATTGCTGAGTTCCATGCTCTCCCTGGCCTTCTCCGGCAGTACAAAAGGCTTCCCCTGTCCCTTCCCAGATGCCTGTGTGCCTGTATCTGCCTTTGCATCTGGCATGGTTGCGGCTGTCCCAGTCCCTGCACGACCTGCGTCTGCTAACAGGGCATTGACCGCATCCGGGAGCGTGTAGTTAAAATAATGGATCAGGCAGTCGATGGAATTGCCCGTCTCGTCCGTGGCAAAGTCTGTGTAGCCACAGTATCCCTCTTTGATCGATATGCTGTGGTTACAGCAGAGCCGGATGCTTTCGCCTTCCTGAAGTACTTCGTTTGGGTGGTGGTGCAGTAAAAAACGATGCAGGTCCACCTTCCGCGCAGCTTGTATCTGCTCTTTCGTAACGTTCGTTTCCATGTTTGTGTTCTCCTTTTCTACTTAATATGGGTATAAAATATGATGGAGCCAAAACCCTTGTTGTAGGAAATCTTGCTGTGATAATGCACAAAAAATAAAGTGTTTTCTATTGAAGAAAAATGTAAGCAAGGATTTTGGCCCGATACCAAAAGATGTTCATATTGTGCTCCCGTACGCCATTCCTGCTGTCTAGCGTGGGAGGAATGTTTCATAGGCCGGGTAATAGTCAAACAATACCGACTGCCCAGCTGCCCCGAACCGATTCTTGATGTATTTCAGCTTCATGGAACGCGGTGTATCCAGCTTTGCCTGACTGAGCATGATGCGTTTTTCCGTTTCACTTCTTTTGCCCAGCTTTTTTCCTGTTTTGTCATAAATGTCTTGAAGATTCGGATCGCTCAAAATGCTCAGTTCCAGCCCCCACACAACATCAAGCGTATATTCGATGCTCCCACTCTCCTTGAAGCTTTCCAGTTCGATGGGCATCGTATAGTTCAGGCGGTTTAAACTGGAAACCACGATGATCGTCATGGTGTGTTTTAACTGGAGTTGCTTTAACTTCTTAACGATCTGGTCGATCTTGTCCTTCGAATCCAATGTTCTCTGGCTGTTTGGCGATTCGATTATCTGGAGATAATCGAGAATGACAACAGGTGTCCGGCCCGTCTGGTGGATGAAACTCTCAACACAGAGAATGATATCATCAATGGTATGTGAAAAGCCGCCGTCAAATACGAAAAGACGGTCTTGGATGTCCAGTGCATGGGCGGCTGCCATACTCTGAACCCGTGCGATGTCAGCGTTACCGTAGCGGATATCAATACTGGTATACCGTGGCAGGATGCTCTGCCCGTTATTCTGGCTTGCGTCCGCGCGGTATGCCATGTAGAACCTGTGTGACAGGGATTTTGGCACCAGCTCGCTTTTTGTCTGTTCCTGCGCGAAATAAAGAACGTATTCGCCCATGCACGCCTGCTGGTTTGCAAACTGCCACGAAAACGTGGTTTTTCCATTCGAAGGGGGTGCCCCTATGCCATACAGTCCAGGCAATAAAGGCTGGATTAGATCCATATTTGCAAACCCTGTCTTCCTATCTTTATAGGTATTGAAGAATGCAATGTCATTCATAAAACCATTCCCTGTGAGATAGTGGTAAGTTGACGCATTTGTAAAGATGTTTGCATGCGTGCTGATTGACTGTGCCTGAGTATTCACGGGCTGGGCATTTTGCACTGGTGCTGCGGCCTGCGGCGGCTGTATGGTTTTTGCTGCCACACCAGCCTGTGGCGTGGTATTCTGTGTTGCCGTGGCTGTTTGCACTGGCGCTGGGAACGGGCTCGGAACGCCCTTTCCTGTATCTATATTCAGATTCATATTATTTCCTCCTTTGGAATTATAATTTTTTTTCTTATTTTTTTAATATGCCTGCCCCGCCTCGCGGGCGGGGGCAGGTTGCATAATATACGGTAATGGGAAAAGAATGTCCCGCAGAACCTTTTTCCCATTACCTGTTTTTCCCATCATGTGGGAATGAAATCACTCGGTCAAGGGTTTTCATTGTCGGCACGGCGTCCTTGCCGTCTGGGCTTGGAAGCCTTATATTCTTGTATTTTTCCGACAGGTCTGAGTATTTTGCCAGAAAGTCCCATGCCTTTGAAAAGGTCGTCCTGAGAATGCGGTTTTTACTGTATGTGCTGGACGCATTTTCAATATCCTGCTTCAACTGCTCAAACCTGTCAATAATTGTCCGGAACCTGATATGTGCTGTCCTGCTGCCAGCTTTGTCAATCAGGGCGGCGACCATGCATGCAACCGCGACAGCCCGCTTGTTCCTTTCTTTTAAAATGCTGGAATTTATGCGGTAGGAATGGCTTGGCATCATGCTCATTCGTCCACTTTTCGAGCGCATAACATTCCCCTGTTTGTCATACCGGATGCTGTCATACAGCGTTTTCTGTGCAATGCGGTTTAAAAACGGGCTGGTAAATGTTATCGTATTGTCCGATTCATCATACCCGATAAACACCATGACGGGGTAATATGCATATGTACTGCCGTTTCCTGCATGATGTTCCTTTACCATGCCGAGGATGCTGGAATAGCCCTCGATTCTTTTAATAATCCCATGCACGGTTTCCCAGTTAGCGTTTGATGTTATCCCTGCTGCCCGGATGAAATCTGGTATGTAAAAAGTGGTATTATAAGAAAGCATCTGCCTTGGGTCATCCGCATACCTCTCCATGATCGCGTCAGCGTCCGTGTTCCACTTTTTTAAGATCAGTCCATACAGGAAATGCAGGGTAGGAAGGTCAACGTCCGGGACGGTTCCCTGTGTAAATGCCTGCATCTGGTTTCCGACCCATACGAAGGCATTCGGTGGGGATACGCCCCCGTACATGCTCGGACTGGATGCCCCTGTGGCTGTGCCGCCTGCCTTGTCTCCGGGTTCTGTAAACAGAAAGGAATATTCGTTTTGGTGGAATGACAGTGCGTACTCCCAGGACGGACTGGTAATAACTGGTATCTTATCCGGCATGTCATCTGCCGCTTTCGCCCGGCTCTTCGTCCGGTATCTATTCTTTTGTTCAAGTATTTCCTGCGGTTCGTCCTGTATGCTCCCATCGTCATGGCATCCAGACGGTATCGTATCTAATTCGTAGCTGCCCGGATTGGTTATGATGCATTCGGATATTTCCGATCTGTGTGTATCTTCTTTATTATAGATTTCCATGTTGCATTACCTTCTTTTCCGTGTTTTCGTAATAAGGGATAATGAATATTCTGATTTTCATATGTTTTTCACTCTCTCATTTTCATTTTCTTTAGTATCCCAAAAAAAAGGGAACACGAAAATAATTTTTTGTTTTATGAAAATGGCTTAAAATCAAGGAAATCCGGGTTTTCATAGGGAACAATTGATGTGCAAAAGGAACAGTCCCCCACGATCATGACATTCAGGTGGTATCGTATCTGATCCGTAGCCGCTCGGATGAGTTATGATGTATCCAGATATTTCCGGCTTACGTGTGTCTTCTTTATTATAGATTTCCATGTGACACCTTCCTTTCCATGTTTTTGTGATAAGGGATAATCCATTCCCTGATTTTCATATGTTTTTTCCTCTCTCATTTTCATTTTCTTAAGTATCCCAAAAAAAGGGGAACACGAAAATAACTTTTTGTTTTATGAAAATGGCTTAAAATCAAGGAAATCCGGGTTTTTATAGGGAACAACTTATGTATGAAAGGAACACTTTAGAAAAAAAAGACGGGTGCGCCCAGCTCTCATCGGTGGCACCCGTCTTTTGGTGTATTTACATTATTATATATGCTGCTTTTTCAAAATGGCATAGCAAAGTAAAGTGTCTAAAATTTCTACGAAGTAGAGCGAAATTTCGAAAAGGTAGAGCGAATTTTCGGAGAGATAGCGCAAAATCTCGGAGAAGTGGAGCGGTCATTTTTCGGGAAGCCTTATGTCATACGGGTTTCCGGGGTGTCGGACATCTCTAATACTATAATATTATAATATTATAGTAATGGACGGACGCACCCCTGCTTACGCAGGGCGCGTCCTGATATTAAGAACACGGGAATGGAAAGAAAAATAGGTGATGTGCAAAAGATATTGCAGGATAGTGCGCTTCTCCCTATTTTTTTCCATTCCCGTATATTCCCGTATTTTAACATATGGGTTTCCTGCGCCCTCAGGCGCAGGAAACCTGTTGCCGACAAAAAGCTATAACGTCCTTTTACTACTGTAATGGCTGTTCAATGCTAATACGGAGCGTGGTTCCATCTGGCGTTGTGTAAGTAACCATACTAGGATCAGTATGGCATGGCCGCATATCACCGAAGAACCTCTCAAGGCGCTCTGCTTTTGGAATATCTTTATAGTTGCTGATAATTCCGTTTGCGTTGACGAAATCCAGAAACAATTCCCGGATTAACAGGGATTTGTTGTTGCTGAGATACAGCATCACAAGAGCGTTGTTTGTCAGCCTGTCAGTATTATAGAGGTCGAACTGGCAACGGCATTTATGCTCCGCCGCTTTTTGACCAGCCTGCGGCGCATTTGCAGCCTTTTCGGAATCAGTAACCCCAAAAAATTTTTTCAGTCGCTCCCTTTTCGGAATCTCATTGTATTCGTTGATAATCCCGTTTACACTGACAAAATCCAAAAACATTTCTCTGATACATCCGGCTTTACTTTCCTGCTGTCCCATCATCGTATACGCATCCTCCGTCTGTTTATCAACGATATCGAACGAAAACGCACATGAATCATGATAGCGCTTCATAATTATTCACCTCATTTCCTGTCTGTTTCAGCCGAAACAGATTTCTGTATTTCAAATTGTTATCTATATATCTATGGTATAAGTATAGCATATTTCCTCTTTTAGATCAAACGTTCGGCGTTTTGGGGTTATGAAAAAAAGGCTCATAAATGTGCAGATAAAAAAGGAAATTATTAAATTTTTATGAACTTTTTATAGCTGGTAAAATAGGAATCCCAAGAGGGCGAGAGGAAACAAATTTACATGAATTTATCATGGAAATGAACACAAATAATGTAGAAAAATATGATGTGTGAGAATGTCTGAAATACACATAAAAAAGCAGAAAGATTGTAGGGTTTTCCGAAGAAAGCCCTACAACCATTTTACGCAATATAGCATATGCGATTTTGGATTTTCACATATATTGGGCTAATGTTTGGGATATTCCCTATGCGGCTATATCCTGCTTACACAGTACCTGCCGTTTCCATTGCTCGACAAAAGCCTTAACTTCAGGCGTCATAGAACAGTTCCCAATGCCGCGCACCTGTATAACCTCTTGTCCTCGTATTTCTACCGTGTAATATGGTTTATCTATTTCACAGGACTTGCGTATAAACAGGATGATGCACTCCCTTCCGGTAATTCTACCAATATAATCCCCAACGCAGTGGGCCAAAGCACAGCCCTCGGCAATTACATCCTCCGGCACAGATGGGCAGATAAGCTTTAGGCCGTCTTTTTCAAAACATAGTTGTTCGGATATATCCCTGTATGCAGCGATAAACTCCTGTTTTGTATCAGCATCAGCCTTATGCTTCAGGCGGCGTGCTACTTTGTCATGGGATTTCTGCAAATCTTTCGGAAACAGTACAGAGTTTTTCTTCATGCCATAGTTAAGCTTACTGCACATTTCCAGGTAGTCTCTATATTCAGAAACTAAGTCTTGCATGGCTCTGTACCGTTGTGTTTTATGCGGTGTTTTTCGGAGCCGCAGAAACGCATACTGCTTATCCATGTACCATGTAAATTTATGTACGGTCATATAACGCAGTATCTCCAGTATGTCCCTGTTTACTTTATGTTCCAGCCCCCATATGAGTAGCTGCTGGCGGTCTTTTATGCCTGCATACTTCTGGAATGTTTCAAGTACCGACAAGTCCGCTTCGATCCCGCGAAGAAACGCTAAGTCTTCTAGCGCGATGCCCAAGATTTTATGTGTCCGGTTCTGCGTTTCATCCAGAATTTTTCCATCACTATGGTATGCCAAATCGGATGCGATATTGTAAAAGCCCGTTTTACATAAAAGTTCGAGCTTTGGATGTTCCATGTGCGCCCTCAGGAACGGCAGAGCCTGCATATGCTCATGAAAGTGATGGTAAAAGCCTGCAATAGTGCAGTATTGCCACGGAGTTCCGTCAAGGGCTTCTGGAAGATTTTTTGTATACAGATGTCCGCAGGTGTCGCCCTCAAAATGGTACTGATACATGATATACACTGGCCGTTCTCCCTTTTTCCAGTTTGTGATTATGCCGCTGTTACTGGAATAGTAGTAGTGTTCGGTGCAGATTTCCCCGTTTACGTCCCGCCAGATAAACTCGCGAGCGTTTTCGTAAACCTCAGCTTTCGGGGTATCCGAGGTGTAGGAGTAATACGCCTTTATGATCCGCACTACAAGCCTGCCGTCCCCCATGTTCTGGATCACCTCAAAGGTTTCCCGGTCGTACATACTGCTTCCACGGCGGCTGCGGGGCTTTGCAACAAGCTCATGCTTACAGTGTGGACAGATGGCTTTGTTGCCCTGTTTTACGCCAGACAATGTGATTTCATGGCTGCAGGCGGAGCATATGCCAGTTATATTTTTGCTACGCTTGTAATCGTAGAAAAAGTATGCAGGCATGATGGATTTTATCCAGCTTGCCAGTCCCCGTGGCAGGGCCGGTATCCCTTCCATACGGGCTATAACGGCTTTTTCTTTGGTAATCTGGTGTTCCTTTCGGCGATGTTCCAGAATAGCGTCCTGAGCGGATATGAGGGCTTGAAACCCGTCTGTATCTGCATGGAAATAACGCTGCACACGCTTTTCGTCCTGATTGGAGTAGAAAGCACACTGGCTGCTGAAATTGTAGGTACTGAGGTTCAGACGGTCAAACGATGCAGTACGCCACGCGGTGCTGCCGTCTTCTTTTCGATACAGAGTGAGGAAATCATCTTTGGTATGAAACATGACACAGAGGGGCTTACAATCCCCTCTAGCAACCTGTTTGCGTGGATAGATATACAAAACCAATGTCCTGTGCGCGATGGTTTTGACTGTTGTAGTGACGATATAAGAGATTTGTTTCGCATGAAGGATACCGTTTGCGGGTGAGAGCTTACGGTCAGGGGTGGCATATGCACGGCATTTTCTCTTGTCAATTTTCATGATCACATCACTCCTTCCAGGCTTATTTGTTCGTAGCTGTCAGATGGTGTGTCCTGTTGTTTCTTTGGCTTCTTTTCCGCCTTTTTGGCTGGTTTGGTGGCTGTTTTAGTTGTAGTGCCGGTATACGGCTTCGGGACGAACATTTCCTCTTTTTCCTTATCTTCTGGGGCGTCTATGGCATTGAAATAATCCTCAGCGAACTGGTAAACCAGACCATCGGGTACATCGCAGCCGTATCCGCCCCCGTCGGGCTGTATGTCATTATCCTCCATTTCCTGCCGGACATACTCTTTTGCCATACGGTTGATGTACTTAAAGCATTTTACCATGCTCTTGCGGGGGTGCATGGTTTTTCTGGCAAACTCCGTATCCTTGCGGCACAGCTCCTGAATATGATCGGCAACGCATTCCTTCATGTTGCGCCGGGTGATCCGCTCCACGTCCGTACTGATACGTTTCACGGCGACAGCGATAGCGTCCGCGTCGCTCATGTCGTTAAGCTTCTGGATAGAGGCTTCCTCTGCCTGCTTCTTTGCGGTCTGCTTCGCCTCCCACTCTGCCCTGCGTTTTGCTTCTGATGCTTCGTGGGCTTTACGCCTTTCTGTGTCGTCCTGGACGGGAGCAGGAGCAGCACCAGCACCAGCACCAGAGCCGGAAGACATGTCAAGCACCAGCTCCTTTTGTGGCGCTACAGGCGGCGTGCTGGCCGGAGCAGGGGCTTTCGTCGGTGCTGCCTGTTCCTGCTTTGCAGAATCTGCCTGTGCAGGAACAGGAGTTTTCGGAGGATCCGCCTGCTCCTGTTTTGCGATATCGGGCTGTGCCTGCGCTGGAGATGGTGCAGAGGATTCCAGAGCAGGGTTTTCATCCGAAGCAGAGGCTGTTGCTGTCGGTGCCTTCTGCTCGTCAATTTGTTTTTGCTGTGTATCAGCCGTTTGGCGGACAGGCGGTGCAGCCTTTTGTGTGGGCAGGGGATTACGCTGTGCGGCAGGCGGTGTGGTATTGTGCGGCGAAGCTTCTGACGGCTTTTGCCGTGGCCGTTCTGCCTGCTGTGTTGATGAAGCCGACGCTGTCCTTGTGGGTGTACTGCTAAACGGAGTGGTAAACAGATCCCATCCATCCGAGTCAAATGAGTAGCTCATAGTAAGAATGCCTCCTTTACACGGGATGCTTTCAGTATGCGGTGTCCCGTAATTGTTTTGTGTTCACACCCGGCGGCGGCACGCCGTCTTATACAGACTACAAGATTAAAAGATATTGCACGTTTGTCATATTATTTATTTAATAACGGATGAAATGATATTTGATCGGCTTTTTCTCATGCGGAATCGGCTTTTTTATTCAGGAGAACTACAGTAAAAGCCGCATGGAGAAAGGAATCATTGTGTTAGATTGGGAAATCGGGATTTTTTTAACAAACTTTTTTATGTATATATAACAATTTCTACTAAATACTTCTTTACAAAAGTTCTTTAAAAAACCGATTTCCCGATTCTATGATGCAATGTCGTTACGAAGCCTTATTACAGAAGGGGTTCCGCGCATTGGCATTTTAGATGTGGAGTATATTTTTTCCGATTTACAAAATGGAATCCCGATCCATGTCTGTAGTTCTTATTTCTAAAAACTACAGAAAAAGACCACTAAACGGTTATCCGTAAAGTGGTTTTGATTTTTGCTGTATGTAGTTACAGATAAAAGGGTGTCTGATTTTTCTAATGATCTACAGAGAGAAATGTGGGAAATGTGGAAGATTTTTCTGTCAAAAGTTTTTTATATTTCTACACTGCCACATTTCCACAACTGATAAAATATAAAGAAAATACGCATGATTACGCCATTCCTGATGTAGCCTTATAAATAATTTGTGGGAAACGGGTTCCCCACGTTTCCCACGTATAAAGCGCATATTTTCTTACATTCCACTGTACTCCCAGGAAGAATACAGAAGCATTCCTTTCATACGGTTTACAAATTCTCTATAGCTGTAGCCGTCAATCCAGTGTAGCGCATGATTTTTTCCATCGGTTCTCCGTCTGCCTTCATACTACGAGCAATTTCAATGCTTCTTTCACCCTTGCCTTCTGTACGGCCTTCATCCTTCGCTTTCCTCATGCCGCTGTCGTAGTCAATCTGTACCATCTCACGCAAATGGTAAAGCCGCAGCACTTCCTTGTCATTTGCCAGGAATTCCATTTTCTCATTTGCCTTATAAATCGCCGTATCCATAGCCATCAACTCCTTTAGCGTATCATCTGAAACGTTCTGGTCAAAAAAGGTGAGCCAGCGGTGAAGGGAATTGTTCTTGATGTCCTTGTCCGGCAGAGCCTTGAACTTCTTCATGTCAATGAAGTGGAACGCACATTTGCTGCACGTTCCTAAACAGTGAAAAGCAACCTACAATCTTCTAATTTCTTCCAGTGTCAAATCTGTTGCTTTTGCTATTTGATCATAGGGTATATTCATTTTTAAAAGATTTCTGGCAATTTCAAATTTTTCTTCACGTCTCGCATTATGCAACGCCTGTGCTTCGTCATGCCTTGCTTTTGCACGAAGCCTCTCTTTCTCACGGAATTCTGACGAAGCCGTAATCGTATAATAAGCATTGATTGCCTGACTCATAACCGGCACCTCCATCTCTTTAATCTTCTCCAGTTCTTCTTCCGTTTCCGCTTTGAACAGGGAAAGCCACAGCAGCAACATGTCACCATCACTTACATCGGCTGGTAGTTTGGGAAGCTCAAAGAAATGAAATCCCATCTTATCCGACAGCAGTGTATGGCGTGTGGTTTCCAGCGGCTGGAAAAAGGAATGATATTCTTCACATTCAAACAACGGAAAATCTATAATACTGATAACGATTGTGCGTGGCAGGGCAGAGTAGTCCTGCCCGGCGGGCAATGCAGATGAAAACTCCCTTGCCCAGTAGTACATGACCCTCTCCGGATAGTCCCCCTCATTGCAGACCTGTACTTCCAGATCCACACGCTGGCCGTTCACAGTCATGTTGATATCCAGCCTGCAGAATTTGTCCCCAAGGTTCTCAGGCGG
>OFGA01001520.1_pt1 | contig 15840 bp, 14 predicted proteins | sample 1521471 | NCBI WGS metagenome assembly OFGA01 (sample SAMEA3504086, study PRJEB24116) | mouse gut metagenome | biome: mouse gut; feature: mouse-associated habitat; material: faeces | place: Denmark | collected 2011
ATCTGTGCGCCTAATTTTGTGGTATAGCTATAAAATCCAACCGCACAGGTGGAAAAATTTTCCAACCTGATTTTACGTCATTTATTTTCACCAAATACCAGGATAGCCAATGGTTTTTTTGTACATACCACCATATGTTCTATACAATTTCCACATTGTCACTTTTATCTTGTAAAAGAAAACATAAAATGATACAATGCATTGAAAGCAAAACCATTGCCCCAGGCACGTTATTTGCAGCATTATTTGTATAAATTGCTGTCCGGAGTTAAAAAAGAAGGAGAATTGCCTATGAATCAGGAGAAAAATGAAAATGAAACCAAAAAGAAAACCACAAAAACCAAGCGGGCAGCCGCCCTTTTGGGGGCTGTTCTCCTGGTTCTGCTGTATGCAGCAGCTTTGGTGGCGGCCATCATGGACAACTCCGCATCCGCAGGCCTGTTCCGGGCCTGCCTGTGGGCCACAATAGCCGTCCCGCTGCTGATCTGGATCTATGTCTGGCTCTATGGAAAGTTCACCGGACGGCCCAACATCACAGACTCCACTGCAAACAGCCAGCCCCTCGGAACGCAGGCTTCCGGACAGGAACTGTCCGGGCAAAGTCAATCCACAGAAAAAAAGTCCGGTGAAAACCGCTCCCGGTAAATCTATATGGGCTCAGACCGTCTGTCCATGCAAGGTTACTTCTTCCAGGGCCCTCAGCTCCTCTTCCACCTGTTCCTTCGACCGAAAACAGATACCATGGATCCCAAGAACCCGGGCCGCCTCCACATTGGCCTGGGTGTCGTCAATAAACACACTCTCTTCTGCCTTTAAGCCATACCTGGAGAGAAGAAGGCGGTATATCTCTCCATCAGGCTTGATGACCTTTTCCCGGAAGGACAGAATGCCCCCGTCCATATATTCCATAAAATCAAGTGCATCCTGACAGTCCTCAAAAGCTTTGGAAGAAAAATTGGACAGATAGAAGACCCCCAGTCCTTTGGCCTTCAGCTCCTTCACCCAGGGAATGGCATATTCCCTTTTCGTCACCATGCCCGTGACACATCCAAAGGCAAAACGCAGTTCTTTCTCAATCTCCGGATCCTGCCGGATGAACTCCCTCATAAGCCTTTCCACATCCCACGCTCCCCGATCCACCTCATTCCACACAGGTGTCAGCACGGAAGCCCTGGCAATGCGGTCAACCATCGCCTCGTCAAATCCCTTGTCCTGAAGAAATCCCCTCCACCGAAAATCCGTGAGAACATTTCCAATGTCAAAAATAATATTGCGAATCATCTCTTACTCCCATAGGTACCCTCTACAGTCTCATGATCTCCAGAAGTCTGGCCGCAGCCGTGGGCAGAACAGCTTTTTTACTTGTCACCACACAGAGCTGTCTTTTGGGTATCATCTTGTTAAATCTCAGTTCAAACAGCAGGCCGGAATCCAGATCCTGTATGGCAAAATCTCTCACCACACACCCCACCCCCAGATTTCTGAGTGCAAACTGTACAATCATATCACTGGTGGCCAGTTCAAATTCCGGCTGCAGCACCACGCCGTTTCCAAGCAGATATTCGTCCAGAAAGCGCCTGGTGCTGGTACATCCCTCCAGAAAAATCATGGGAAGATGCTCCAGCTCCTGAAAATCCAGCATTTTATTCTTATAGGGCAGAAATCTTCTCCCTGCCACAAACATGTCCTCAATCTCTCTCACCTGCTCCATGCGGATGCCGGGGTCCTGTTCAAAAGGGGTGCTGACCACCCCAAAATCTATTTTTCCGGCCCGCAGAAGCTGGAGCGTTTCGGGTGTGGGGGCATTGGCCACAATCACCTTTATCCCGGGATGCCGCTCATGAAATTCTTCCAGAAAAGGCAGCAGATAAAAACGCAGCGCCATATCGCTGGCGCCGATGTGGACCTGGCCCAGTTCCAGGTTAAGCAGCTGCTTTACCTTTTCCACCCCCAGGCTGATCTGCTCATAGCCTTTCTCCACATAAGAGTAGAGAAGCTGTCCCTCCCCTGTGAGTCTGACTCCCTTGGAAGCCCTCTGAAACAAGGGCACCCCCAGACTTCGCTCCAGCGCTTTCAGGGACTGGCTCACCGCAGGCTGGGAGATGGAGAGCTCACCTGCGGCCCCTGTGACGCTGCCCAGTTTGGCCGTGTAATAGAAGACCTTAAAATACTCCAGGTTCTCCACCATTCTCTCCACTCCCCCGCTCTCCTGACAGACTTATCCGGCTTTCCAAACCATCCCCCGGGGTATCATTTCAGACTGCTGTGCCTGTAAATAATATCCTCCCTGCCAGGGCCATTGCTCACCATAGTGACAGGATACCCGATTCTGCTCTCTATAAACTCAATATACTCCCTGCAGTTTTCCGGCAGTTCATCATATTCTCTGATCCCCCGGATATCGCTTTTCCACCCGGGAAGCTTCTGAAATACCGGTTTTGCCTTGGAAAGCTTTGCGGTGACAGGAAATTCGGTGGTGATCTCACCGTCGATCTCATAGCCCACGCACACCGGGATCTCATCCAGATATCCCAGCACATCCAGAACAGTGAAGGCCACATCCGTGGTACCCTGCAGACGGCATCCGTACTTTGACGCCACACAGTCAAACCATCCTACTCGCCTGGGCCTTCCGGTTGTGGCGCCGTATTCCCCGCCGTCTCCGCCGCGGCGGCGCAGCTCCTCCGCTTCCTCCCCGAACAATTCAGAGACAAAAGCACCCGCGCCCACCGCAGAGGAGTAAGCCTTGCATACTGTCACAATCTGTTTGATCTCATAGGGCGGCAGCCCTGCCCCAATGGCCCCGAAAGCCGCCAGGGTGGAAGACGAAGTAACCATGGGATAAATGCCATGATCCGGATCTTTCAGCGTGCCCAGCTGTCCTTCCAGAAGAACTGTCCTGCCCTCTTTCAGCGCCTTGTCCAGGAAAGCGGGCACATCGCACACATAAGGGGCCACCATATCCCTGTACTCTCTCAGGGTGGCAAGCAGCTCCTCCGGCTGAATAAGCGGCTTATGATACAGATGCTCAAAAAGCACATTCTTTATCTCACACACGCGCCGGGCTTTCTCAGCCAGAACTTCCTCGTCAAAGAGTTCACTGACCTGAAATCCGATCTTGGCGTACTTGTCGGAGTAAAACGGTGCAATTCCCGATTTCGTGGAGCCGAAAGAACGGCCTCCCAGCCTCTCCTCCTCATACTGGTCCAGCAGAATATGGTACGGCATTACAATCTGCGCACGATCGGAGACAAGAATCCTGGGGTTGGGCACTCCCCTTTCCACTATTGACTGAATCTCTTTAAAGAGCAGGGGAATGTTCAAAGCCACGCCATTGCCGACCACACTGGTCACATGGCTGTAAAACACCCCCGACGGAAGTGTGTGCAGAGCAAACTTTCCATAATTGTTCACAATGGTATGTCCTGCGTTTGCACCGCCCTGAAACCGCACAACAATATCTGCCTCCTGTGCCATAACATCGGTAATCTTTCCTTTTCCCTCGTCACCCCAGTTGGCTCCTACTATCGCCTTAACCATGTTATCCTCCATTTCCCGCCCTTTTGCGGCAGGTCATTGTTTTTTCATTTGCGGTTTCATTTTATCATACTCCCTATTATAAGTAAAATCAATATATTTTATACATGTTATCATTTTTGCTTATATAATATTCATTTCACATATGTATGTATATAATATTATGCCAATTTCTGAAGTTTAACCGAATGATCTTCAATTACCTTTTTCATGACGTCAATGTCCGCCTGCATTGCCTCAATCTGGGCGGAGGCCTTTTCATAGCGTTTTGCCGCCGGAAGATAATTCTCAGCCAGAATCTGAATTTTTTTGTCTGTGACATTTTCAAGATGCAGCTTTATGCCGTGAACCTCCTGCTTCAATTCCGCCACCTGACTTCCAAGGTCCATTCTCGTCTCCGTTATCTCGCTGTGCAGCTCCAATTCCATACTTGTCATCTTGCCATGTAGCTCTCCTATCTCGCCACGCAGCCCCGATTCCATGCTCTTCATCTCGCCACGCAGTTCCGATTCCATGTTCTTCATCTCGCCACGCAGTTCCGATTCCATACTTTTCATCTCGCCACGCAGCCCCGATTCCATGCTCCTCATCTCGCCACGAAGCCTCGACTCCATGTTCTTCATCTCATCCCGCAGATCCGCATCCATTAAGGCCAGATCCCCTCTCATGTCCCTGATCTCACATTTGACCAAATCCATCGCGGAGTTAATCTTTCTGTCCAGCACTCCCGAGATTGCCAGTAAATCTTCGCTTGTCAAAGCCATAATCATACCCTCCATAAATATCCTTGAAAACCTTCTGCCGCTTGTCCTATACGTACAGCATAAACCGTATATACGGTTTTGTCAACAGAATGTTCCACCAGACCTTCAAAAACATTTTTACTTGATTTTTCCACCATAATGCAATACACTTTACTGGTGGAGAATCTATATCTCATCCCAATTCCCAAGCAAAGGAGCAATGAAAATGAGCATTCAGGAACTTAAGCCCGTGAAAGAGGGCAAGGTACGTGAAATTTATGACAACGGCGACAGCCTGGTGATGGTGGCAACCGACCGGATCAGCTGTTTTGACGTGGTCCTGGGCAACAATGTAGACAAAAAAGGCACCGTCCTGACCCAGATGTCCAAGTTCTGGTTTGACATGACACAGGACATTCTTCCAAATCACATGCTCTCCGTGGATGTCAATGACATGCCTGAATATTTCCGTCAGGAAAAATTTCAGGGAAAAAGCATGCTCTGCCGCAAACTGGACATGATTCCTGTTGAGTGCATTGTGCGCGGATACATCACTGGAAGCGGGTGGGCCTCCTACCAGAAAGACGGTACGGTCTGCGGCATTAAACTGCCTCAGGGCCTGCAGGAAGCCCAGAAACTGCCGGAACCCATATACACCCCCTCCACCAAAGCAGAGATCGGCGACCATGACGAGAACATCACCTACGACCAGAGCGTTGACTATCTGGAACAACGCTACCCGGGAAAAGGCGCCGAGTATGCAGCAAAGCTCCGGGACTATACCATCGCACTGTACAAAAAATGTGCGGAGTACGCTCTGAAACGGGGCATTATCATAGCAGACACAAAATTTGAATTCGGCCTGGACGAAAATGGCTGCATTGTTCTGGCAGACGAGATGCTGACGCCGGACAGCTCCCGCTTCTGGCCTGCGGACAGCTACGAACCCGGCCACGGCCAGCCTTCCTTCGACAAGCAGTTTGCCCGGGACTGGCTGAAAGCAAACCCCGGAAACAACTGGGTTCTGCCCGAAGATGTGGTTTGCAGGACCATTGAGAAATATCTGCAGGCATATGAAATGCTCACAGGCACCTCCCTGTAGGCGGAGAGGACTCCCATGTGAGAATGTTTTTAAAAACCGGATAACCGTTTCCAGACAACCTGCCGCAGGCAGGAAAAAAGAGCGCCCCAAAGACGCTCTTTTTTCCTGCCTGCAGCCCTCTCCCGCCATATTCCCGGCGCTGACCTTCCCCCTGAGAATTCTCCCCAAGTGACAGGCTCTGAAAATGTATCCGGTCAAGGTTTTATTCTCTGCCGTCCCAGCAGTAGGTGCAGAGACGGCACTTGTCTATGCCCACCGACGCCACCATATCGTCCAGCCTGTGGTAGCGCAGACTGGTGAAATTCAGCTGCTCCCCAATACGGTTCACAAGCTCCGCATGCTCCTCCCTGTCAGGATCCACGCACGCACTCAGACTCACATACCTGCCTTCCTGCTCCATCTCCTTTAAAATCCGTCTGGCGATAAGCTCCATCTCCGAGGCAGAACGGGAGAAATTCAAATATTTGCAGCCGTAGAAAATGGGCGGGCAGGCAGCGCGGATATGCACCTCCCTTGCGCCGCTCTGATAGAGGAATTCCGTGGTTTCCCTCAGCTGCGTGCCCCTGACAATGGAGTCGTCAATGAGCAGCAGACTTTTCCCCTGAATCAGATCCTGAATGGGCAGCAGCTTCATCCTGGCGATCAGATTCCTCTGAGCCTGCATGGTGGGCATAAAGGACCTGGGCCATGTGGGAGTGTATTTGATAAAAGGCCTGGAAAAAGGAATGCCGGAGCGATTGGCATACCCGATGGCGTGGGCGGTGCCGGAGTCTGGAACCCCCGCCACAATGTCCGGGGACACGTGGTCCCTCTCAGCCAGCAGCGTGCCGCAGTGATAGCGCATTTTCTCCACGCTGATCCCCTCATAGGAGGAGGAGGGATAACCATAGTACACCCACAGAAAGGTACACATCTTCATATCGCTGCCCGGCTGTATCAGCGTCTGCGCACCCTCCGGCGTCAGCACCACCACCTCCCCGGGGCCCAGTTCCCTTTCAAACACATATCCCAGGTTCAGATAGGCAAAGCTCTCAAAGGACACACAGCAGGCTCCGTCCTTCCTGCCGATGGACACCGGCGTTCTGCCATAGTAATCCCTGGCCGCGAAAATCCCTTTGGGCGTCATGATCAGCATGGTCATGGAACCTTCCACCACCTCCTGAACATACCGGATCCCCTCCACAAGATTGTCCTTCTGGTTGATCAGAGAGGCCACCAACTCCGTGGCGTTGATATCCCCGCCGCTCATCTCCAGAAAATGGGCATGTCCCCTGGAAAAAAGTTCCGCCGTCAAAGCCTCCGCGTTGTTGATCCTTCCCACGGTGGCAATGGCATAAGTCCCATGATGGGAGCGGATGAGCAGGGGCTGCGGCTCATAGTCGGAGATACAGCCCAACCCCAGGCATCCCTCCATGCTGTTGGCTTCCTTGTCAAATTTAGTGCGGAAAGGCGTATTTTCTATATTGTGTATGGCCCTGTCAAAGCCCTTCTTTTTGTCATACACCACCATGCCCGCCCGCCTGGTTCCCAGATGAGAATGGTAATCCGTGCCGAAAAACAGGTCAAACGTACAGTTCTCCTTTGCCGCAACTCCAAAAAATCCTCCCATGACTTTCCTCCTGATTCTTATCCCCGCTGCCCCGGACTTTTATCCTCACGCCCCTGCAGCCCTGCTGCCTCCATGCCTGCTTTACACATTGATCTCAGCCTTCAGCCCCAGCAGTTCTCTGTTTTCCTGGAGCACCGGCCGGATCACCTTCTCCAGGAAGGCCTCCACCTGCTCCCTGGCGCGCCCTACATACCTGGCAGGGTCCATGGACTCCTGAAGCTCTTCCAGAGTCATGCGGAAGGCAGGCTCCGCCGCAATCAGCTCCAGAAGATTGTTCTCCCCTCCGTCCACTTTCACCCTCTGCCCTGCCTCCATGGAAAGCTTCCGGATGCGCTCATGGAGCTCCTGGCGGTTGCCCCCCATCTTTACCGCATCCATCATAATGTTCTCCGTGGCCATAAAAGGCAGCTCGCTGCGCAGATGTTTCTCAATGACCTTAGGATACACCACCAGGCCGTCCACCACATTCAGGCACAGATCCAGAATCCCGTCCACCGCCAGAAAGGCCTCCGGAATGGACAGACGCTTGTTGGCAGAGTCGTCCAGGGTCCGCTCAAACCACTGGCAGGCGGAGGTGACAGCCGGATTCAGCGCGTCAATCATCACATACCTGGACAGAGAGGCGATCCGCTCGCTCCGCATGGGATTGCGCTTATAGGCCATGGCGGAAGAACCGATCTGCCCTTTCTCAAAGGGCTCCTCCACCTCCTTCAGGTGCTGCAGCAGCCGGATGTCATTGCTCATCTTGTGGGCGGAAGCCCCAATGCCCGCAAGCACATTGGCCACCCTGGTGTCCACCTTTCTGGAATACGTCTGGCCGGACACCGGGAAACACTCCTGAAAGCCCATCTTCTCCGCAATCATGGGATCGATCCGATCCACCTTCTCCTGGTCCCCGTCAAAAAGTTCCAGGAAGGAGGCCTGGGTGCCTGTGGTCCCTTTGGATCCCAGAAGTTTCATACCTCCCAGGCAGTGGTCCAGATCTTCCAGATCCAGACAGAACTCCTGCAGCCACAGCGCCGCCCGTTTTCCCACCGTGGTGGGCTGGGCAGGCTGAAAATGAGTGAACGCCAAAGTGGGCTGGGCCTTGTATTTTTCTGCAAAATCCCCCAGCACCGCCATCACATTCACAAGCTTTTTCTTCACAAGCCTCAGAGCCTGGGTCATAACAATAATGTCCGTGTTGTCCCCCACATAGCAGGAAGTAGCCCCCAGATGAATAATGCCCGCCGCCTTAGGGCACTGCTGCCCGTATGCGTACACATGGCTCATAACGTCATGACGGACCTCCCTCTCCCGCTCCCTGGCCACATCGTAATTGATCTCCTCCGCGTGATCCCTCATCTCCTGGATCTGTTCCACGGTGATAACAGGCTCCCCGTTCCGGCTCAGACCAAGTTCCATCTCCGTCTCCGCCAGGGCAATCCACAGCTTCCGCCAGGTCCGGAACTTCATATCCGGTGAAAAAATATACTGCATCTCCCTGCTGGCGTAGCGCTCCGACAGGGGACTTACATATCTGTCCGTGCTCATCTAAACTCTCCTTCCATGACTGCTCTTTTTTCTTATTTTCTACGCATTCCTGTTGTAACTCTCCAGCATGGCCATAACCTCCGGGGCATAGGCCGGATACTTGTCCGCCACATCCAGGATCTCCTTCCTGGCCGACTCCGCCACATTGTTGTTGTAATCCATCTGTTTCCGCAGAGCCTGCCGGCGCTGAATCAGCTCATGGCGCATCTCCACCATCTCCCGACGGTCCAGCAGGGCCGCCGGCTGGCTGATCCATCTCTCAGGGCTGGTGATCCGGTAATTTCCCATCCTGCTCACCAGCTCCTTCTGGCAGTACTCCAGCTTGGACTCGGCCTCGGCGAACTCCCTCCGCTCCTCCTTCTCCTGCTGGTACTGTCCCCAGAGCTTCTCCAGCGACGCCGCGCTGTCAGTGCTGTACTTGATGTAGAGATAATCCGTCAGATTCCTGTTGTTCACATACCGGATTTTCACCTTGTTCTGCAGCTGAATCAGCTTGCTGATCCCCTTCTCCACCCGGCGCAGTTCACGCTCCCCGTCCGTGTACTTCACCCAGGCTATGGTGGCCGCCAGCGCTGCAGCAGCCCCCGCCACAAGATACCCCACACGGGTGTTCATCTCAAAGATAAACTGCAGCACCAGAAGCATAATCAGGCACAGAAGAAAGGCAGTCAAAAAGATCACAGTCACTCCCCGGATATTGTTCAGAATCATATCCAGCTCCTGTCTCCGGTACTCGTAGGCATGACGCTCCCTGTCCACCCGCTGCATGTCCTGTTTCACTTTTGTCCCATAGTCCTCGCATTCCCTGATCTTCTCAATGCCCTCCTGGATCTCTCCCTCCTGCCTGCGCAGGCGGTAATAGTCCGAATCCTGCATCCGGTTCTTCCTGTCCCGGTATCTGGCCCGCTCCTGCTCCAGAGTCACCAGCTTCCCGGCGATGGCATTGAGCCCCTCCCGCTCTTCCTCCGGCAGGGCCTCTATCTCCTCCATATCCATCAGATAAGAAGTCACCAGTGAATACTCCCCGTTGAGCAGGTTCATCTCCCGGGTGGCCTCCTGGATCTGATCCAGACAGCTGCTGATATAGCCGCTGCGCTGCTCCTTCTCCCTGAAATCTACCTGGTCCCTCTCATAGACAATATTTTCCCAGTTTTCTTCGCTGCTTTCCTGCCTCTTTTTCTTTCCGAATATCTTCGACCAAAATCCCATCAGCGCTACTGCTCCCTTGTCAAAATCTACGGTAACTCTCCTTGAGGGCCTGCACCAGCCGCTGGTCCTCTTCCTCCACTTTCTCCCCCAGCTCCCTCCTGCTGCAAAGCCGCAGGTAGTCCGGGTGCTGCTCCCACTCCTGGGAAGCCTGCTCCATCTTTTTCTCCAGCTCCAGGCTGTGACGGTACAGCTCCCCCTGTTCCGCCACCAGGGCCACATAGTCCTCCTGGGCCAGCTCCATGCGCCTGGCCGCCAGATATTCCAGGCAGCAGTCATCGTCCCCTCCCAGGTCAATGGCCTGCCGGAAACACTCTGCCGCCGCACCGTAGCGCATCATTCCCACATAGGCCACCCCCTTGTTGTGCCAGACCGAGGCCAGAAAACCCGCCGCGGGCTGCTGTCCCGTCTCCCTGGCCGAGAGAGCCTCCCATCCCTGCAGCAGCTCCTCATAGCCCTTCAGCGCAGGTTTGTACCTTTTCTTCTTGACCAGATAGTCAATCTGGCTTTTGCGCCGCTCCATCCCGGTGAGGCCGGATCCCTGTTTCAGCAGCTGCTCCGTCTCCCGGATGACTCCCGCGCCGTAAAATCCCACATACTTCAAAATGGCCGACACAAAAGAGCTCAGAGAACCCTGCTTGTGGACATAAGGGTGAAGTTCCCTGGCAAACTCCGCCAGTCCGCACTCCTTCCCGATCCACTCCAGAAGATTGTCGTTTAAAAGCGACAGATCCAGAAGAAAAGCATTCTCCTTCAGACAGCAGCACAGTTCCTCCAGACAGAATACATTCACTTCAAGTCCCGGGACACAGTAAGGCTTTTTCGCGTAATCCCCCACGCAGACACTGACTCGCATCCATCCATGCTCCTTTTCAATAAATCACAAAGCTTTCCTTCCAGGAACGCCCGGAGGCAGGCCGGAATTCCCCGAATCCCAGATCCTCCGCCTCCACCGTCAGACGGTTTTCCGCCTCCATATACAGGTGCAGCCGCAGCCTGGCCGTGGTGCCCGGAAGCCCCTCCAGAGACAGCCGCAGCACCTCCGCCCCGGTTCTGCTTCTGACCAGGGGCGCAGCCGAGAATTCCAGCTCTCTGCCCTCCTGCAGATAAATCTCCGCCGTCCGCTCCGCCTCATACCAGTTCACCCCTGCGTCCAGAAGGGCAAAATAAGAGTCCTCCCCGTTCCTGAGTATCTTCATCCCCACATTGGCCTTCAGCTTGTCCCCTCCCAGGAACACATGCTCCGTGCCCATCTGGCTGGCCTTCAGCCTCTCCTGCATCCCGCAGCAGGCCCCTTTGCCGAAAAGATTGTTCCCCTGGAACACCCTCCGCCCCCGGCACAGGTAGCGCAGGGTATTCTTCATCCAGTCCCCCGCAAACCCGTCCCCGATCAGAAACACGCTCCCGGTGACTTCCCGGCCGCAGACTTCCTCCGCAATCCGGCACAGCACCCTGTCCCTCTCCTCCCCCCGGGCCATGAGGAAATGCATGATTTCCAGGATATTCTCCGCCCCCCTGACCCGGATGCCTGGAATCACCCCTCCCTCCCTGGCGTTTGCCCCGGGGACGATGCATTCCCGGATGCCCTCTGCCGCCGCGGCCCGCACGATAGGCAGCACGCCCCTGGCCTTTTTCAGCTCTCCGTTCAGCCCCAGCTCTCCCAGGAACAGAAGCCCTTCGGCCGCGCCGGCCGGAACCAGCTCCATGGCCTCCAGCATCCCCACGGCAATGGGCAGGTCAAAGGCAGTGCCCTCCTTTCTCCTGTCTGCCGGAGATAAGTTGACGGTAATACGGCACGGCGGCAGGTTCAGTCCCACATTCTTCAGGGCAACCGTCACCCGCTCTCTGGACTCCCGCACCTCCGTGCTCAGGGATCCTACCATCAAAAAAGCTGGAAGCCCCCTGGCAATGTCTACCTCCACGGAGACCATATAGGCACAGACCCCCTGGAGCGCACCGGAATGAACCGCGCTGTACATAAAACACCTCCTGTCCCAGCCTGCAGCCCTCCCTGTGGCCGCCGCTGTTTTCTCATAGATTTTTCATAGATTGTTTCCTGTTGATTGTTTCCTGTTGATTGTTTCCTGTTGATTTCACTGAAAAAGATGATTTGGCCCACTGCCCGTGAAAGTCCGTGAAATATGTACCGATCCGGAAAGACATATTTGTGACAAAAAGAAAATCGGGAAATGCTTCTCTGCTGTATTTCGGGAAAATCCTGACTTTTGTAATATCCGCCGGGTGCAGGCCGCCCGCACCCGACAGGTGAGATTTATGAGAATAGCTGTACCGCACCGAAAAGCGCGGAAATCCTGTCCGCGCGGATATGGCCGCGCACCTTTTCGTCCGTGAGCAGAAGCTCGAACACCGCTTCCCTGCCGTCTCCGTCCGCGGCGGGCTGCAGCTGCTGGAACAGCACCGCCTCCAGGACACCGGCCAGCCGGGCGCGCATGCGCTCCTGTCTGTGGGGCGGGAACATGTCCATGATATCCTCAATGGCGCCGGCCGCACCGGCCGCGTCCATTGCCGCGAACACCAGATGTCCCGTCTCCGCGGCGGCTACCGCGGCGGACACGCTGCGGGCATCCCGCAGCTCCCCCACCATGATGACATCCGCATCCTGGCGCACGGCGGCCTGAATCCCATCGGCATAGTCCATGCTGTCCAAGCCGATCTCCCGCTGGTTGACGATGGACCTTTTATACGGATGCAGATACTCCACCGGGCTCTCCAGCGTGATGACCAGGGCCTCCCTGCTGTCATTGATCTGGTTGATGATGGATGCCAGCGTGGTGGACCTGCCGCTGCCGGAAGAACCTGCCACCAGCACCAGGCCGCTCTCCTTCCGGTACAGCTCCGCCATGGGCTCCGGTATGCCCATCTCCTCCGGCAGGGGAATCTCCCCCTCTATCAGGCGCACCGCCAGCGCCACGGTGCCCTTCTGCTTGTAGGCATTGGCCCGGCAGCGCCCTCCCTGGGGCAGGGTGAAGGAAAACGCGTGCTCCCCTTTCTCCTCGAACCTGTCACGCAGGGCCTCCGGCATGATGCCTATCAGGATATCCAGCATATCCGCCGCCGTAAGCCTGGAACAGTTCATGGAAAAAAGCTCCCCGCCGATCCGCATCTTGGGGGACATCCCCGCGGCCAGATGCACATCGCTGGCCCCCGCCTCCCTGGCGCTGCGTATGATTTCTTCTATCGCAGACATCGTCGTCCCACTTCTCCTTTCGAAGCAGCTCCGGCAGCATGACGCCCCTGCGGGAACTGTTTCCATTATTATATACAATTCTCCGGCAAAAGACAACTGTTTTATTTACGCTTTCACGCCCGGTGCTCCAGGCTGGCGCTCCAGAACCAATTGCCCGTCATATCGGCTCAGGGCATCCGGCCCCAAATGGTGGGTGACAGCGATCGTCAGGCAGTCCGTCCGCCCTGCCAGCTCCTCCTCGATTTCCTCTGCCGTGGCTCTGTCCAGATTGGCGGTGAACTCGTCCAGCAGCAGGATCCTGCTCCCCCGCAGAAGGGCCCTGGCAAGGCTGAGCCGCTGCCTCTCTCCGCCGGAAAGGTTCTTCCCATTCTCCGTGATGACAGTGGCGAGCCCCTGGGGGAGGGCTGCCAGAAAGCCTTTGAGCCCTGCCTGTTCCATGGCCGCTTCGATATCGGATGTCCTGTAGCTTTCGTCATACAGGGTGATATTGTTCCGAATCGTGTCCTGGAAGAAAAAGGGCTCCTGGGACACTGTCCCTATCAGGGCGCTTAAGGAATCCCTCTTTATCTCCCGCAGCTCCCTGCCGTCCATGCGGATAGAGCCGCCGTAACCGGGATAGAAGCCTGACAGCAGGGAGAGCAGAGTACTCTTCCCGCTTCCGCTGCTCCCGGTCACCAGATAGCGCTTTCCGGCCTCGAACCGGAAAGAAAGGCCCTGGAAGAGCTCCCGGCCCCCCTCATAGCCAAAGGTTAGGTTCTCCAGACAGATTTCCTGGCGGAAATCGGAAAGCTCTTCCACGCCGTTCTCCTCCGTCTGCACGAGCAGCGCGCCGAACCGGGAAACCAGCGGCTTCGCGGCGGCGAAATCCGCGCTGATGGCCGGAATGCTGTTGATAGGGGATACGATATGGCCTATCAGATGCCCGAAGGCAATCACCAGGCCGGCGGAAAACATCCCCTTCAGGGAAAAAAAGGCTGCCAGCGCCATGACCGCCACGGTGGACAGCAGGCCGGTGAGCTCTCCCGCCCCTGCGCACAGAATCCTGCAGTCAGTGTTCCTGCGTTTCGCTCGCTCCGCCTCCAGATTCTTTCCGTCATGCTTTTTCAGGATGCAGGACAGCGCCCCGTACGAACGGATCAGGCGGAAGCCTCCGAAATCGTCTCCTATTTCCCTCATATAGGCCTCAGCGCTCTCCACCTGCCCTTTCATGCTTTTCTCCAGAGGGCCGGACGTCACCCGGCTCACGCCTCTGGCGATGAAGGCCAGCAGCACCATCAGCGCCAGCATGGCGGGCTGTAACATGATGCAGATCACGGCTGCAGCGCCAAAGCCCACCACATTTTCCACCACGGAGAGCATATTTCCGAAATAGACGGATTCAAAGAGGTTCACGTTGTTGTTCAGCTCGTTGATGTATTCCGCGCTGCCTGCCGCCTCGAATTCGGGCACGCTGCGGTTCATGATGCCGGCAAAGATGTCCTTCTTCAGCCGGTATCTGGCGTCCGCCAGCAGCCCTGCCTTCACATGGCGATAGGACAGCTCCAGGGAAACCGTGACCGACACGAAGAGGACGCTTGCCAGGAGCGTCGTCCGCAGTTCTGCAGCGCTCCTGCCCGCGCAGTCCACCAGCGCGCTCATGACCAGGGAGAACAGGCTCCCGCAGGCCTGGGACAATAGCAGCAGCGCAAAAAGCAGCAGACAGATTCCTTTTCTTCTGAACAGATACCGATACATACGATGAGATTTGAGATTCGTTTCCATTTTCCTCCACTCCTTCCTTCGGCCCGGAGCAGAGCGGTCAGCGCCTTTTTCAAACACACCCTGCCATGGGCTCTGGTCAGAGTATACCGCGGCAGGGCAGCGCAGTCCAGCAATCAGGAATTGGGGAAAATACTACGGAGCGTTGCGTCAGAGGGCATCGATGGCCTGGCGTTGCCCTGCGACGGAGTAAGGGTTTTCGTTCACCTGGGGCAAAAGGGCAAGCAGCCGCGGCTTCAATGCCTCGCATTTTTCCCGCATTCCCTGCCGCTGCGGTATCGGATTCCCAGAAATTTTTCAGCCAGCGGATCACGGGTGCAAATAATTTACGCAGCGTCTGCGTCAAAACACCCGATAAAGCTTCCCCGTCCGTCTGAGCTGCTTTTGCCTTTTCCCTGCCAGACTGGCTTGACAGATCCAATATAACACCCTGACTGCCTTTTTCCGGCTGCTTCATGCTGCCTGTGCCGCGTTTTTGGTCTATTTTATGTCCTGCAGCCTCTTTTTGGCCCGGCGTATTTTCATATGCTCTTACAGCCAGATTTTTTCTCTTCTTTTGATCTGCATAACCATAGACATCATTCCCTTTGATTTTATCAATCATACGCTGCACCGCCTTTATACGAATTTTTATTTTTGTTCTTCCCTGCGCAGTTTACGTGCCGAAGCCTTCCACTCCTTTGACACGCGGTCAGACTCACAGGTCTTTTGAATCGACTTATTATGTGTAAAACCATCCAGCGTGCCTTTCTCCAAAAATGCACAGGTCTTTTCTGGAAACCTGACAAAACAGACAGAAATCAGCCATGCTACAGCCATCCTTGCATAATATCCTTCATTTCGGATCTGGCTGCATACATGAAATATTTCTTCTATATAAGTCTGATCAACAAAATGATCCAGCATCGATACGATGCCGAACCGAATGCCGTATTCTGTATCTGTTAAAATCCATCTGTTTAAATAATCCCACCAATACGCAGGCTGTTTTTTCATCCATTTATAGGTAACGCAGCAGCTGTCACATACGCCCCAGCTGTCGATTACCGGCACAAAAGCCTCAAGATACTGCCTGCGCTCACTGTCATTCATTTTTGCATAACCTATCACCATGCCATACAGGAGCTTTTCCTCATAACAGCCG
>OFGA01001522.1_pt1 | contig 15838 bp, 20 predicted proteins | sample 1521471 | NCBI WGS metagenome assembly OFGA01 (sample SAMEA3504086, study PRJEB24116) | mouse gut metagenome | biome: mouse gut; feature: mouse-associated habitat; material: faeces | place: Denmark | collected 2011
GACCGCTATCCCTACGTCAAGGGGTCCACGGCGGCGGGACTGGTGCTGTATGACAGTGGCGTGTTCGCCTACTCCAACCACGCCACCGACCCGGCCTCCGGGAAGCTGTGCAACGCCTTTGACCTGGTCCGGGTCCACCTCTACGGGGACCGGGACGAGGACGCCGCCCCGGACACCCCCATGTCCCGCCGCCCCTCGTTCCTCGCCATGACAGAGCTGGCGGAGAACGATCTGGAAGTGAAGCGGCTACTGCATAAAGAGCGCATGGACCGGGCCAGGACGGACTTCGACCCGCCGCCGGACGATGAACACTGGGAGGACCGGCTGGACACCAGCAAGGGGAAGGTCCTCTCCAACGTCCACAACGCCCATCTGATCATCTGCAACGACCCCCGCCTGAAGGGCTGTGTGGCTTACAATGCGCTGAAGGTGCGCCTGGTGGCGCTCCATGACCTCCCCTGGCGGAAGGTGCTGGACACTGTCAACGGCGACACCTGGGCGGACTCCGACGACACCCGTCTATTTCAATTTTTAGAGGAGGAATATGGCGTGACTGGCGAAAACAAGATCAGAAACGGGCTGCTCAACGCCGCCAATGACAACATCATCCACCCCATCCGCGACTACCTGGAGGGGCTTGTCTGGGACGGAACGCCCCGGCTTGACGGCCTGCTCGTGGACTACCTGGGGGCGGAGGATACCCCCTACACCCGTGCTGTGACCAAGAAAACATTCACGGCGGCAGCGGCCCGTGTCTTTGAGCCGGGCTGCAAGTTCGACTATGTGCTGGTGCTGGCAGGCCCCCAGGGGCGCGGAAAGAGCACCCTTGTGGCAAAGATGGCAAGGGGCTGGTATACGGACAGCCTGGCCGGGATCGGCACCAAGGAGGCGTATGAGGGCCTCCAGGGCTACTGGCTGATTGAGCTGGGCGAGCTGGCCGCTATGCGGAAGATAGAGATCGAGACCATCAAGAACTTCATCAGCAAGCAGGTGGACAGCTACCGGGCCGCCTATGGCCGCCGGGTGGAGGACCACCCCCGCCAGTGCGTATTCATCGGCACCACCAACAGCACCGCCTTCCTCCGGGACGATACCGGCAACCGGCGCTTCTGGCCGGTACGGCTGCTGGAGCAGGCCCCGGCGAAAACCGTATGGGGTGACCTGACCCCGCCCATCATTGACCAGCTTTGGGCCGAGGCCGTGGCGCTGTACCGGGAAGGGGAGCCTTTGACGCTGCCGCCGGAGCTGGCCGCCAGCGCCCAGGAGCAGCAGCGGGAGTTTACCGAGGACGATCCCCGGCGGGGGCTGGTGGAGATATACCTGGAAACCCTTCTGCCTGCGGAGTGGGAAAGCTGGGATATTGGCCGCCGCCAGGGCTGGTTCTCTGAGGACGACAGCATGAGGGCGGTGGGCACCGTGCGCCGGAACTTCGTATGCGCTGCCGAGATTTGGGCGGAGTGCTTTGGTAATGACCTGCGTAAATTCCCCCGTCTGGATCGCGGGGAGGTTATCGCTATCCTGCGGCAGCTCCCGGACTGGAAAGAGGACCCCAAGCGGCAGCGGTGCGGGGTATACGGGAAGCAAACGCGGTTTAGACGTGTGACATAACCCGGTGCCGCAAGTGGCACAAAAGGCCCCTGCGGCCTATGTGACTGTCACGCGGCTGTGACGCTTGTGACAGCCGTGTGACAGTCAAGTGTCACGGGCTACGGCCTACGGCGGCGGGCGTTTCCGGGTTTTGTGACGCTTGTGACAGTAGTTTATATGAAATATATGAATTAAAGAGAAAACCGTGTTGCGCCCGCTTAATGCGCCTGCCTACGCGTGAGCGCAGGCACAAGCGTCACAAGTGTCACAACAGCCAAAATCCCAAACGTTTGTGAATTTGGAGGACCTATGGAAAAAACCGTGGAAGCATATCTCCGCGACCGAGTAAAAGCGGCAGGCGGCCTCGCCTTGAAACTGGTATGCCCTGGGTGGACCGGGGTGCCGGACCGGCTGATACTCCTTCCGGGGGCCAGGGTCTACTTTGCGGAAACAAAGGACCTCGGCAAGACCCCAAAGCGGAGGCAGCGTTATGTGCATGGGCGGCTTCGGGCTTTGGGCTTCCAGGTCTTTGTGCCTGACAGCAAGCCTGCCGTCGACGCCATGATGGCCGCCATCAGCGAGGAGGGCCGGACATGAAGTACACCCCCCACGAATACCAGCAGTTTTGTATTGACTACCTCCTGGCCCACCCCGCCGCCGGGCTGTTTTTGAAGCCGGGCATGGGGAAAACGTCCGTGGCCCTGACAGTGGCGGACCGGCTGTTGTATGACAGCTTCGAGGTGTCCAAGGTCCTGGTGATCGCACCCCTGCGGGTGGCGGAGGATACCTGGAGCCGGGAAAGCGAAAAGTGGGACCACCTCCGCCATCTGCGGATCAGCAAGGTCCTGGGGACCGCACAACAGCGGCGGGCGGCCCTGGCCCGGAGCGCCGACGTCTATTGCATCAACCGGGAGAACGTGGCGTGGCTGGTGAAGTATTACGGCCTGAACTGGCCCTTTGACCTGGTGATCGTTGACGAGCTGTCCAGCTTCCGAAATCCCAGCTCCCAACGCTTCAAGGCCCTGCGGAAAGTGCGGCCCCTGATCAAGCACCTGTGGGGCCTGACCGGCACCCCCCGCCCCCGGAGCCTGTTGGACCTCTGGGCGCAGGTGTACTTACTGGATCAGGGGGAACGGCTGGGCCGGACATTCACCGCATACCGCAATCAATACTTCACCCCTGGCCGCCAGAATGGATATGTGATCTATGAGTGGAAGCCCAGGCCGGGGGCGGAGGACCAGGTCTACAGCCTGATCTCCGATATTTGCGTAAGCCTGGAAACCAAGGGCAACGTGAAGATGCCGGAGCTGGTGGAAACCGTGAGGCCGGTGGTCCTGTCCCCGGAGGCCCGTGCCCTATACGAGAGCATGGAGAGGGACGCCCTTCTGGAGCTGGCCGAGGACGTCATAGACGCCGGGAGTGCAGCGGCGGTAAACGGAAAGCTGTTGCAGATCGCGGGCGGGGCCGTCTACGACGAGGACCACGTCGCCCATGAGCTTCATACCGACAAGCTGGACGTCCTGGAGGATGTTCTGGAGGAGACCGCCGGGGAGCCGGTATTGGTGGCCTACCGATACCAGCATGAGCGGGACCGCATCATGGCCCGGTTCCCCCAGGCGGTGCAGCTGAAGAACAGCGACACCATAGCGGCCTGGAACCGTGGGGAGATACCCTTGCTGCTGGCCCACCCTGCCGGGGTCGGGCATGGGCTGAACCTCCAGGACGGCGGGCACATCGTCGTTTGGTATGGCCCCATGTACGACCTGGAGCTTGACGAGCAATTCAATGACCGCCTGCACCGGCAGGGGCAGCGGTCCGCCACCACCAGCGTGATCTACCTGGTGGCCGAGGGCACCGTGGAGCAGGACGCTATGGCAGCTCTGCGGGAAAAGGCCGATGGGCAAAACGCCATGATGGCCGCTATCCGGGCCAGGCTGAAAAAATACAGGGATATGGAGGTTTGACTATGGCAAGGAACAAATACCCAGGCCGTTGCTACTGCTGCGGGAAGTGGATAGAACCGGGCTATGGGCATTTTGAGAGGGTCCGGGGCGCTTCCCCCGGCCAGCCCAAGTGGCGGATCAAGTGTGTCCAATGCGCCAGCGGGCGGGTGTTGACCGATAAGGACCCCGGTGTGATCTGGGCGAAGAAAGCGGCTAAAGAGGCAAGGAGGGTTTGACTATGAGCAGCATTGTGATGGATAAGGAAACGATTTTCACCGATGAGCTTATCCGGGAGAATGCCCGGTTGACAATCCAGCATGAGGCGGATCATGAGCGTATTCTGGCGTTGCTCGATCTGGTGAAACAGCTTGAACAAGAGAACAGTGAACTTTCCAGCCGGGCCGAGCAGACGGAGGGTGACCTGGGCCTGGTGGCGGCAGGGCTGGAGCGAGAGAAGGTTCTGTCCTCCAAGCTGGACCAGGCTATCCAGGATTTACACTTCGTAATGGCAGGCGGCGACGCCTGTGCGATTTGCAAAAACAAGTGCCTGATGGGTACGGCGGACGCCTGTGCACCGCGCTGGAAAGGCTTGGATGACTGAGAGGAGGGAGTGGATTGATGGGGGGTGAGTTCCCAGGGAAGCTGAGGAGGCTCAGGGAGCTGAGGGGCATCAGCCGGAGAGTTTTGGCAGATTTCTGCGGGCTGAGCAAAAGCGCGGTAGCACGATACGAGCGAGGGGAGCAGGAGCCTACGATCCGCGTAATCTGCCGGATAGCGGATTACTTCGATGTCTCAACGGATTACCTTCTGGGGCGGAAAGAAAATTTATGAAGTGTCCCGGATACGGGACACGGCCCTCAAAATCTGCTGTACAATTACCGTGTAGGGCTATACCATGCGCGGTAATTTTTTGATTTGAGAGGTGAGGCAGCGTGGCCCGCGGAAAGTTTGAATATTGGTTGACTGAAGACGGGCTGACGCTGTTGAAGGGATATTCCCGGCGCGGATTGAACGATGAACAGATAGCCGCAAAAATGCACATAGCTCCGTCTACGCTCTATGAGTGGAAAAAGAAGTTCTCGGAGATTTCGGAGGCCCTAAAAGAGGGGAAAGACCTTCCGGACATCAAGATGGAAAACGCCCTGTATGAAGCCGGGATAGGCGGAAACGTCACAGCAATGATTTTCTGGCTGAAAAACAGGCTTAAAAGCGATTGGAAGGACAAGCCTGTGGAGGATGCCCAGGTCGCCGCCCTGGAGACGGCCATGCGGGCCCTGGCGGATATTATCGAGAAGCCAACACAGGACCGAAATATTGAGGATTTTGAGTGATGAACATTCCAGCCCCATTTTCAGAAAACCAAAACGCTTTCTTTTGGCGCTGCTTCAACAGCTGGCTTAACGTGGCGGAAGGCGGTAAGCGCGGCGGAAAAAACGTCCTTATCACCCTGGCCTACTGCGCCATTCTAGAGAAGCACCCGAGCAAGATACATTTGATTGCCGGAGTCTCTACATCTACGGCACGGCTGAATATCCTGGACTGCGACGGCTACGGAATGCTGAACTTCTTTGAGGGACGCTGCCGTCCAGGCCAATATCAGAACCGGGACTGCCTGTATGTGCGAACGCCAACGGGTGAAAAAATCGTTCTTGTATCCGGCGGGGGAAAAGACCGGGATGAGCGGCTCATTAAGGGGAACACATATGGCACCGCCTATATCACCGAGGCCAACGAGTGCCATCCGAATTTTATCCAGGAGGTTTTCGACCGAACGATTTCCAGCCCGGACCGGAAGGTATTCCATGACCTGAACCCTAAGGCACCCGGTCATTGGTACTATGACATTCTGGATTTCCACGAGAGGCAGCAGGATGTTGATTTGCGCTATGGGTATAACTACGGTCATTTCACCATAGCGGACAATATGAGCATCTCCGATGACCAGCTACGCCGGATTCTCAAAACATACGACAAAGACAGCACGTGGTACAAGCGGGACATTTTGGGTCAGCGGTGCATTGCGGACGGCCTTGTGTATCCTATGTTCACTGAAGAGAAGATAGAGCTGGACGCAGAACGCCAGTACCGCAAATACATGATCTCCATGGACTATGGCACCAGAAACCCCACGGCGATGATTCTGTGGGGCTTGTGCGATGGAGCGTGGTACGGGTTCAAGGAATATTACTTCAACAGCCGTGTGGAGATGACCCAGAAAACGGACCAGGAGTATTACGATGATCTGTGCAAGTTCGCCGGCGGCCTGCCCATCGACCATATCATAATTGACCCGTCGGCGCTGTCCTTTATCACGCTGGTGGAGAAAAAGCGTCGGTTCAAGGTCTGGGACGCTGACAATGACGTACTGGACGGCATCCGGCACACGGCGCAGTGTATTTCTGACGGCACGATCAGGATCTGCAAGAGCTGCGAGAACACCATCAAGGAATTTGGTCTGTATTCCTGGGATGAGGACGCCACAGAGGACAGGCCGGTCAAGGAGAACGACCACGCGATGGATGCTGTCCGCTACTTCGTCCAGACCACGGGCATTTGGAACAAAAAGAGCGGCAGGACGCTGTTTTGATGGAGAGGGGGTGTCAAGATGAAAACCTATCAGGACTTGGAGACAATCGGCCTCTCTGAAAAAAAGCGTATGGACTTTATCCGCGCCGTGGTGAATGAGCATAAGAACAGCGCGGATTATCAGATTGCGTCTGACGCTGAGTTGTACTACGCCAAGCAAAACCCAACGATTTCAAAGGCCCAAAAGTACGTCTACGAGGAGGACGGCACGAAGGTACCGGACATTTGGAGCAGCAATTACAAACTGACACACGGCTTTTTCCGGCGGTTCGTACTCCAACAGGTGCAATATGTTCTCTCCAACGGTGTGACCTTCCAGAAGAAGGAGGCGAAGGAGAAGCTGGGGGCCGATTTTGACAACCGCTTGCAGGAGCTGGCGAAGAAGGCCATGACAGACGGCGTTTCCTTTGGCTTCTGGAACCTTGACCATCTGGAGGTGTTCCCGTTCGCCGACACGCCCAGGTCTCCCGGCTTTTCCCCGATCTACGACCGTGACAGCGGGCTTTTGCGGGCGGGAGTGCGGTATTGGTGTACCATCGACAGCGGCGGGACCACAAGCGGCAAAACGGAGCGGTTCACGCTCTATGAGCAGGATGGGTATACCGATTATATCCGGCGCGAGGGAGAGGACATGGAGCCAATGGGGCCGCGCAAGCCGTACAGCGTGACCACACGGGCCAACGGACTGGGTGTTGTGGAGAGCGTCACAGGCGAGAACTACCCCGGATTTCCCATCATCCCAATGTGGGCAAATGACCTGAAGGAATCTGAAATTATCGGCATCCGCCCCTCCATCGACTGCTACGACTTTATTTCCTCCGACCTTGCCGGGGATATTTCCGACAGCAACGGTTTTTTTTGGACGCTGAACAACGCCCAGGGCATGGATGACGTTGACCTTGTGAAGTTTGTCAAGAAGATGAACTTGGTAAGGGCGGCGGCATTGGGGCGGGATGTAACGGCGGAGGCCCACACGCTGGAGATCCCGGTTGACGCCGCTATGCGGATGCTGGAAAAACTGCGCTCTGATATGTACGATGACATGATGCTTCTGGACACCGCAAAAGCGCTTACCAGCGACATGACAGCAACCGCGATCCGGTTTGCTTATCAACCTCAAGACGACCGAAGCGGCGATTTTGAATACTGCATCCGGGACTTTATTTCCCGCCTGCTGGCACTGCTGGGCATTGACGATAAACCGGCGTTCTCTTGGAACAGGATTGCGAACCAGACGGAGGAAATTCAAGCCATTTTGATGCTCGCTCCACACGTTACCCGCGAGTACCTTGTGAAAAAACTGCTTGCTATTTTGGGGGATTCTGACCTTGTGGAAGATATGCTCAATCAACTGGCGGCGGAGGACTTGGGCCGCTTTGACGAGGGTAACGCTGGTAACAGCGAAGCGCCATCCACAGAGGAGGCTATTGAAGCTGCGGAGGAGGCCGCGGGTAAAACGCTGAACGGTTCCCAGACCTCCAGCCTTATTACCGTAATTAAGGGCCTGAGAACCGGCGATATCACCGAGGGGCAGGCAGTGCGGATTCTCACAACGTCCATCGGCGTGACGCGGGAGGAAGCTTCGGCGATTATCCGGGGTGAGGAGTGATGTCAAAGAAGCCGGACTTCGGCCACCGACTGACCGACCAAGCGCTTTGCGCCCTGGAAAAGCGCATCGCCGCCGAATACCAGAAGGCGGCCAGTGAGCTGACCGGGAAAATTGATGCCTACTTTGAGAGCTTCAAAAAGCGGGACGCGGAACAGCTCCAGCTGATGCAGGACGGCAAAATCACAAAGCAGCAATACACCCAATGGAGGCTTGCCCAGATCGGACGCGGGAAGCGGTTTGAGGTCCTGCGGGACCGGGTGGCAGAGCGGATGACCAAAGCGAACGAGGTCGCCGCCGCAAATGTAAAATGGTATTGCCTAAAGTTAAAGGACGTTTCACAATGCGCCATAACAGGGGCAAAACCGCCGTTTGACATACTGTATTGTTATTTCTCTTTATACTTGTGCGCTAACGTTGTGCGCCAAATGTGCGCCAAAAAAGGAGAGTAGCATGGTCAAACAGATAAAGGGACAACTGTGGTTTTGCTGTCCGAAATGCGGGAAACGGCTGCACCCTGTTTTGCCGGGGGCCGTGTGCCGGGGCGTCATGGAGCGGTGCCGGGGGAAACTCCCCGATGGAACGCCCTGCGGCTGGACTGGCGAAATCAGGATAGACAAGGGGGCGTGATACTATGGCAAGTATCCGCAAAATTGAGGGGAAAGGGGGTGTGTCTTACAAAATCACTGTGTCGATGGGCAGGGACGCCCAGGACAAGCAGATTAGACACTTTAAGACCTGGAAACCCGACCGGCCCATGACGGCGCGGCAGATGGAGAAGGAGGCCCAGCGCGTGGCCCAGGAATTTGAGCGGGAGATCACGCTGGGATTCCAGGCGGACAACCGGCAGACCTTTGCCGACTATGCGGAATATGTCTATGATTTGCAGGTGCAACGGGGAGACAAGCCCCAAACCCTCCATAATGTGAAAATGCACCTGTCAAGGATAAATGAGCATATCGGCCACATGAAGCTGGCCGACATTCGGCCCCAGCACTTGACCGCGCTATATAGGAAACTGTCGGAGCCGGGGGAAAACCGCTGGCGGGTGTATGCGGCACCCGTGGTTGATTTTAAGGCCCTTGCGGGGGACAGCACACAAAAGGCTTTTGCCGACAGATGCGGAGTAAGCAGGGCGCAAATTGACCGCTTAATGAAGGGCCAGAATATCAGTACAAAGGCGGCGGCAGCGGTAGAGGCACATTTGGGCCGCAAGGATTTATTCAAAACTGTGGGAGGGGGTGAACCGCTGGCCCCCAAAACGATAAGGCGTTGTCATAGCATTATTTGCAATGTTTTAGGACAAGCCGAAAAGGAAATGATTATTCCTTACAATCCGGCAAAGAGGGCCACGCCGCCGCCCAACAGGGCCACCCGCCCGTCAGACTGTTTGCAGCCGGAACAGGTGCAAGAATTTCTTGACGCCCTGGAAACGGAGCCGATAGAGCTGCGGGCTATGATTACGCTGTTTCTTGTTACCGGGTGCCGCCGGGGTGAGATTGTGGGCTTAAAGTGGGACAAGGTTGATTTTTCCACGGGACAGATAAAAATTGATAGCAGCTTGAACTATTTGCCAGATCGTGGAGTGTATGAGGGAGAAACCAAAACGTGCAATAATCGGTATATCGTCCTTCCTAAAGAAGTGGTTGACCTGTTGCGGAAGTATCGGGCGTGGCAGTCAGAACAGCGGTTGAAAATGGGGGATCAGTGGCAGGATAGCGGCTATGTGTTCCCAGGCACCAACGGGGGGACGCCCAACCCGGCCTCTTTTAATGGCCGTTTGACACATTTTTGCGACCGGCACAACCTCCCCCGGATTCATCCGCATACATTCCGGCACACCTGTGCAAGTATTTTATTGACCAATGGTGTTGACGTGCTGACCGTTGCCAAAATGCTGGGCCATGCGGACACCTCCACCACCCTGGACACCTATGGACACGCCATAGATGAAGCCAAAAGGAAAGCGGCTGAATGTATTTCTGATACGATTTTAGGAAAGAAACAAGCTTAAATTGTGTTTTGCACTTGCAATCATGCCCAATATGTGGTATAATACGCTTGTATCAAGCAAGAGCAAACACAATTTAAGGAATATGAGCCATTGAGCCTATTAGTACCGCCGGGGCCTCCCGGTGATACTGGTAGGCTTATTTTTATTTGCAGAAAGGAGCGTTGAAAATGGCTAAAATGCGTAGTATTCCGAAAGCGGTTGAAGAAATCCGCGCAAAAGACCCCGAAACCTGTATTTCCGTCTGCGTCCTGCGCCGGTGGGTGAAGGAGGGCAAAGTACCCACGGTAAAGACCGGGAAAAACTTCCTTGTCAATATGGACGCCCTGGAGGCTTATATGGCCGGTGGAGGTTCCGCCTATGCTGATTCCTGACCTCTTACTTGAAGGGCAGGAAAACGCTATCCCGCTGCGGCAGTTAAAGGCCATGACCGGCAGGAGGGGCCGCGACCTTCGCAAGCAGATCGAGAGGGAGAGGCGGCGCGGTATTCCTATTCTGTCCGATAATGTGGGCGGCTACTTCCTGCCAGCGAACGAGGGGGAGAGGGAGCAGTTTGTAAAATCCATGAGGCATAGGGCGGGGGAAATTCTGAAATCGGCGGCGGCGATTGAGCGGGGGTGAATGACCTGTGACCACGCAAGAAATATTATCCCGGCTGCGGGGCGTGAAGGGAGGCCGGGGCCAGTGGACGGCCCTGTGTCCTGCCCATAACGACACCCACAACAGCCTGTCTATTTCCACGGGCCAGGATGGGCGCATACTCTTTAATTGCCATGCCGGGTGCAGCGTGGACGCTATCGCCGGGGCGCTGGGCCTGTCTGTCAAGGACTTATTCGAGGACAAGGCCCAGGGCCAGGGAAAGCCCCAGATTGAGGCCATATACACCTATCCGAGCGGGGCGCAAAAGCTGCGCCGGACGGACAAGTCTTTTGTGTGGCGGCGTTCAGATGGCAAGGGCGGGTGGGCGTACAACCGCCAGGGCGTCCCCCATAGCCTTTACATAGCGGGGGAGCTGACCGGGGCCGTGTTCGTCTGCGAGGGCGAGAAGGACGCCGACAACCTTCACAAGCTGGGCTATGACGCCGCCAGCGGCGAGGATGGAGCCGGGCCGGGGAAGTGGCGCAAGGAGTACACCGAACAGCTGCGGGGCCGCTCTGTGTGCATCTTCCAGGACAATGACGATATAGGCCGGGCCTATGCCCAGGAAACCGCCGCCGCCCTGCATGGTGTGGCGTCCAGCGTCCAGGTATTGGACATTTCCACGGTATGGCCGAAGATCCCGGAGCATGGGGACGTGTCCGACCTGATCGCCAGGGCGGGGGCAGAAAAAGCCTGTGAACTGATTGCAAAGCTGATTGCCGCAACCCCACAATGGGCGCCGGCGGCTGACCCGTTTTTGTCGTGCTTCAAATCGCTGGACAGCTTCACCGAGGAGGAGGCAACGTGGCTTATCCCCGGATGGGTGCCGGAGGGACAAATCACCCTTATGGCAGCGGATGGAGGCATAGGCAAGACCACACTGTGGTGTAACATGATCGCCGCTATCAGCAGCGGCCAGAGGTGCATATTAGACCCGCCCGGACACCAGCGCCAGCCCCGGAAAGTGGCGTTTCTGACCACCGAGGACAGCGTTAGGAAAAAGCTGAAGAAGAAGCTGCGCCTTGCGGGTGCAAATATGGGGAATATTATCACGCCTGACTTTTTGGCAGACAAAGAGGGCGTTTTGCGCGGGCTGAAATTCGGTTCCAGTGAAATGGAGCGGTTTGTGCGGTATTTTAAGCCCGCCCTGTGCGTCTTTGACCCGGTGCAGGGGTTTGTACCACCTGACATAAACATGGGCAGCAGGAACGCCATGCGGGACTGTATGGCCCCCTTAATCAGCCTGGGGGAAGAAACCGGGACAACCTTCCTTGTGGTGTGCCATACCAACAAGCGCCCAAAGGCCAGCGGGCGGGACAGGATCGCGGACAGCGCCGACCTGTGGGACGTGTCTCGTTCTGTGCTAATGGCCGGATATACGGAAGATCAGGGCGTCCGCTATCTGTCCAATGAGAAAAACAACTATGCCCAGCTTCAAGAAACGGTGCTGTTCACCATCGACCAGGACGGACAAGCCCAGGTGGAGGGGACAAGCTGGAAACGCGACCGGGAATATACGCAAGAGGCCGCTGTGAACACGTCCGCCCCCAAAAGGGACGATTGCAAAGAGTGGATTTTGCAGGAGCTGGACGAGGCCGGGGGCGCTATGCCCTCCAAAGACATGGAGAGCAAGGCCAAAGCGGCGGGGTACAGTTTTCGGACGCTGCGCCGCGCAAAGGACGAGCTAAAACAGGCCGGGACGGTGAAATACTTCCAGACCGGCGGGGCAAAGGACAAAGTATGGCATATCCAAAAAGTGGGGTTTACGGAATTGCCGGATGATACACCCACGCCGTGGACAAATGAAAGCCCGACCGTGTGACATTGACAAATGGACAAATGAACCTCCAAACCGTTGAAAACACTATGTTTTTTTCATTTGCCCAGGTGGTCAAGTGAGGAAATGAAAATGGACAAGTGACGCTTTCATTTGCCCAGGTGGTCAAGAGGGGAAACCGTTGATTTACAAGGCTTTTCGGTTCATTTGTCCACGTTCTCAAGGAAACACGGACGGAAGATTTACATTGTATTTAGGCATAAAAAAGGGGACAGCATGAAAATAACCGTTGCATATCTGCCGGAGGACGAAAAGGAGGCCACCGCCGCGCTTGCGGCCCTTCGCCGCCTCCATCCTGACGGGAAAGTGCGGAAAAGTGACCGCCACCCGCCGTATTTGCACATTTACTTAACCACGAAACGGCAAAAGGACACGGGCGGCGCTTGACTATACCGCCATATTGTGGTAAACTATCATCATGAATAAGGCATGAGTACCGCCCGCGAGGGTTAGCCAATAAAAGGCATGGGAACAGCTGCAACCGCTGTCTCATGCCTTTTTCATATATTCAGCCGACAGGCGTTAAATGGAGGTTCACATGAACGACAACACCCAGCAGCAGACTACTCCCACCCCGGAGGGAACAGGGGGAAAGATGTTCACCCAGGACGAGGTGAACAAGATCGTTTCTGACCGTCTGGCCCGTGAGCGGGAGAAGCAGACCCAGCAGACGGCCCTTGACGAGCGAGAAAAGGCGCTCAGAGAGCGCGAACAGGCTTTTGAGGCAAAGGAGGCCAGGGCCGCGAAAGAGGCGGCTGTGCGGGCCTATTACACGGATAAGGGCATTGTGGGCGCTGCCCTTGATATAGCCATGAAGGGCAGCAGTACGGAGATTGACGCCCTGGAGCTGGACGGCGGCAAGGTGAAGGACTACGGAGCCATTGACGCCCTGATCGGCGGACTGTTCGCCGGTTTGGTAAGCACCACAACCACAATCGGCGCAAATACGCCCACCCCGCCCGTCAACACCGGCGGCGGGTCTGACCGGCTGGCCGAAGCCTTTAAGCCTAAAATCTGATTTTTAGGAGTGATTTTATGGCTATCAACTTAGTGACAAAATTCTTGCCCTATGTTGATGAACAGTTTTCCACGGAGAGCAAGAAAAGCCTCCTGACCAACCAGGATTTCACCTGGACGGGGGCGCATACGGTGAAGGTCTACAAGATCAGCACCAGTGACATGAACGACTACGACCGCAACGGCGCAAAGAGCGCCACCCAGTGGAGCCGGTACGGCGCTGTGGCCGACCTGGACGCCACCACCGAGGAATTTACCCTGACAAAAGACCGCTCTTTCACCTTCGCCATTGACAAGCTGGACACGGACGAAACCGCCCAGCAGCTTCAGGCGGCGTCTGCCCTGGCGCGGCAGAACAGGGAAGTGGTCATTCCCGAGGTGGACAGCTACACCTACGGTGTGATGTGCAGCAAGGCGGGCCACAAGCCCGACGCCAAAGCCCTGACCGCCACCAACATCTACGCCGAGATTTTGGCGGCGTCTGAGGCCCTGGACAATGCGGAGGTGCCGGAGACTGGCCGGGTGCTGGTGGTGACGCCCGCCACCTATGCCCTGATGAAAAAGAGCAAGGACATTGTGATGGAAACCGATGTGGGGAACGATATGCGCCTGCGCGGTGTGATCGCCACCCTGGACGGCGCGGCGGTGATGAAGATTCCCGCTGTGCGTCTGCCCGCCGGTTTTGGCTTTATGCTGGCCCACCCCGTGGCGACCGTGGCCCCGGTGAAGCTGGAGGACTTCCGCATCCACCAGGACCCGCCCGGCATCTCCGGTTCTCTGGTGGAGGGCCGTATCTGCTACGGCGCGTTTGTCCTGGATAACAAGACGAAGGCCATTTATTATCAAGCTCTGCCCGCCGTCGCCAGCAAGACGGCAAGCAAGGGCTGACCCAATGGGGCGCGTGGGCGATAGCCTGTGCGCCCCGCCTCATAGGTGATGATATGGGCAAAAAACGCTTGAGAATGGGCACGTCAACGGAGGTACGGCGGGCTGTGAACAAAATCAACAATATGTTACTCAACAACGAGATCAGCGCTACAACGGCCAATGCTCTGCTGTACGGCTGTAAAGTCTGCCTGGGCGCGATCCGGGTTGACGAACAGCAAGCCAGGCTTGACGAGCTGGAGAGAGCAATTAAGGAGTTGGAAGTGGATGGAAAGAAATATTTCTGATTTGCGGAGGTGCTGAGAGTGAACAAGATTTATGAACTTGCGGCGCGGCTGGAGCGGGTGCGGCTGGATATCATCAACCGCCCCCCGGCGGACGCTCTGAGCGTGAGCCTGGAGGCGTTTTATAGGGAACACACGGAGGCTGACCTAATGGAGTTGGCGGCGGCGCTGGAGAGCGATCCGGTATGATTACCGTTGAATGTGAGGCGGGGAAGCTCCGCATAAAGGACCATTGGGTGTTGTGCCCGGTTTGCCGCCGGGGGAAGGTCCTCAAGCTCCGCCCAGGAACCAGGGCCGAAAATTTGGCGGTGTACTGCCGGGTCTGCAAGACGGAATCGGTTGTGGATATTCTTACTTAGGAAAACGGCGAAAAAATAACGACCAAGCAACGACCAAAACCGCCGGAAATGGAGAAAAAAGAAAGCCCTGTATCTGTTCTGCTACAATGGATACAGGGCTTTCTTCTTGTGGTTGCGGAGACAGGACTTGAACCTGCGACCTCCGGGTTATGAGTTCAAAAATAATCGTTTTCTATCGTTCTGTAATGTGGCTCAAAGCATTGAAAACACTAGGTTTTTTGATTTCATCGTTTTGCATCGTGCAGTAAAATAGTTGAACTTTTTGTAATGGAGTTGAATTTTTGTTGAACTCAGAACAAGGGCCAGGGGGGAACGCCCCCCGGCCCTCTTCCTTATCCCCCGACAGCCAATACACGGCCCCGGCAAATGCCGCAGTGATCGGAAGCAAGATGATGAAACTTATAGGCCCGCTCTACCTCAAAAGCCGTATCTCCACGTTCAAGCCTGATTTTCATTGGTCCGCCCCTTTCAAATAGAGGGCCTTTACTTTCTCCAGCAAAGCCCGGTCCGCTTTTATGGCGGCTTCATCGTCCATACTGTGGTTACGCTTTAGTTCGTCCGCTATGGGCCCCCGGTATTCCACGGGGAGGCTACGGTGTATATCACTGATTTCATTGGCAATGGCGTCAAGGTCCATGACCTGCCGGTGTTCCTCCGTAGACTTCTCCAACCACTCCACACCGTGTCTCCATCCCACAGTGAGCTTGAAAGAGGCTATGGCGTCCTCCAGGGAAGTATTGACGATATGGAGCATATCGGCCAGCCATGCGGCCTCACTCTCTGTAATCGCCTTTTGCGGGGAGCTCTCGAAGTGTTCTTCAAGGCAAGTGTTCAGCAACGTTTGCGCTTGCTCCAAGCCCGTGAAGATAGGCCACATAGCGTTAGAGATTACACGCCGTTCCCATTTGGTGCTTTTAGTCGGGAATATCAAAATAACTTTCCTCCTTGCAATCGGGAGGGGGCCGTGGTACACTATTGGCATCAGGACCCCCTCATGGTCTTGGTTCTGGGTCCCCTGCATCGTGCTTTGGTCGGCGTTGATGCAAGGGGCCTTTCTCATGCCATCACGAACCGGCGGGCGGTG
>OFGA01001525.1_pt1 | contig 15822 bp, 17 predicted proteins | sample 1521471 | NCBI WGS metagenome assembly OFGA01 (sample SAMEA3504086, study PRJEB24116) | mouse gut metagenome | biome: mouse gut; feature: mouse-associated habitat; material: faeces | place: Denmark | collected 2011
TGAATTGGAAGATTATCAAAATAAATTAGGTGCTTCAGAATCTAAAGTTTAGAGAGTGATTCTTATTTAGAATTGCTCTTTTATTTTACAAAAAGGAGGAAATTAAAATGCATATAAACAAATTAAAAGAAAAATTGGATATAAAAATACAACAAGAATATGATAAGTTTATAGAAAAGTTAATGAAACTTTCTCCAAAAGAGATTATAGAAAGCTCATATGAAAAAATATTTAAAGAAGAATTTATTTCAATGATTCAAGGAAAAGAACTTTCAAAACCAGAAATTAATAGGTTATTTATTTAAAATGATTTTTACATATGTTCACTTTTTGATTAATAATTAAATTTATAACTTATATAACAAATAATACCTTTATAATTATAGTATGTGATTATTGATATTATTATTTTTATGATATACGATGTTAGTGTAAAAAGATTTATTGATAAAAAACTATAACAGATTTAAAAGTTATTTAATGATTAATTTGATAGGTTAGGAGGGAAGAAAGGTATATCGTGGTTATTAAATGCTTATATATAAATATTTTAATTAGATAATTAAGGATAATTTTAGAAAAAATAGTTTAATATGGAGGAAAATATGAAAAAAATATTTAAAATTTATTTAACCAGTACAATTGTTGGATTTATATTATTTTACCCAACTTATATTGTTGCAGCAACAGTCCATGCATCACATTATGCTCATTTAAGTTGGAGATATGGTAGTTCTTTTAATGTACGATATACACCAATTACTAGTGAAGTAAATTGGACAAGTAATATTGATACTGCAATTAGTGGATGGAATAGTAAAGCTGGATCTGGTATTAAAAGAACAAGCAATGGATCACATATAATGTTAAGTTATAATTGGGGGAATACTGGATGGTACGCATATGCTAGCTCATCTGGTAATATTAGATTGAATAATATTACACCTGCTAAATATAGAAATGAAGTAGTGGCACATGAACTTGGACATGGTTTAGGATTGGGGCATGTGAATTGTTCAAGTGAGGTTATGAGGGAAACTGGATTTAAAGGCAGTCATTATCCATATGAGGGTGATATACAAGGATTTAAGAAACGGTAGAGGTGGAAAAGTATGAAAAATATAAAAGTAGCAATATCGATAGTATTTGGAATTTTAAGCTCGTTAATTATTATAACTATATTGGAAAATGGAAAAGATTACAGTTATTTTGAAAAGACTGATACTAATGAAGAATTGTTTATACAGGATATAAATTATAGTACAGATATTGATCTTATAAAAAAATCTGATATTATTTCAGAAATAAAAGTAATTGAACAATCTGAAATATTTGAACATAAAGGAGTAAACTTTATTTTAAGTAAAGTAATTGTAAAAAACTGTATAAATGGCAATGTAGATAAAGGAAACAAAATCGAAATTTTACAAACTGTTATTGATAATAATGAAATGGAAATATTATCATTAAATGAGGATTATGTTTTATTTTTAGAGAAGTATCGTGGACCAATTGTTGAAAACGCTTATGTTATCAGCGGTGTGAATTTAGGAATGTTAAAAGTTATAGGAGAAGAAATTCAATTAAATAAAGTACAGTATGATAATTTTCAAATTTTAGAAAATAATTCTAGAATTAACAAAAAGGAGTTAATCAATGAAATATCCAAAAATATTGAATAGATCTAAATTGCTGATTTTATTTATTGTTTTTATTTTTTCAGGGTGTAGCTCAATAAACACTTTAAAATTTAAAAATATTGTAAAAGTTAATGATGTATATTACCAAAAAACATCTGATTTGGTTTCTTTGGATGAATTAGGTTCTGAATTGGGCAAAGTAAAATTAACAACTCCTAAAACTAATGGAAAATATGAGTTTGTTAATTACGAAGCAAGTAAATTAGAAGTTGGAACAAAAATCTATAAATTAGAAAATGAGGATTTTATAGCAGTAGAAATAAAGGATATTGATACCGTTTATCAAAAGTATAAAAGAATTTCACCAAATGAAATAATTGAAAAATAATAATATAAATTATCTCAATTAGCTAATAAATATAGGTAAAATCAATTTTAAATAAGTTGATTTTACTTTTTTAAAACGAAAAAGTTAATTAAATATGTGAACAGTTTCATTCAGAATTAAAAACAGATATGGGAATAGAAAGAATGCCCAGTGGAGAATTCAAAACAAATGAACTGATATTATATGTGGTGATGTATACATATAATATATCCTAAATTATTCATGGGAATGTACTAGTAACTAAAAACTATCAAATAATATCTATTTTTGATGTTTAAAATAGTTATCCACCATCAATTTGTGAATAACTGTAGCTAAAAAAGTGTAGTTTTGAACTACATTCAACAACATATTGAATTAATATATTAAATTTTTAATTTCTGATAGTATTTTATGAATTCTTTCTTATACCTGTATGCACTGCTGAATGACAATGTTATCTTTCTTGCATGTCGTACAACCTTTACTGCTGTCTTTTGATATTTGCATATAAATGTATTCATACTGTTATTCAGTAAATTATTTTAATTAAAATAATTTACTGAATAACACGATAGATGGCAGTGAATTACCAATTGATAATACAATATATGATAAAGAAACTACAGAGTTAAGACATGGAACTGCTGCAAAAACTTACTCTGCCTATCATTTGAATGCATCTTATGATTTATTAGAACGCACTTATGATGATATTATCATTCAAGGTGAAGCAAAAAAGAATGAAAATGATGCCTTTTGTCAACTTGTTGACAGATATAAGGGAAAGAAGGCTATCTTTATTGCCGATAGAAATTATGAATCATACAATGGATTTGAACATGTCGTTCAATCTGGAAATAAATATCTTATAAGAATGAGAGATATTTACTCAAAATTATGTATCACTCAATTTTTAGGTCCGTTCCCTGATGGTGAATTTGATGTTGATGTTTTCAGAATGTTGACTTTAAAACAAAATAAGATGATCAAAGCCTGTCCTCAGCTCTATAAATTCGTGCCTAAAACTATGAGATTTGATTTCATGTCAAAAGAAGATCCATGGTATGAATTTCAATGCAGAGTTGTAAGATTCAAGATAACTGACGATACATATGAATGTATTATTACTAATCTTGACAGGAATGAATTTTCAACTGATGAAATCAAAGATTTATATAATAGAATATGGGGAATTGAAACATCATTTAGAGAACTGAAATATGCAATTGGATTAAATGCATTTCATTCCAAAAAAAGAAACTTATTCAACAGGAAATATATGCACGAATTATACTTTACAATTTCTGTCAGCGCATTATACAGGAAGTAAAGATTCCAAAGAAAGATAAAAGAAAATATGAATATCAGGTTAATTTTACAAGATCATTTCATATACTAAGGCATTTTATCAATAAAAAAGGTGGAAAAATTCCACCAGTAGATCATCTCATAGCCAAAGAAATACTGCCAATTCGCCCAGGCAGAAGTCATACACGCAATGTTCAATCAAAAACAGTCGTGTTCGTCAACTATAGGTTTGATTAACCACTAACTATTATATACCTTAACAAATGTAGTATCAATACTACACTTTTTCAGCTTGAACAAATGAAAAATCAGAAGACAATACTCGTTTTGTATTGCTTCTGGTAAAAATATTGTCATCTTAACTTAATGACATTGTATAATCAATAGTCATTATATTGTTTATATATAAACAAATAAGAGTAGTGAATTTGTTGACACTACCTTAAATATTTAGGGTGGAGTATTTATAACTATAATTGGTTTTTTATCAGTATTTGCTATATTAATGATTCCATTTATGAAGAGTGGTGGATTTGAATTGTTAGCTTGTGCTTTGGCATTGTCTATTCAGATATCAATAATTACAATATATTTTGATAATAAAATAAAGTGAATAGGTTGTGTTTAAAAATAATTTTTAAAACTATAAAGTTAGGGAGAAATAAAGGTATTAAAATATATATATGTGATAATTGGTACTATATATATTTTATATGTGTATTTGGAATTTTAATGTTTCCTTTTATAGAGACTCATTCTTTGGATGGCTGGATGAGTATGATCATGTGTTTTTTAACTTTATCAATTCAGGTTTCGTTAATTGTGGTATATTTTAATCATAAAAAAGGATAATTATTTTGGATATAACCCATAATGGGTTATATTTTTTATATATTGTAAACTTGTAATAAAAATAAGTTTACAATATGTGAGGTTTTTGTTATGCTTAAAAAGAGGTGAGAGAATGAGTGTTAAAAATGAAATTATAAGTTTATTAGAAAAAAATAGAGATACTCCTATTTCAGGACAAGTAATAGCTGATAGTTTAAATGTTACTAGAGCAGCAGTTTGGAAAGCAATCAAAGTTTTAAAAGAGGAAGGTTATAATATTGAAGGTACACCAAATAAAGGGTATATACTATTAGGAAATAATGATATTTTATCGAGTCAAGGAATTGCTTGTTATTTAGATGAAGATATAGATATTTATACATATAAGTGTTTAGATTCTACAAATACTCAGATGAAAAAATTAGCAGTTGATGGTGGTAAAGATCATTCAGTAATTATAGCAGAACAGCAAAGTGCTGGAAGAGGACGTTTTGGTCGTAGTTTTTATTCACCGGCTAAAAAAGGAATTTATATGAGTGTATTATTGAAAAGCTGTAAAAATATTCATGATGCTACAATTATTACAATTCAAAGCGCAGTAGCAATAAATCGAGCAATTAAAAGATTATATAATTTGAAAACAGATATAAAGTGGGTTAATGATTTGTATTATCAAGGAAAAAAGATTTGTGGGATTTTAACTGAAGTGATTAGTGATTTTGAAAGTGAAATGATTGAGGCAATTATTATTGGGATTGGTATTAATGTTTCTACAAGTGAGTTTCCAAGTGAACTTCAAAATAGAGCAACATCATTACGATTAAATAATGTTAATCGTAATCAGTTTATTGCAGAAATTTTAAGGCAGTTATTTTCTATTATTGATGAGGATTTTGAATTGGTTTTAGCTGAATATAAAAGGTTATCGTGTGTTTTAGATAAAGAAATTGAATTTAGTGTGAAAGGACAAAAATATAAGGGAATTGTTAAAGATATCAATGATTTTGGTAATTTAGTTGTTGAAAGTGGTGGAAAAGAAATGATTTTAAATTCAGGAGAAATTAGTATTATTGGAGAATTTTATGAAACAAAATAAATTGTTTACAACAACTAATATTATTTATTGTTCACTTTTTACAGCTTTAATAACGATTGGTGCTTTTATTCAGATTCCAGTTCCATATATGGATTATTTTACATTACAATTTTTCTTTGTTTTATTAGCAGGAATTTTATTAGGATCTAAATTAGGGGGATTAGCTGTTTTATTATATGTGGTTATTGGATTGGCTGGTTTACCAGTATTTGCTTCTGGTGGAGGATTGGCATATGTTTTGAGACCAAGTTTTGGATATTTACTTGGATTTATTGTAGGTGCATATTTAACTGGTTTAGTAAGTGAAAGAGTAACTTGGACACCTATAAAAAGATATACATTTGCGGTGTTTTGTGGTTTATTAGCAACATATTTTATTGGGTTGAGTTACAAATATTTTATTTTGAATTATTATGTTGGAACACCTATTTCATGGAAATTAGTTTTATTATCATGTTTTCCACTTGATTTACCAGGTGATATTTTTCTAAGTGTGATTGCAATAGGAGTAGGGGTACGATTTAAGAAAAGAGGCTTAGGATGTTAGAAAAGATAGTAAGGCGAATTATTGATGGTCAGGATATTAGTCGTAAAGAGGCAGAGTTTTTAATTGATGTTGATTTACAGCAGTTGAAACAGGCAGCTAATCAAATTAGAGAATATTTTTGTGGTAATGATTTTGATTTATGTTCAATTATAAATGGTAAAAGTGGTAGATGTAGTGAGGATTGTAAGTATTGTGGACAATCAATTCATTATCAAACAAAGATTAAAGTTTATGATTTACTTGAAAAAGAGATTATTGAGGATATAGCTGTTTATAATGCTAATCAAGGTGTGGGACGTTTTTCAATTGTTACTTCAGGTAGATATTTAAGTGATGAAGAATTTTCAAAGATTATTGAAATATATCAATATCTTAATAATAGAGTTAAGATTTCTTTATGCGCTTCACTAGGTTTATTAAACTTAGAACAATTTAATGAACTAAAAGCAGTAGGGGTTAAAAGATACCACAATAATTTAGAAACCTCAAGAAACTATTTTACAAAGATTTGTACAACTCATAGTTATGATCAAAAGATCAAAACTATTAAAGCTGCTAAACAGGCAGGATTAGAAATATGTAGTGGTGGAATTATGGGAATGGGTGAATCTTGGAATGATCGTCTGGATTTGGCTTTTGAGCTTAAGAGTCTAAAAGTGAATTCTATTCCCATTAATATATTAAATCCTATTTTAGGAACACCATTACAAGACCATAAGCCTTTAGCAAAAGAAGAAATTGAACGGATCATAGCTGTCTTTAGGTTTATTCATCCTAGTGCAGTAATAAGGATGGCTGGAGGGAGAGGTTTATTGAATGATAAAGGAATGGGTGTTTATAAAAGTGGAGGTAATGGTGCAATTACAGGTGATATGTTAACAACCCAAGGAATTACAATTGCTGAAGATAAAAAGATGATTAAGATGTTAGGGTTTAAGGTAAATAAAATATGATTAAAGGACTATTTATAACAGGAACTGATACAGATATTGGTAAGACATATGTAACTTCTAGAATTATAAAGGAATTAAAGCAACATAGATATAAAGTTGGATATTATAAAGCTGCTTTAAGTGGTGTAGAAAAAGGAACTGAAAAGATGATTTTAAGTGATCAGGATTTTGTTTGTCAATTTGCTGATTTAGATGAAATAAACAGTAAAGTTTCTTTTGTATATGAAGATGCTTATGCACCACATTTAGCTGCTAAGAAATCAAATTGTTTAGTTGATTTGAATGTAATTAAAAAAGACTTAGATGATATGGTTATGCACCATGATATTGTTATAATAGAAGGAAGTGGAGGAATTATTTGTCCTTTACGAGATGATGAAAATATGATTATGCTTAGTGATGTTATGAATTTAGCAAAATTTCCACTAATAATTGTTACATCATCTGGTTTAGGAAGTATTAATAGTGCTGTATTAACTGCTTTATATGCAAAAAGTTTAGGATTAGAAGTTCTAGGTTTTATTATGAATTATTTTGAGGAGGATAGTATACTTCATTGGGATAATCAAAGGATGATAGAAAAATTAAGTGGATATCGGGTATTAGGATATCTTGGTAAAAATAGTGATAAAATAAAAAAGATAAGTTAATAAATCAAATATTTAAAATAGGGTGAAAATATGAAAACAATGATTGAATATGTAAAAAATGAACTTTTACAAAGAGAATATAATATTGCTATTGATTTTACAATGGGTAATGGTAATGATACTTTGACGTTGAGTAGATTAGCTAAAAAGGTATATAGTTTTGATATTCAAGATAAAGCACTAGAAAATACGAAGAAGTTACTTAATGATATTGATAATGTAGAATTGATATTAGATAGTCATGAAAATTTTGATAAATATGTTCAAAATTTTGATGTGGGAATTTTTAATCTTGGTTATTTACCTCAAGGAGATCATACTATCACTACTAAAGTATCAACAACTTTAGTGGCAATAAAAAAAGCAGTGCAGTATTTAAATGAAAAAGGACATCTTTTTATCGTTGTTTATATTGGTCATTTTGAAGGAAAAGAAGAAAGTTTAAAAATTGATGAATATGTTAGTAGTTTGGATCATATGGTTTATAATGTAGCGTTGTTCAAGATGATGAATAAATTGAATGCACCATATGTAGTAGAGATTGAAAAAAGGTAATTAAAGTTTATCATTAATAATGCATTAAATAAGTAACAATGTTATAATATAGATAACAGAAGGAGGAAAGCACTATGGTAAAAAGAGTCAATGTTACCGTAATTGATCCCGTTGGTCTTTATGCTACTCCAGCAACTGAGTTGGTTGATCGAATGAAGGCTTTTAACAGTGATATTAAATTAGTTTATGCTTCTAAGACAGTAAACATGAAATCATTAATGGGGGTTCTTTCTTTAGGAATTCCAACTAAAGCAAATATTGAGATTATTGCTGAAGGTGAAGATGAAGATGCAGTTATCGAAAAGGTAACTGAATTAATGAAAGAATTAAACATTACTAAATAGACTGTCGAATAATTGGGACTTTGTCCCTTTTATTTTGCCTATTATTTGATAATATGATATAGTAAAGACGAATTTAAAAAAAGGGGACATATAAAATGGAAAACTTCTTAAAATTAATCTTTGCTTTTGGTGTAGGATTTATCCTAGTTTTAATAGCTATGCCTAAAGTAATCCCGTTTCTACATAAGATGAAATTCGGTCAGGTTGAACGTGAAGAAGGTCCTGAATCACATAAGGCTAAAAATGGTACACCAACTATGGGTGGAATCGTGTTTGTTTTGGCTGCGATTTTAGGAACATTTATTAGTACATTAATTTTTGATATTGATAATATCTTTAATCCAGAATTAATTTTAACAACAATTGTATTAGTAGGTTATAGTTTAATTGGACTGATTGATGATGCTTTAATTATTGTAAAGCATAGTAATAAAGGATTACCACCATTAGCAAAACTATTAGCACAAATTGCTTTAGCTGTTATTTGTTATTTTTATGCAATGAATTTTATTCCTGAATTTACTTCAGTTATAACAATTCCTTTGGTTGATATTAATATAGATCTTGGATATTTATATCCAGCTTTGATTTTAATCATGTTTGCAGGTGAAAGTAATGGTGTTAATTTATCTGATGGTTTAGATGGATTAGCTACAGGGCTTTCAATGGTAGCAATTGCACCATTTATTATTTTTGCAATTATGACAAAAAATTATACGCTTGCAAGTTATGCTACTGCAATGGTAGGCGCACTTCTAGGATTTATGTTATTTAACTATCATCCAGCTAGAATTTTTATGGGTGATGTTGGTTCACTTGGTTTAGGTGGTTTTTTAGCAGTACTAGCAATCTTAACTAAACAAGAATTATTATTGCTTTTAGTTGGAGGAGTATTTTTAATGGAAACTCTGTCAGTAATTATTCAAGTAGGGTCATTTAAGTTACGTGGTAAACGTGTTTTTAAAATGGCGCCAATTCATCACCATTTTGAAATGTTAGGATGGTCTGAACAGCAAGTAACTATTTCATTCTGGTTTATTGGTTTTATTTGTGGAATTTTATCAATAGTAATTGGGGTAATATAGGATGTTGACAGGAAAAAAAGTTTTAGTAATTGGTCTTGCTAAAAGCGGTAGGGCTGCAATTAATTTATTATATAAGCTTAATGCAACAATAACAGTAAATGAATATAAAGATGCTAAAGATATTCCTGATTATCAACAGTTTGTTGATAAAGGAATTGAAATGATAACAGGGTCACACCCAGAAGAATTATTTGAACGTGATTTTGATTTTGTTATCAAAAATCCTGGGATTAATTATCATAAGCCATTTATTTTAAGATTAAAGGAAAGAAATATTCCTGTATATACAGAAATTGAATTGGCATATCAGGTTGCTAAAAAACAAAATTATATTGGAGTAACAGGTACTAATGGTAAAACTACTACTGTTACTTTAATTGATAAGATTTTAAAAGGACATTATTCTAATGTACATTTAGCAGGAAATGTTGGAACTCCATTATGTGAAATAGTTTTAAAATATAATTTGTTAGAAGAAGAAAATCATTATATTGTACTAGAAATGAGTAATTTTCAATTACTAGATATTGATACTTTTAAACCATTTGTTTCAACAATTATTAATTTAACACCTGATCATTTAGATTATATGGCTTCACTTGATGAATATTATGCATCAAAAACTAATATTTATAAAAATACTAATGTAAATGATTATTTTATTGTCAATAAAGACGATGTTGTATTAGCAGAATATTTAAAGAAATATCCTATTCCATGTAAACAAATTACAATGTCATTAACTGAACAAGCTGATTGTATTATTAAGAATCAAGCTATTTATTATCGAGATGAATTTATTATTGATCTTAATGATATTAAAGTTGTCGGAAATCATAACTTACAAAATATTATGATTGCAATTTGTATTGCTAAACAATGTGGTATTAAAAATGATATTCTTAATCAAGAGATAGCTTCCTTTATTGGTGTAGAACATCGAATTGAATTTGTAAAAGAAATTAAGGGAGTTAAAATATATAATGATTCTAAAGCAACAAATACAGATGCTAGTATCATTGCTTTAAAAGCTTTTGATCAGCCAGTTATTTTATTAATGGGTGGTTTTGATAAAGGTTTAGATCTTCAAGAAATGGCAACTTATAAAGATAAAATCAAACGTCTAGTAACTTTTGGAGCTGCTGGTAAACGTTTTAAAGAAGATATGAAAGTTGAAAATAGCATTTGTGTTAACAATCTTAAAGAAGCAACACTAGAAGCAATTAAAAATGCTCAATCTGGTGATATAGTTTTATTATCACCATCAACTAGTAGTTTTGATGAATTTACAGGTTATGAAGAACGCGGATTAGTGTTTAAGGATATTGTTAAAGGGATATAGAATCTTCTATTTAAAGATTTAAAAGAAACTGGTTATTGTAATCAGTTTTTTATTTTCCCAGTCAAAAATTGTTTTGAAATGCTTGAAACTATTGGGAGAGTAAGGGATTAAGAGAATTTGAATTAAAAATATAAAAAAATAAAATTGCCTGGTAAAAAAATAGAAAAGTGTTGATATATAAAGGTTTTGGGGTATAATAGAATATGAAAAGTGGCTTATTTACTAGGGTTTAATAACAACATAAGATGTATTGAAACCGGAAACGCCTTACAAGTTTTTTATCACTATTCAACGGTTTAATAACAACATAAGATGTATTGAAACTTATCTTCACCCCCGATAGTTACTTTGTTTTCCAATGTTTAATAACAACATAAGATGTATTGAAACTCATCTGCTATTAGGTTTATCGCTTTATCCATAAAAGTTTAATAACAACATAAGATGTATTGAAACTTTTTATTTTCTCCATTCTGTTTTTTAAATTTTTCGTTTAATAACAACATAAGATGTATTGAAACTACAAAAGGAAGTTTCCAGAAGCATGTTTAAAATTGTTTAATAACAACATAAGATGTTTGAATTTTAATTAAAAATATGTTATACAAAGGTCTAATGACAATATTTTTGTATTAGATTTTTTTATATACCTTATATTAGGTATGTACTTTTATAAAAAAATGAATAAAATGATAACGTTTTCATTAAAAGTGTGTTAGAATATATATACTATAGCTAATGATAAGGTTGATTCTAAGTCAAAGGTTAAACTATTTTTATTATGTTTTTTATTATGTTTAGCCATTAGTATTGTCTGATGGCTTTTTATATAAGGAGGTAAAAATGAATAGTAGAATAGCAATACTTGGTATATTTGTTTATGAGATAGAACGTGCTAACGAAATAAACGATCTCTTACATGAATATAGTCAATATATTATAGGAAGAATGGGGATTCCATATAAAGATAAAGAAGTTTCAGTTATTTCAGTTATTCTAGATGGACCAAATGATATAATTGGTGCTATTTCTGGTAAAATTGGAATGATTAAAGGTGTTAGTGTTAAAGCACTATATTCAAAGGTATAAGATGGAAAATATTGAATTAATTAATAAATTAAATTATAGTGGAGAATTAGATTTTGAGGAATTTAAACATTTATTATCTACTTATGATCAAAAAGACTTTGAATATGCTAAAGAATTAGCTGCTAAAATTACAAAAAAAATATTTGGTAATAAAATATATATTAGAGGTTTAATTGAAATTAGTAGTTATTGTAAAAATGATTGTTATTATTGTGGACTTAGAAGAAGTAATTTAAAAGCAGTACGCTATAGGCTTAATAAAGATGAAATATTATTTAGCTGTAAAGAAGGATACAAGTTAGGATTTAGAACATTTGTATTACAAGGTGGTGAAGATTTATATTACCAAGATGAATTAATGGTTGATATAATTAAATCAATTAGGCAGTTATATCCAGATTGTGCTATTACATTATCACTTGGTGAAAAAAGTAAAGAAACTTATAAAAAATATTATGATGCTGGTGCAAATAGATATTTATTAAGACATGAAACTTATAATGAAGATCATTATTATATGCTTCATCCTCATAGTATGTCTTTTAAAAAACGTATTGAATGTTTACATAATTTAAAAGAAATTGGTTTTCAAACTGGATGTGGATTTATGGTAGGCAGTTATCATCAAACAATAGACCACTTAGTTAATGATTTATTATTTATTAAAGAACTAAAACCTGAAATGGTTGGAGTTGGACCATATTTAGTTCATCATGATACACCATTTAAAGATTTAAAGAATGGGAAGTTAAATCAAACTTTATTTATTTTAAGTATTATTAGAATTATGACTAAAGATGTTCTTTTACCAGCTACTACTGCATTAGCCACGCTTGATTCTAATGGAAGAATTGAAGGAATAAAGCATGGTTGTAATGTGGTTATGCCAAATCTATCACCTCAAGAAGTTAGAGAAAAATATTTATTATATGACAACAAGGCTATAATAGGTCAAGAGGCTAGTGAGGGATTAAAAGAATTAATTGAAACGTTAAGATACAATGGTTATGAAGTAGTGTATCAACGTGGTGATTATTGTAAATTTGACTACAAGGGGTAATACCTAAGTAATAGAAGGAGAAGAAAAAATGTATAATGTAAAATCAAATAAGGCTGAAGAATTCATTAATGATCAAGAAATTTTAGAAACTATAGAGTATGCTAAAAAAAATAAAGATAACCGAGAATTGATCTTTTCTTTAATTGAAAGGGCTAAAGACTGTAAAGGATTAAATCATCGTGAAGCAATGTTATTATTAGAATGTGAAATTCCTGAAGCAATTGAAGAGATGGAAAAAGTTGCAAAAATGATTAAAGAGAAGTTATATGGTAATCGAATTGTTATGTTTGCACCGCTATATTTATCTAATTATTGTATAAATGGTTGTGTTTATTGTCCATATCATCTAAAAAATAAGCATATTGCAAGAAAAAAACTAACTCAAGAAGAAATAAAAAAAGAAGTAATTGCACTTCAGAATATGGGACATAAACGTTTAGCATTAGAAACTGGTGAAGATCCAATCAACAATCCAATTGAATATGTTTTAGAAAGTATAAAAACTATTTATAGCATTAAGCATAAAAATGGTGCTATTCGTCGTGTCAATGTAAACATTGCGGCAACAACAGTAGAAAATTATCGTAAATTAAAAGAAGCTGGAATTGGAACATATATCCTTTTTCAAGAAACTTATAATAAGAAAAACTATGAAGCATTACATCCAACTGGACCAAAACATGATTATGCTTATCATACTGAAGCAATGGATCGAGCAATGGATGGTGGAATTGACGATGTAGGAATAGGGGTATTATTTGGACTAGAAATGTATCGTTATGATTTTGTAGGACTGTTAATGCATGCTGAACATTTAGAGGCTGCTAAAGGAGTTGGGCCACATACGATTAGTGTACCAAGAATATGTCCAGCAGATGATATTGATAAAGATGATTTTAGTAATGCAATTAGTGATGAAATTTTTGAGAAAATTGTTATGATTATTAGAATGGCTGTGCCATATACAGGAATGATTATTTCAACTCGAGAATCAAAAAGGGTTCGTGAACGAGTACTACAGTTAGGAATTTCGCAAATCAGTGGGGGTTCAAAAACTAGTGTTGGTGGTTATGATGAACCTGAAAGTGATGATGAAGTTACTTCTGCCCAATTTGATATTAGTGATAATCGTAGTTTAGATGAGGTTGTTAATTGGCTGTGTTCTATGAATTTTATTCCAAGTTTTTGTACCGCTTGTTATCGTGAGGGTAGAACAGGTGATCGTTTTATGCAATTGTGTAAATCAGGACAGATATCAAATTGTTGTCACCCTAATGCCTTGATGACATTAAAAGAATATCTTCAAGATTATGCAAGTGAAGATACTAAGAAAAAAGCTAATCAATTAATTGAAAAAGAATTAGAAAATATTAGTAGTGATAAAGTTAGAAAAATTTGCCAAGAGCGTCTTTTAATGATTGAGGAAGGGAAACGGGATTTTAGGTTTTAACTATGGCTGGATTAAATCAAACCCCAGGTGCTAATCGTCTTCATATTGGATTTTTTGGAAAACGAAATAGTGGTAAATCATCACTAATAAATGCTTTTGTAAATCAGGAGGTTTCAATTGTTTCTAATGAAGCTGGAACAACTACTGATCCAGTTTATAAAGCTATCGAAATTCATGGATTGGGACCATGTTTATTAATAGATACTGCAGGTTTTGATGATATTGGGATACTTGGCAAACAAAGAATTGATAAAACAAAAAAAGTTAGTGAAAAGATTGATATTGCAATCATTCTTTTCAATGATAAAATTATTGAAAAAGAATTAGAATGGTATAATTATTTTAAAGAAAAGCATATTCCAACTATACTTGTAATTAGTAAAACTGATTTAGGTATAGATAATAATTTAGTAAAGATTATTTTTGAATACACAAAAATAGAACCACTTCTAATCAGTTCTATAACTAATCAAGGTATTACAGAACTAAAAGAGGTTTTAATAAATAATTTGCCAAAGGATTATGAAAAAGAGAGTATTACAGGAAATCTTGTAAAAAGTGGAGATTTGGTATTATTAGTGATGCCTCAAGATATTCAGGCCCCAAAAGGAAGATTGATTTTACCTCAAGTTCAAGTTTTACGAGAATTACTTGATAAGAAATGTCAAGTAATATCTGTTACCACAGATCAGATGATTAATGCATTAAACAAATTAAAAATAGAACCAGATTTAGTTATTACTGACTCACAAGTTTTCAAATATGTTGATGAGCATATTTCAAAACAAACTAAATTGACATCTTTTTCTGTTTTGATGGCAGGATATAAAGGAGATTTGGGTTATTATATAGATAGTGTAAAAAAAATAGAAAGTTTATCAAATGATTCAAATATCTTAATTGCAGAATGCTGTAGTCACGCTCCCTTAAGTGAAGATATTGGACGCATAAAGATTCCTAGAATGTTGAAAAAACGTTACCCTAATATTAGTGTTGATATTGTTAGTGGGACTGATTTTCCTGATGATTTAACGAAATATGATTTAGTAATAACTTGTGGCGGCTGCATGTTTAATCGGCGTTATATTATGTCTAGAGTTGATTGTGCTAAAAAACAGCATATAGCTATGACAAACTATGGTATTTTTATTGCCTATATAAATGGCATATTAGACCGGGTTGTGTATTAAAAATATTAGACTAAAATTAATGGGAAAATTTTAACAAAGAAGTATAGAGAATTATTATTCATGACAACATCTCTATGCTTTTATTATAAATATAAAAATAGAGGAAAATTTATTTTAAGATAAACTTTCCATTATTTTCATTAAGTATTGATATAATTGATTGTAATTATATATTTAAAATATTAATTATACTAGTAATCAACTTTCTCAATAATCTTGCATATACTCCTTTTTATTCTAGATAAGTGATATTTAAAGGATTGAAGCGATCAACTAATGGCTTGTTTTCATTACTATAACCTATTGCAACAA
>OFGA01001527.1_pt1 | contig 15800 bp, 11 predicted proteins | sample 1521471 | NCBI WGS metagenome assembly OFGA01 (sample SAMEA3504086, study PRJEB24116) | mouse gut metagenome | biome: mouse gut; feature: mouse-associated habitat; material: faeces | place: Denmark | collected 2011
CGGCGGTTGCCCAGGTGGTCGATGTCGTCCTTGACGCCCACGCCGTGGGCCAGGCAGTTCAGGTAGTTGATGGAAGCCATGATGTCGGCCACGGTGATGTGGTTGGGGATCAGGTCCTCCAGGCTCCGGCGGATGGCCTTTCTCAGCTCGTCGCCCTGGTACTGCTCCAGCAGCTGGCACAGGACGGGGAAGGACACCATCTCGTCCACCCCCACCTCGGCGGGGTCGAAGTCCACAAAGTCCTCCAGGCGGACCATGTCGTTGGAGAAGACCACGATTTCCTTGCCGTCCACGTCCACAACGGCCCGGTTGACGCCCTTGGCGTCCAGCTCCTGGGCCCGCTCCCGGCTCAGGCCCTCGCCGGCCTCGGCCAGCACCTCGCCGGTGCGGGGGTCGGCGATGGGCTGAGCCAGCTTCTGGCCGGACAGCCGGGTCCACAGGGCCATCTTCTTGTTGAACTTGTAGCGGCCCACGGTGGACAGGTCGTACCGCCGGTGGTCGAAGAAGGTGGCGTTGATAAGGGTCTCGGCGGAGTCCAGCGTGGGGGGCTCGCCGGGACGCAGCTTGCGGTAGATCTCCAGCATGGACTCCTCGTAGGTCTTGCAGGCGTCCTTGTCCAGGGTGGCCACGATGGTTGGGTCGTCGCCGAAGTAGTCCAAAATCTCCGCCTCCGTGCGAAGGCCCAGGGCCCGGATGAGGCAGGTGATGGGGAGCTTGCGGTTCTTGTCGATGCGGACCCAGAAGAGCTCGTTGGTATCCGTCTCATACTCCAGCCACGCGCCCCGGTAGGGGATGACGGTGGAGGTGAGGATGGGCAGGTCGGTCTTCGGGTCGATCTCCTTGCCGTAGTAGATGCCGGGAGAGCGGACGATCTGGGAAACCACCACGCGCTCGGCGCCATTGACGATAAAGGTGCCGGACTTGGTCATGAGAGGGAAATCCCCCATGAAGATCTCCTGCTCTTTGATCTCCTCGGTCTCCTTGTTGCGAAGGCGCACGCTGACCTTCAGCGGGGCGGCGTAGTTGACGTCCCGGGCCTTGCACTCCTCCACGTCGTACTTGGGCGGCTCGTCCATGCTGTAGTCGATGAAGCTGAGCTCCAGCGTACCGGCGTAGTCGGTGATGACGCCCACGTCGGCGAAGACCTCCCGCAGTCCGGTGTCCCAGAACCACTGGTAGGAGGTCTTCTGGATCTCCAGCAGGTTGGGCATGGGCATGATCTCCTCATGCCGGGCAAAGTTCTTCCGCAGAGTTTTGCCGTAGTACTTGTCCTTGGCCATCTTCGCACTCATCTGCCTTTCCGCGCCCCGCCCTGCCGCGGCGGAGCGGCCGTAATGCTCCGCGCTGATACGCACGGGCTGGTTGATAAAATTTCCTGAAACCCTGTTGCCTTTTTCACGGTTAAATGCTATACTGTCACTATCGGGTGGAGATTCTGCTCCTCCCCCTCTTTGATGATTAGCACCCCATTTTACCATTTTCAGGGGCGGTTGTCAAGGAAAATTTTTGGCGGTGCGGTATATTATGAAGTGCGAAAGAGCCCATGCGCTCGGACGCGCTCTTTTTTTATGGAAAAACCGGCCCAGGGCGGCGGACAAACAGCGGCAAAACGGAGGATGCCCTTTCGGACATCCTCCGTGTGTCTGAGCTGCGCGGCGCCCTACCGGACCCGGAGCCACACCCGCATCTCCCCCTCGCCCCGGTTGGCCCAGGCGTAGTAAGGGATGGCGGTCATCCGGGCCTTCTCCTTCACGGGGGGCTCCTCGCTGTAGAGCGCCTGGCTTCCCACCATGCGGATTCCCTCGAACTCCAGCAGCACGTTCCCTTTCAGCACGCCCTCCTCACAGCGATGCGCCCTGGCCTCCAGCTTTTTGGGAATCCGCAGGCTCTGGATCAGCTCCCCGTTGTCCACGCCCTCGAAGCAGTACACCACAGGCCCCCGCAGCAGGGCCACGCAGCCCGCGTCCTCGCGCACATGCTGGTTGGCGTAGGCCTTGCGCACCTCCATGGGGAACTCCACTTCTACTACATCTCCGTCTTCCCATCTCCTGGTGATGTAGGCATAGCCCTTCTTCACCAGCTTCTGCATGTCCAGCTTCTCTCCGTTCACGTTCAGGAACACCCGCCGGTCCTCCGGCTTCACATAATAAGGGATGTGGATGGCAAAGGTGAACGCCTCCTCCGTCTTGGGCGCGACGGTATAGCGGGTCCTCCCTTCCCAGGGGTAGCTGGTCTCCACGGTGACGTCCGCCTTCTCCAGCTGCGCCCTCTGCCCGATCATCAGGTGGGAGTAGATCGTGGACTCGTTCTCGCTCCAGCAATACTGCCCCAGGGAGGTCACCAGCCGCACCAGGTTGGGCGGGCAGCAGGCGCAGGCATACCACCCGGGCCGGACGGGCAGCGCGTGCCCATAGCCGAAGAGCTTCCCGGACACTCCCGGCTCGCACTCCAGGGGGTTCACGTAGAAATACTTCTTCCCGTCCAGCTGCATGCCGCTGATGGTGCTGTTATACAGCTCCTTCTCCATGATGTCCGCGTAGGCGCCGTCCATCTCCATCTCCAGCATCCTGTGGGCGAAGAACACCATGGCGATGGAGGCGCAGGTCTCCGCGTAGGCCATGTCGTTGGGCAGCTCGTAATTGTTGGAGAAGGCCTCCCCCTCCGGGTTCCCGCCCAGGGCCCCGGTGATGTACATCTTCTTGTTCACCACATTGTCCCACAGGGTCCGGCAGGCCTGATACATCCTCTCGTCCCCGTCCGCCCCGGCCACGTCCGCCATGGCGGTGTACATATACAGGGCACGGACCGCATGGCCCACCGCCTCCTTCTGGTCGTAGATGGGCTCATGGGCCTGGTTGTAGGTCACGTCCATGGCCTCGATGCTGTACTGCCCCCAGTGCTGCCAGCCGCGCTTCAGCTTCTCCTGGTGGAAATAGTCCGGATTCTTCCCCCGCTCCTCCAGGAAATATTTCGCCATATCCCTGTACTTCTCTTTCCCCGTGGCCCGGTAGAGCTTCATCAGGCCGATCTCCACCTCCTGGTGTCCCGGGATGCCGTGCTCCTTGCCCTCCTCGGGGCCGAAGCGGTCTATGATATGGTCGGCCATGCGCTCCATCACATGCAGGAGCTTATCCTTCCCGGTGACGTCGAAATAGGCCACGGCGGCCTCCATCATATGCCCCGCGCAGTAGAGCTCATGGCACTCGTGGAGGTTCTGCCAGCGGTGCTCGGGCTCCTTGATGGTGAAGTAGGTGTTCAGATAGCCGTCGGGCTGCTGGGCCTTCCCGATGATATCGATGATGTCGTCCGTCCGCTTCTCCAGCGCCGGGTCCGGCTTCACGGACAGGGAATAGGCCACGCCCTCCAGCCATTTCGCCAGGTCGCTGTCCTGGAACACCATCCCGTAGAACTCACCCTGGCTCAAGCCAGCGGCGATGCGGAAGTTCTCGATGGCGTGGCTCTTCGCCACCCCGGGGACTTCGTCGTTCAACACCTTCTCCTGGAAAGGGATGACTACATCAATGACTTTCTCCTGCATCCCGCTCCAGAATCCGTCCGCCACCTTTACCTGGCTGACATTTACCTCTTTTGCCGTTTTTTTCATGTCCATCCTCCATTCTGCCGCCAGGCGGCATGTATCCTTGCGGTCCGTCTCATATTCAGATGTGTACAAATACGAATATCTCCAAAACGGGAATTGCCTGTTCCCAAGAACTATGTTATCATTTTCATAAATAAACGCAACATACAGTTTTCAATGAAAGGTGGACAAATCATAGATGTTGTACCTGGTATCAGACGCCTCCAGGCCGGTCCGTTTCCTGTCCGCGGGCAATCTCAACAATGAGGACCAGTTCCTCCATTCCAAGCGCACCATCCAGTCCTATGAGCTCATCTCCGTCACCAGGGGCACCCTGCACATCCAGTCCGGCCAGAGGGACTATGCGCTGAGCCCCGGGCAGTTCGTGCTGCTGTTCCCCGGGGAATGCCATTTCGGCACCCGGGCCTCCCAGGGGGAGCTGGGCTTCTACTGGACCCATTTCCACTTCGACGCGGAAGTCAGCGCCGTCTACGAGGAACCCCCGGAGGCCGCCCTGTTCCCGGACGAGAGCCGCCCCCGGTACATCCTTCCGGAGACCGGCACGCTGTCCGCCAACAGCCGGGTCAATGTGCTGTTCGTGCAGCTCCTGGATCTGGCCAAGCGCTTAGGGAGCCTGTCCTCCACCCAGTGCAGCTATGCCCAGAGCACCCTGCTGCTGGAGGTGACCCATGAATGCTTCTTCCGCCGTCACCTGATGCAGCAGAACGAGAAAGTCCCCCTGGGCATCGCGGACCTGATGGAATGGCTGGAGCTCAATTTCGACACTGCCCTGTCCGTGGCGGGCATCGCGGAGAAGTTCGGCTACCATCCCTCCTACCTGACTTCCGTCTTCAAGCGCTACAGCGGGTGCACCATCACCGAATATCTGAACCGCCAGCGCATCCGGGTGGCGAAGAACCTCCTGACCTCCACGCCGAAGCTGACCCTGGCGGAGATCGGCACCCAGGTGGGCATCGGGGACGAGAAATATTTCATGCGGCTCTTCAAGCGCTATGAGGGCGTCACCGCCACCGCCTACCGGGAGGCCTTTTCCAGGAAGCCGCTGAACCGGTAGGATTTGGCAAGGCCGGCAGGGCCCTGGAAAAAGAAGCTTGCGTTATGGGTTCGTTCCATTATATAATGAGGGTGGCCCTTTGGGGCCGGGACTTCAAAAAACAGGAGGATGGATGACCATGCTGGAATTTCGATACGACACGCAATTGCTGATAGAGGGTGAAAATCTGGACGAAGATACGATTACGGATTATTTCACGGAGAACTTTAAGGGCGACTGTCTGCTGGCGGTGGGGGACGATGAGCTGATCAAGATCCATTACCACACCAATGAGCCCTGGAAGGTGCTGGAATACTGCGCTTCCCTGGGGGAGATCCATGACATCGTCATCGAGGACATGGACAGGCAGGCCAGGGGGCTGCAGGGCTAGTGCGCCGTTCAGCCCCGAAGCCATGAAAAGCAGGCTCACCCCCGCCCACGCGGGAAAATCGGACAGGGGGATAATTAGTCCCCCTTCCAACCGCCTGGCATACCGTTCGGTACCAAGGCGGTTCAATCGTTTTCACGTACTTCTGTCTTGGCCATTAAAGCTTTATATTCTTTCCACATTCGTATAGTCTCTTTAGAATCTCTAAAGACTCCCCAGCTCATCCATCATCGCGCGCCTGTTCCGGTACTTGCCCCTCCATTCTGCCGCGATTTCTTCTGCCACTTTAGAACCTCCCGTTATCTTCTTCATTCTGCAAAGCAGCGCCACAAGCTGCCGGTACTTGCTTCTGTCGCCAGTGTGCATCGCCATCTTATCGACTTCCTCTTTGTATTTCTGCAGCAGTTCCCCGGGATAGTCCTTCTTCAGGACATCTTCATACTGTTGCAGCATATTCAGCCCCGGACTCCCCATGACAAGTTCAAGCAGTCTGTCATACAGCTTTTCTTCTTTATACAGCTCGTCCGGGCGCACATGTCCCGGGAGATTCGCGAATACCTCTTCCCTTTTTTCCTTCCATTCCCCGGGGGGATATTGTTTCTTCAATTCCCTGTAGATATGCAGCTTCCCCGGGTCATCTTCCAGAACCAGCTTCCATAATTGCTTTCTGTACGCCTCCCGGTTCCCCTGTAAAAGAAAAATCTCTTTTTTCTGATTGCTGTACTCCGCTACCAGGCCCCTGTATTCTTTATCCAAAGCCATGCTCTCGTCCAGGGCTTCCAGAGCGTGCGCGTATTCTTTCTTTTTTGTGCAAAATTCTATGTAATACCGTCTTACCAAGGAATTGCGCCAATGCTTTCTGCAGAATTCCTCTATCAGGATTCCGGAATTTTTCTGCTTTTCAATCATTCCCAGATATCTGGTGGCCCATTTTCCCGTGTGGTAGCTGCCGCTCCAGCTGTCGCTTTGGAGCGATGACTTCTCTATCATATCTTTTATGAACTGCAGCTTAGGCTCCCTGAATTCCTTTTCCTGGAATTCCTCCATGATAACCTGCTCTATATATTCTTCCAGATAGTCTATGACGGAACCGTCCAGATGCTCCGTGAACCAGCGGAACATCTGCTGCTTTACATCCATGTCGGCTTTGGACAGGATCTCCCGCCAATACTGCTCTATCTCCCCGGCCAGCGTGCCGGTGCCGCCATCGGAGTCGTCCATGGCCACATCCCCTAAGACAGTAAACATGTGATTCATCAACGCAAAGGCGCTCATATAGTCTCCATCATCAACCATACGGCGCACATCTGCATCCAATATTTCGTCCAGCTCGGACAAGAAGCCGTCCGCCTCATAGTAACTGATAAAGCCGTCTCTTCCCAGGTATCTGTCCGTGATACGGTCTATCTGGCGGACGTACCTTTTTATGTCCTCTTTTGTCGTCCCTTTCTTCACCATGCCTCGAAAACGGAGCAGCAGCTTTTCATCTTCTTTCAAAAGCGATACCAGGTACGACCTTACCACGTCAATATCCGCTTCCCGGACAAGCTCCTCGACGGAAGTGGTCTTGGGGCTGTCGTCCTCTTCGGCTCCTCCCGACTCTTCCGCCTCCTGTCCCTCCTCAGACCATTGGTATAAGACCGCCGCCATATGCTTGCAACGGTTTCCGTCCTCAGCATAAGGGCAGGAGCAGTACATATCCACGGCTTCCCCGTTCCTGAGGGTAATCTCCACCTCATACTCCTCTGTCCCAATGACATCTGCCCTTATGCTGTCCGCGGCAATCTCCATGTTTTCCACTGCGTCATCACAATAATAATCGTATCCCCGTTCCAGGATCCGTGCCGCAAACAGTCTCTTCCAGTTCATCTCTTCACCCCTTCTTCCGGCAGAATCTTCCGGTATTTCTTTGGCAGACAATCATGCCGGCTTTTGTCTGGTCTGCGCAGGCGCGCCTACCTGTCCAGTATCATTTTTACCGCTTCCTTTAATGTATCGCTGAAATCAGCCAGGTCATCGACTGTGATGACTTTAAGGCGGATGAGATCCGCAATATCGAAGACCGCGCTTGCTTTCTCCCTCTCAATCATGACGCCCGGGGATTTTTTGTCTCTCCTGATCCGCCCTTCCAGCTTCCAGAATCTGTCGGAAGGATTGCCCTTATCCGAACTCAGCAGAGCTATATACTCCTTATTCAGGCGATCCATGTAGTTTTCCTGCCAATCGGCTATTTTCTCTCTAAAAAGCTTCCAGTCGCTCTTTGATATCTCCATTTCAGGCTCCCCCTTTTTCTTTCTATCTACAGTATAATGGAAAGGTGCAGGAAATACAATACCGGGCCATCCAAATGATGTCTTTTGTGGAAAAGCGAGGCGAAATGTGGTAGAATGTACTAGTACCCCTGAAGCCATGTCTGTGAACGATATGGCATATATAATTATTCTGTATTACACATACCGCGCAAGGAGAAAAAGAAAATCATGCCCATGGAAAACACCTACTCCGTCCCGTATTTATATGAAACATTATCCGCCAAAGCACCCGGGCTCTCCCGGCCGCTGGCAGTAAGCGTCCCCGGCTCCAAGAGCATCACCAACCGTGCCCTGCTGCTGGCCACGCTGGCTCAGGGGACTTCCACCCTGCGGGGCGTCCTCTTCTCCGATGACTCCAGGCATTTCCTGAAATGCGTCCAGGATCTGGGATTCGAGACGGCTGTGGACGAAGGAGCCCGGACAGTCACGGTCAAAGGGGCAGGGGGCGCGGTTCCCCTCTCTGAGGCCAGCCAGCATGTGGGCAGCGCCGGAACCGCCGCACGCTTTCTGACGGCATTCCTGGGGCTGAGCCAGGGAGTCTACCATATGGATTCCTCGGAACAGATGCGCAGGCGGCCCATGGCTCCGCTGCTGAATTCCCTGACAGAGCTGGGCTGCGAAGTCTCATATGAAGGGAACGGGGCAGAAGGGCGGATACCCCGGAGTTTTCCCTTCACGCTGCGGGGACACGGCTTCCGGAAGAACAGCATCTGCGTGAATATCGATGAGAGCAGCCAGTTCCTGAGCGCCCTGCTGATTGTGTCCTGTCTGTGCAGCCAGGATTTTACCACTGCTATAGAGGGCGCCCACGGGATGGCTTATATCGAAATGACCAGAAAGATGATGCGTCAGTTCGGCGTAGAGACCCTGAAGCAGGACGAGAGGACATTCCTGACTCCGGCGGGGCAGCATTATCGGGCGCTGGATTATCAGATAGAGCCAGATGTCTCGGCGGCATGCTATTTCTATGCCATGTGCCCGCTTCTGCGCATCCCGGTGAGGGTGGACGATGTGCACTTCGATTCCCTTCAGGGGGACGCGAGGTTCCTACGGACATTGGAACAGATGGGCTGCCGCGCCGCAGACACCCCCCGGGGCATCCTGCTGGAGCCTTCCGCGGACGGAATCTTCCACGGCGTCACGGCTGATATGTCCGCCTGTTCGGATCAGGCGATTACCCTGGCAGCCATCGCCCCCTTTGCGGACAGCCCTACCACCATCACCGGGATAGGCCATATCCGTTTTCAGGAGAGCGACCGCATCGCGGGCATGGCTGCGGAGCTGACCAGGATGGGCATCCGCTGTGAAGAGCGGGCAGACAGCATCACCGTCTATCCGGGCTCCCCGAAGCCGTCCACCGTGGAGACCTATGAGGACCACCGCATGGCCATGGGCTTCGCCCTCACCGGGCTGCGCAGCCCCGGCATCTCCATCTCCAATCCCGGGTGCTGCCGCAAGACTTTTGAGGACTATTTCGCAGTGCTGGACCATGCGGCGGATTGCCTTGCATCGACCTAATCGCATCGACCTGAACCAGACAGGGCAACAGCAAAGCGGCTGCATATACCACCGGGTATCTGCAGCCGCTTATGTATATCGTTGCCGGCTAAAGCCGGGTTATCGCACTTGTATAGATGAAATCCGGGCCCCTATGCTATCTGGAGGTGTTCTTTTACTCTCCGCATTTCTGACTCGAGCACATTCACACGGATAGAGAGCATTTCATTCTCTGCCCCTGCTTTTAATGCTTCATGCAGTTTTCGTGACAGATTATGATGCCCCTCTGCTACTTGCCGGATATTGGCGCGAATTTCATTCTCAATCGTCAGCTCAATGTTCCTGATATCCGATTCCAGCCGGTCAATCTTGGCTTCCATCTGATCCATGCGAGATTCCATACGATCCATACGGGATTCCATCTAATCCATCTTAGATAGGATTAGGTCTAATTTTTCACTATCTGTCATAGGCACATTCCTCCTTTCCTGAAATTCAGTATAACACAGGCCAATCGCGGAGTCCAGCAAAATCCGCCAATATTTTCGGCTTATGGCAAACGCACCACGGCGACGCCGTATTCGGACAGCTCCAGGCTTCCATCCAATGTCCCGCCTGACAGGATATCCGTTCCCTTCACGCCGGGGATAGTGACGGACTCCTTCGTCCAGTTCAGATAGAACTCGTACACGCCCTCTTCGCCGCTTCTGACATGGCACTCCACGCCCCGGGGGAGTTTGCGCACTGTAATCCCCGCGTCCTCCATCATCCGCCGGAACAGCGGGCGCATGGCGGCGGCGCTGGTTCTGGCGGCCACATAGTAAGCCTTGCCCTCTCCGTGGCTCTTGCAGGTCACGGCGGCGCTGCCCCGGTAGAAGTCATCGGTGTAGGTGCCGAGCACGCGGGCATCCTGCACCCGCAAGATTTCCGCGTAGTCAAATACTTCCCAGTCCCCTTGGGCTTCGGGCCGGCCTTCCGCAGATGCCGCTGCCCGGTAGGCTCCGCTTTCTTCCGCAGATGCCGCCTCCCCGCAGGCTCCGCTTTCTTTTGCGGATGGGGAGCTGCCCTGGAGGCTGTCCGCCGCAGCCGCGGCCTGGGCGTCCTGCCGTTCCGGGAAGGGGTTTCCCCGGCCTGGGCGGGCGCGGCCGCTCTGCCCAGGGCTTCCTCCGTCAGGGCGATGCCGTTCCTGTCGGTGGGGTACAGGGAATCGATCTCCTCGCTGACGATGCCGAAGAGGTCTTTCAGCCCGTCCCCGGGGAAGCCGCCCAGGTAGCAGAGCTGTTCGCTGTCCACATAGCCGCACAGGTAGGTGGCCAGGAGCTGCCCGCCCCTTTCCACGAAGGCTTTCAGATTCTGCGCCGTCCCGGGCTGGAGCATGTACAGCATGGGCGCCACCACCAGGTCATAGCAGTCCAGATCCTCGTCGGAGCCCACGATGTCCATGTCCACGCCCAGCCGGAAGAATTCCTTCCAGATGCCGATGCAGGTCTGTTCATATTTTTTGGTATTCCGCCCCAGACCCTGCATGTCCTCGATGGCCCAGCGATTGTCCCAGTCGAAGAGCATGGCGGCTCTTGTCTTCACCAGCGTTCCCGCTGCCGGGGCGATTTGCCGCAGCAGCTCCCCTACCTCCGCCACCTCCCGGAAGATTCTCGTGTCGTCCGTCCCTATGTGATCCACCACCGCGCCGTGGAACTGCTCGTAGGAGCCGCGGCCTTTCCGCCACTGGAAATACTGCACGGAGTCGGAGCCGCAGGCCACCGCCTGGAGGCAGGCCAGCCTGTGGATGCCGGGGCGCTTTACCTTGTTCACGTTCTGCCAGTTCACCAGGCCGGGAGCGCTCTCCATCATCATGAACGGTACGCCGCGTTTCAGAGAACGCATCAGAGCATGCTGGAAGGCGGTCTCGAAGGCGGTGTCCTCCAGGGTCTCCCAGTCGTTGTGGAAGGGGGGATAATTGTCCCAGGACACCACGTCCATGTGGGGAGCCATCTTCCGGTAGTCCAGCCCGCCGAACATGCGCATCAGGTTGGCCGTCACCGGGATGTGGGGGGTGACGCTGTGGAGCACATCGGCTTCCGCCTTCATGAAATCGTTGGTGTTCCAGGTGGTGAAGCGCTTCCACTCCAGGTTCAGACCCATGACGCTGGTCTCGCCGTGGACGAAGGGGGGCTCTATCTGGTCGAAATCGTTGTAGCGATGGCTCCAAAAGAAAGTCCACCAGGCGCGGTTGAGCTTTTCGATGTCATTGTCGTATTTCTCTCTCAGATATTTACGGAATTTCGTTATGCAGTGGTCACAGTAGCATTCCCCGCTGAACTCGTTGGAGATGTGGTACATGATCACGCCGGGATGGGAGCCGAACCTCTCCGCCAGCTTTCTGTCTATGAGGGCCACTTTCTCCCGGTAGACGGGGGAACTCATGCAGTGGTTGTGGCGTCCGCCGTGATGCTCCCGCATGCCCATCTGGTTCACCCGCATGGCCTCGGGGTATTTTGCGTCCAGCCAGGCGGGGCGGGCTCCCGAGGGCGTGGCCAGCACGGTGTAGATGCCGTTCTCATAGAGCCTGTCTATGATCTGCGCCAGCCAGTCAAAATCGTACCTTCCCTCCTGGGGCTCCAGCACGGACCAGGAAAAAATGCCTACGCTGGCGCTGTTGATGCCGGCCTTCTTCATCAGCTCCACGTCCTGCTCCAGGATGTCCGGCCTGTCCAGCCACTGCTCGGGATTGTAGTCGCCGCCGTGGACGAAGCCGCCTATCTGGGGGAATAAAATCTTCTTCTCCATATGTGGATATCTCCTTATTTTTATTTATTATAGCGCTGTTTCCAGTATAGTCCCCTTTTCCGCAGAAATCAATATGGGGACGGTTCTCATTGCATCAAATCTTTGTTCCCGGCTTAAAAGAATCCCTCGGCATTTCTAAATTTTTTCTTAACACTACTGCAGTAGTGTTGACAATCCGACAAGAAGGGTGTAATGTATATCCAACCAGAAACTACTGCAGTCTTATGGAAAGGAGAATCATAATGGATGTGAAACTTTTCGATTCAGAACTGAAGGTAATGTGTGTGCTTTGGAGCGAGGGCGACACCACGGCAAAGCATATATCTGATGTTCTGAAAGAAGAAATCGGCTGGAACATGAACACCACCTACACACTGATAAAAAGATGTATCAAAAAGGGGGCGATTGCGCGTTCCGAACCGAATTTCATGTGCCATGCCCTTATTCCCAAAGAAGAAGTACAGGAAGCGGAAACAAATGAATTGATTGACAAAATCTATGACGGTTCAGTTGACAAACTGTTTGCAGCCCTGTTAGGCAGAAAGAAGCTCTCCGCCGAACAGATTCGGAAGCTCAAGCAGATTGTGGAAGATTTGGAATAGAGGTGAAGCAAATGAATTTGCTGCAAATGAATGTACTGCAAATGAGCTTTTCGGGGGCTGTCTTCATTACCGCGGTAGTGATTATCCGCGGGGCGGCGATCCATAAGCTGCCGAAAAAGACTTTTCTTGTTTTATGGGAATTGGTGATGTTCAGGCTGCTTATCCCGTTTTCGATTCCGTCCGTGTTCAGTGTTTATACGTTGGCAACCCATAGCATATCTTCTACAACATGGCCGGAAGCCGGGACAGGTTACGACATTCCTACCATGCAGGGGCTGTTTGTTGCAACACAGGGAGCGGAACGGCCGCCAGCGGATGTTTCACCGTCTGTTTCTGTGTGGTTTATGGTATGGTGTGCGGGAATCCTGCTTACCGGGTTGTTTTTCGTAATATCTTATCTGCGTTGTCTGACGGAATTTCGGACAGCTTTGCCCGTCCGCAGCCATTATGTGGAAAAGTGGCTGGGGGAGCGCCCATTGAAGCGCAGGATTTCGGTAAGGCAATCTGACAGGATTTCCGCCCCATTGACTTATGGCATTTTCCGTCCGGTCATCCTCCTGCCGAAAAAGATGGACTGGAAAAAGGAAAAGCAGCTGCAGTATGTCCTCTCACATGAGTATGTGCATATCTGCCGCTATGATACTGTAACAAAGCTGGTTGCGGCACTTGCCCTCTGTATCCATTGGTTCAACCCCTTTGTGTGGGTGATGTATCTTCTTTTCAACCGTGATATAGAACTGGCTTGTGATGAAAGCGTCATCCGGCAATTGGGAGAAAAATCGAAATCTGCCTATTCGCTGATGCTTATCGACATGGAAGCGGCCAAAAGCGGTCTGCTGCCATTTTGTAACAGCTTTAGTAAAAATGCAATCGAAGAAAGGATTACAGCGGTTATGAAAACGAAAAAAACCTCATTATTTGCAATTTGTATCGCCGCGGTGCTCATTGTGGGCGTGACCACCGCTTTTGCCACTTCCGCAGCGGGCATGGGAGAAGCGGACGGGATCCCTGACACGGATTTTTCAGCTTCTGCGGTTTTTTCAGATTCTTCAGATTTTTCGGATTCTTCAGATTTTGCGGATTTTGCGGGCTTTTCGGCGGAAGAATTCGGCAAATTGCTCGCCTTGCGCTTTGACGGTTATGAAGATATGAGTGTTTCGGAATTTCAAAATAAAGTATGGGAATTGACAGATACGGAAGAATATCGTGCTTTGTTGGAGAGGTTCTCTCAAAATACGGCTCTCTATGAACAAAAGGACAGCAATGAGATTGCGGCTTTTCTGTTCTACACATTGGAACCCCTCACGGCCGAGAAGTGGCAGACACGGGATTTCGGGGGAGGCATCGCAACGGATTATCCCGGCGCTTCTGATAATGCCATGCTGGAATTTGTTTTCAGCCTTACCATTGAAAATGCTGATACGCTTACTGTCGGCGCGTACAATGCCGCACGTTTGGGCGTTGTGGACGGGTTGCGGAATATCATGCATGGCAAAACGAAAGAGCAGTTGCAGGATCGTTCCTTCATGCAGGAAGCCATTGATGCTGAAATAGAAGAGCTGAATGAGAAATGGAATACAGATAAACTGCGGATTTCCGTGGAATATTCCTTCCTGCCCCTTTCGGAATCGGGCGGCGGAGAGGGTGGACAGGAAGAGATACAGCAAGAACGGGAGCCCCGGGAATATCCCAATGGCACAGAGGAAGATTACCGTTCCTTATTGGATTTGAAAACAGCCGATTACCAGAGCAGGTCAGTTGCGGATTTTAACATGGATTTGTTGGAATGGGCAAATGAAAATTATGAACGGATGGAACGGATCAATATTGATACTGCCCAGCAGGATTTTTCCGTGAACCTGGACAGTGACGAGCTTTCTTTTGTAGCAATAACCGCATGGCTTTCCGGAGTGGAAAATGGAAAATATGTGCAAAGCATTAACACGGGACGGAAAGAGGAAGACCCTATCCTTAATCAATATCTTCCGTCAAAAACAGCGGAAGAAAACGGATACGGTGCCTGGTGCGATCTGTTCTACCCATTTTCCTATCATATCGCAGACAAAAAGACGCTCACTGTCGGAGAGCGGGACGCTTGTATCAGCAATATGATAAGTGAGATACAGGATTTTTGGAACGGAACGGATATCGAGGAAATGTTAGGTATGACAGAAGATGATATTGTAGGCAAGCTGAAAGAGATTGCAGCGGAATACAGCAACGATAACATAACAATTATCATTCATGAAGATTCTGTCAGTTTTGAAAAAATGGACGAACGGGACAGGGCATTTGATTGACATGAACCGTTGCAGCTAACAATATCACTCTGAATACCCCCCGGACTTTTTGTCAATAGTAACCTGGGCTTTTCAAATTAGTCCCAACAAAAAAGGGTGAGAACAAGACAATCTGCTTTCCCTGATAGAGAAGATAGACGACAAATGCGTACAATGATGTCACATTCTCCGCATTTGTCGTCCATGCATGTGAATATGCCCTCGATAATATGGAACCGGAATCCCCAGAACCTTAGGCAGCTCCACGCTTGCTTAGCCTGGTTACGGAAAGTCCGGCTGGGGCGTGTATGTCGGCAGCACAATCAATATGGCACTTTGCCGCGAAAGCGCCTTGATACCAGGCATCTAAAAGACTATCACATAAGCTCTATTCCATGGCCTGGCGCGGAGCATACAAGCTGCCCCTAAAATGAACTGGCATAAACCCATTGCGTATGCATCCATGTTATTTCCTTTATTTATATTTGAGGATCAATTACCAGTTAGCAAAGATATCATCAAGAGCTTTATTTTCTTCTTCTGTTATAACCCCGTTTTCAACTGCCTCCTCTGCGGACATTACTCCGTCTGAGCCGTATATCGTAGTACTATTACCTGTGTCTTCGTCTGTTGTTGTACCAATCTCGTGCATATCACCATTGTTTACCGCCGCGTCAATGTCGATATTGCCATTCTCGTCTGTGTATTTGTCCTCTATGATGTCTTTAGCGTACCCGAGATATACCCAATAGTTTCCACACCTGGCTACAGAGATGTACTGGAGTCCTGCGTCTGTCATCGCCGCCCAGTGACCCGGACTGGCTTTCCATGCCGCATATATATCTGCCACTGAACTGTACCCCTGACCGATGTTCTCTCTGTTAGCCCCTCCTCTTGACAAGGCGTCATGAGAGTAATTGGAAACAAGGTTCTTGGCACTTGTGAGTGCGCTGGAATCCAATGTTCCATCAGCACTTACAGTCGAGAGTCCTAAAGCTTGCCTGTCAGCATTCAGTAAAGCTACGAACTCACCACTGAATAGCTGGGCGTCGGCTGCCGTGTCATCAGTTTTAACCGCTGTCTGGTTAGAACCGGAACCCTGGCTGCCCGTATTACCCGCTGTCTGCGTTGTAGTTGCGGGCTTCTCTGCTACGATGTAGCTGTTGCTTACGAACGCTTTCTCTCCATTCAGTTCAATCTGATACCATCCGGTTTCTTTGCACTGCCCTGTCACGGTGACTTCCTGGCCCTGAGTCAGCCGTCCGACCTTTTCACCATCCGTTGACGGCTGGTTTCTTACA